>PDWI01002073.1_pt1 | contig 30868 bp, 22 predicted proteins | sample 1430891 | NCBI WGS metagenome assembly PDWI01 (sample SAMN01162508, study PRJNA174530) | Oral metagenome, whole genome shotgun sequencing project. | biome: Marine environment; feature: Marine mammal; material: Swab sample of the gingival sulcus; isolation source: swab sample of gingival sulcus... | reverse complement strand
AAGTTCTGTAAGCTGATTTAAATGACTTAAAGCAGAAATATCTTTGAGTTGATTATAGCTTAAATAAAGTATTTTAAGTTGTTTTAAATGACTTAAAGCAGAAAAATCAGTGAGTTGATTGTTGCTTAAATAAAGCATTTTAAGTTTTGTTAAATGACTTAAAGCAGAAATATCTTTGAGTTGATTATAGCTTAAATAAAGTATTTTAAGTTGTTTTAAATGACTTAAAGAAGAAATATCTGTGAGCTGATTGTTGTTTAAATAAAGTTTTGTAAGCTGATTTAAATGACTTAAAGCAGAAATATCAGTGAGCTGATTGTTGCTTAAATGAAGTTCTGTAAGCTGATTTAAATGACTTAAAGCAGAAATATCTGTGAGCTGATTGTCGCTTAAATAAAGATTTGTAAGATTCACTAAATTCTTCAAAGCTGAAATATCCGTAAGTTCGTTTTCTTCTAAATCAAGATTTTTAAGTTGTTTTAAATGACTTAAAGCAGAAATATCTGTAAGTTGATTATTCCATAAATGAAGTTCTGTAAGCTGAATTAAATGACTTAATATTGAAATATCTGAGAGTTGATTATAGCTTAAATCTAAAACTTCTATATCTGTAAAGTATTGAATACAATTTGGCAATGTTTTTAAAACAAAATACTTTATTCTTAAACCAAGAATTCGACCGCTATTATTAATAGTATATTCGGCTAACTTACCGAATTTTCTTTCCTTTATTTCTTCTAAGCCAACTTCTTTAAATGTCGTATTTAGTTCTTGCTCTAAGGTTTGTATCAAAATAGGTTTATCCATAGTAATTTAGTTCTAAATTTAAGATTCACAAATTTAATATTTTTTCCCAAGAGTAACAACATTAATCCTATCAAACACGCTTTATCAAGTACTAATAATTCAACCTATGATTATTAGCCTCGCCTAAGCGTAGTTTGTAACTACGCTTTACTATATTCTATCTATTTGAAATAGAATATTTATAAGTAAAACAACAGCTAAAAGGCAATACTTTGTTTTCGTGCATTACAAATGCACAATAATAAAAAAGCGTAGATGCAATCTACGCTTAGAGTATTACTTGTTTTTAACATCACGTTTATAAACTATTAACAGAAAAAACTTTACAACCTTTAACCGCCCAATTGCGTTAGGGATTGTAGTGGAAATCCTTTTGTTGAGGTACGAAACAAAAGATTGGAACGAAAAGCCCGACCCGCAGGGGAACGCCCAAAAGAATAAAAAAAGTATTAGGGAGGCTATCTATTAATAAAATAAAGTATAAGCAATACTGCAAAAGTACTTGTTTAATTTTCCTTTATCGAGTCTATATTATAATCTAAAATATAATCGAACAGTAAATATATGGCTACTCCCAAAATAGGCAACTTCCAAATAAAAAATATGATGATAAGGCGATAAATTAAAGATAAAGGTTTCTTTAAAACATAAAATGTACAATAAGCTGACAAACTTAAATAAAAACCAAATAAAAGAAGAAGAAGTATCTTAGACTGCCATTCTATTAACATCATACCTATAAGAGAAATTAATTTATAAAATACGAACTATCTAACAAAAAGCTACTGTTGTTTTGTTTTACAAATATATAATATTTCTTACATACAGATACAAAAATGGATTTAAATAACCTTAATGATTTTAACAGGACAGATATGTTCTGCTTCTTCGTTAGAATAACGCTCATCATCTGAGCTGATAACTGTAAAAAAACCTTTTTTTTCAGAAGCGCCTATTAAATCTGCTTTTCCGTCTTCCTCGTTCATAACCCAATTGTTGGGAGCCACTTCTACACAGTTTCCGCAACCTATACACTTGATACGTTGCTGTTGAATTTTTATCATATATTATTCCTTATTCTAATCTTATAATGAGTGCAGATTACTTCATTAAAATATGTAATCTTCCTCTTTTGGTTTCTTTTCTGCCTTGAGGGTCAGTGATGATTAACTGCCATATAAACTCATTGTTTTGGCTATCGTTTACATTGATGTTGCCCGCATCCCAAGAAGCGTAAGGGTCTTGGCTTTCAAAAACAATTTCTCCATTATAGATATTGTTGATGACTAAGTGATAGTTATAACCTTCATATACCTTATATTTAAGTCGGAATTGGTCGTTTGAGCCGTCACCGTTAGGAGTGAAAACTGTAGGGGCAAAAATATGATGTTGTATTTGGTAATCTATAATTTTAGATTGACGTGTTTTACACAGGTGTTGATTAATCAACTCCATATTAACAGTGTATTTGCCTGTTTGATTTAACTCTAAAGACACTTCTTTGCCCGTTAGTTGCTGCTTGGTTTCGCTGATACTCCATTTAACCTGCTGTTCTGTATTATTGATTTTAGAACAACTTAACCATAATGTATTGTTTTGTAAATCAGAATGTAATTCCCCTTTAGGTTGAGGGTGTACAATAATTTTAGTTTCAGTACGCTGATTGCTATTTTGACCACTTAGAGTGACGATATAGCTACCCGCTTTATCAAAACGATACGTAAATATACTATCATTGGTTTTGAATAAAGAAGCACTTTCTAAATGCCAATTGGAGTTAAAAGAAGCATTTTTGACATTGAAGATTACTTCTAAAGGTTCGCAACCTTCTGTTATGTTTGCGCTTAGTAATAAAGGACGAATCTCTTTTTTGTTTTTGATATTGGTATTAGGACTATCTGCTTTTTTCTCTGCTATTAGGCTTGTTTTATCGGTTTTAGTATTTGGTTTAGCAATAGCTTCTTTCTCGGTAGTAGCTGGCTTAGTTTCAGCTTTAGAAGCAGGCGCCTTTGTTGTGTTGGCTTTGTTTTCGGTTATAAGTACACTCTCAGAATGTTGCTTAATTTCTTTAGATTGAGGTGCATCTGCTTTTTTTAATGGTGTTTCGGCAAGTATCTGTGTTGTTTCCGATTTGCTCTTGGTAGAAGTCGTTTTTTCGTCTAAGTTGTAAATATAAACCATTACCAATGCTACAGTAGCCACACTTAATAAGGCTGCTATTTTAAAATAAGGAAAACGGCGCTTAGGAAGTTGCTTAGAAATCTTTTCCCAAGAAGCTTTTGAATATTCCGGAGAAAAGTTCTCCATTGTATCCTTTATATTTTGTTCAAATTCATTTAATCGATTTGCCATTATAGTCTTTTTTCTTCATTCACCCTATAGACGCTAAAATTTTCAAAAAGTAACCTATAAAAATGACTTTTTTTTATAAAATTTTATAAAGCTTATAAATACCAACTTCTAATGTGCAAAGATAGTTCTAATTTTTTAAACAGAAATTATTTTTGGAATGAAGTCGTGAATATTTTTAAGTGCTTGTATTTTTGTGTATTATGTGTTAAAAAACAGCTTTAAAAGCATCTTTTATCTGCTAAAAAACAGTTCTTGTGAATTTTTTATTTTATTCAATGGTAACAATGTATTACTTTTGTGGCGATGAATAGTGCAAAGAAAAAAATATTAAATGACCCTGTTTATGGCTTTATAGATATGCCTAAAGGATTGCCTTTTAGTATAATAGAGCATCCTTTTTTTCAGCGGTTAAGACGTATTAAGCAATTGGGGTTGACGTATTTGGTCTATCCCGGAGCTATTCATTCGCGCTTTCAACACACGCTTGGGGCTACTTACTTGATGAATTTAGCCATTGATATTCTTAGAGATAAAGGCGTTGAAATTTCAGAAAAGGAAAAGGAATCGGCTATTATTGCTATTTTGTTGCACGATATAGGGCATGGTCCTTTTTCACATTCTTTAGAGCATTCTATTATCAACGATATTTCTCACGAAGATATTTCTGTTGAGATGATGAAGATATTTAATAAGGAATATGATTCTCAATTAGATTTGGCTTTAGAAATATTCAATGGAACTTATCATAAAAAGTTTTTACATCAATTGGTTTCAAGTCAATTAGATGTAGATAGGTTGGATTACCTACTTAGAGATAGCTTTTTTACAGGTGTCTCAGAGGGAATTGTGGGGTCTGATAGAATCATTAAGATGCTTAATGTAGTTGATAATCAACTGGTCGTAGAGGTGAAAGGTGTTTATTCTATAGAAAAATTCCTAATAGCCAGACGTTTGATGTATTGGCAGGTGTATTTGCATAAAACAGTTATTGTAGCGGAGAAACTGTTAATACAAATTTTAAAAAGAGCCAAGTATTTGTTGTCGAAGGGAGTTGAGGTGGAAGCTAATACCGTTTTTAAGTTCTTTTTAACAGAAAAAGTGAATAAAGACAACCTTTTAGACCGGACTAATATAGCAGGCAAGACCGTTTTGGAACTGTTTGCTTTGATAGATGATAACGATGTGCTAACAGCTATTAAGGCTTGGACAATGCACTCGGATTTCATTTTGTCATATCTGTCTAAAAGTTTAATAAATAGAGAATTATTTAATATAGAATTAAGCACAGAATCTTTTGAAAAAAGCTATGTTGAAGCTTTTAAGACGAGAATACAGCAAGCATTTAATATTGATAAAGAAGAGGCTGATTATTTTGTAGTTACAGGTTCTATCAGTAATAATGCTTACAGTCGTTTTGACGATAGAATTAATATAATGCAAAAAGACAGCTCTTTGATAGACATTGCAGAAGCCTCTGATGTGCTGAACTTATCAAGTTTATCGAAAGAGGTTGAGAAATATTATTTAGTTTATCCTAAATCATTTAGATAAATATTTTAAAGAAAAAAACACACAATTAAAAGATGTTTTGTGATTAAAACGTCTTCAAATAAATTATAACGAATGAATTTTACAGCAGAAGCCATAGCAGAATTATTAAAAGGAGAAATAATAGGAGACCCTTCGGTTGAGGTTAATAATGTATCGAAAATAGAGGAAGGAAAACCCGGTACTTTATCGTTTTTAGCTAATCCTAAGTATGAAAAATACCTTTATACCACGAAATCTTCTATTGTTTTGGTCAATAAAACTCAGGAGTTTTCTAAGGAAATAGATGCTACTATCATCAAAGTAGATAATGCTTATGAGTCTTTGGCGGTTTTGTTAGAAATGTATCAGCAAGCTCGTTTTAGCGTAGTAGGGGTATGCGATTCGGCTAAGATAGCCGGTACAGTCAAGTTAGGAGAGGATGTTTACATTGGAGATAATGTGGTAATTGCCGATTATTGTGAAATAGGCAATGGGGTTAAAATTTATCCTAATACAACTATTGGTCAGAATGTTAAAATAGGGGATAATACCACTATTCGTTCAGGTGTTCAAGTGTATTATGATTCAAAAATAGGCGCTAACTGTTATTTGCATTCAGGTGTTGTGATAGGAGCGGAAGGTTTTGGCTTTGCTCCTCAAGATTCGGGAGATTACAAAAAAGTACCACAAATTGGTAATGTTGTTTTGGAAGATAATGTTGAATTAGGAGCTAATACTTGTGTTGATAGAGCTACTTTAGGTTCAACTATTATTCGTAAAGGGGTTAAAATAGATAACTTAGTGCAGGTAGCTCATAATGTAGAAATAGGCGAAAATACTGTAATTGCGGCACAAACGGGTGTGTCAGGTTCTACTAAAATAGGCAAAAATTGTATGATAGCCGGACAAGTAGGTTTTGTGGGGCATATTGAAATAGCTGATAAAACGATTATTGCAGCTCAAGCGGGTGTAAATAAGAGTGTTAAGAAGTCCGGTAAATTATTTCAAGGTACGCCTTCTTTGGAGTTGAAAAACTTTCAAAAATCATCTATTTATTTTAAGCGTTTACCTGAAATGGCACAGACCATTAGTCAATTAGAGCAACAAATTAAAGAATTGAAGGAAGCTCTTGATAAATAATAGTGTTTCATTTTTTGAAAAGGCTATAATTTAAAAAGCTAATGCTTGTTATCTAAATAAGAAAAAACTTGATTAATCAACAACATAAAAACACCATTTGTGCCTTGGCAACAGCCAAAGGTAGCGGAGCCATTGCTGTAATTCGTTTGAGTGGGGAAGAGGCTATTCAGATTACAGATGTGTTATTTAAGGCACGTTCAGGAAAAGCCTTAAAAGAAACGGCTTCGCATACAGCTGTATTTGGCGATTTTTATGATGGCGATGAGGTTTTAGATGAAGTTTTGATAACCCTTTTTAAAGCCCCTAAATCTTATACCGGAGAAACCAGTGTAGAAATATCTTGTCATGGTTCGCTTTATATTCAAAATAGAATTTTAGAACTCTTGATAGGAGGAGGAGCTCGTATGGCAGAGGCAGGAGAGTTTACCAAACGTGCTTTTTTAAATGGTAAATTAGATTTGTCGCAAGCAGAAGGAGTGGCTGATTTGATAGCTTCAGAAAGTAGGGCTATGCAACAAATTTCTATTCAGCATCTAAAGGGCGGTATCAGTGATGAGCTGAAGCAGATTCGTAAAAAGATACTCGATTTTTCAGCTTTAATAGAATTGGAGTTAGATTTTTCGGAAGAAGATGTGGAGTTTGCCGATAGAGATGCTTTTAAGGGCTTGTTGAAAGAAGTATCCACCTTGTTGCATTCTATGATTCATTCTTTTTCTTACGGAAATGCCATTAAAAACGGTTTTAATGTGGCGATTGTCGGAGCGCCTAATGTAGGAAAATCAACGCTTCTGAATCGTTTGTTGAAAGAAAATAGAGCTATTATTTCTGATATTGCGGGGACGACTCGCGATGCTATAGAAGATACGATGGTAATAGATGGGGTTTGCTTTCGTTTTATAGATACCGCAGGCATACGCCAAACCAGTGACGAAATAGAAAGTATAGGTATTCAAATTACCTATGAAACCATAAAAAAATCGCATTTTGTTTTGTTACTGATAGATACTACTGATGTTTTAGAAAATTCTCAAGAACAACACTGGCATCAAATTATATCAGATATTAAGAAAGATTTAACTCCGGAACAAGAATTATTGTTGATATTCAATAAAATAGATTGCTTAGATGAGGCAGGTTTATTAAAAGTTCAACAGGCTTTTTCTGATGAAAATGCTTGTTTGTTTATATCTGCTAAAGAGAATAAAGGCATTAGTGAATTAGAGCAACACCTAATTTTATCTACCCAAAAAGATAATTATGATAATCAAACTGTTATAAGTAATCTTCGTCATTTAGAAGCCCTTAAAGAATCAGAAAAAGCGGTGGCTCGTATTGAAGAAGCTATTCGGCTATCTGTTCCAACGGATTTGTTGGCAATGGATATAAAAGATGCCGTTTATCATTTGGGTTGTATTACCGGAGAAATATCTAATGATGAAGTTTTAGGTCATATTTTTAAGAACTTTTGTATAGGGAAGTAAGCTTAAAAATAAGATAAATTCTATTATAGGGTTAGTTTTCGTGTACTTTATTTTGTTATTATTTAAAGATAGACTTTAGTTTAAATGTCTATTCTTAAATATTTGTATTTTTGTGTTTTATATCCTCCTATTATTTTCTCTAATAGAAAAGTTAGTCTTTTTTTCTGTGAGTTCCTTTGTTTTTGTTTGGTTTTTTGTTAGCTAAAAAAAACTTTAAATTTATTTTGCTTAATTATAAATAAAAAATACCTTTGCAATGTAAAATTGTAAAACAAAAAAAAAGTAAAAAATTGAAATTTATGGAATTATCAGCATCAGAAGAGAACTATATCAAGGCGATGTTTCGCATGGTTATTGAAAACGGTAAAGAAGAGATAAGCAGTGCCGACATTAGTGCTGCCTTAAAAATTAAGCCTGCCTCTGTGAGTAATATGTTGAGTCGTTTTAAAGAAAAAGGCTTAGTTAATTTCCAACGTTATGGGAAAGCCACATTGACGCCTTTGGGCAAAACTTTTGGTAAAAAGATATTGAGAAAGCATAGGATATGGGAGACTTATCTTCATAATGAATTAGGTTTTGAGTGGGATAAAGTTCACGAAATAGCGGAGCAATTAGAACACGTAAAAGCACCTGAGTTGTTAGATAAGTTAGATGAAATATTGGGCTTCCCTCAATTTGACCCTCATGGCGAATGTATTCCTCAGAAAGATGGAACCATACCTGTTGATAACAGAATTACCCTTTTAAATGGTAAAGTTGGTGGGCATTATATAGTCTCAGGAGTTCGAAATAGTACAGATAAAATGTTGCACTATTTGAACAAGTTGGATATTAATATTGATTCTAAAGTTCGTTACTTATCAATTATTGATTTTGATGACTCTTTAGAGTTAGAAATAGACGGCAGAAATATTATTGTAAGTAAGAAAATTGCTGACAATATTTATATAGATGCAGTTGAAGAATAATAAAAGTATCATTGTTATTTTTAACAAATGCTTATTCTTAAATTTAGGCTTTGATGATTATATTAAAACCTAAATACATTAAAATACTTAGACCTCAGAGTTCTTTCTTTGAGGTCTTTTTTTTGATACCTATCAGAAAGGTTCTTTTTTGTAAAGTGTTTTACCACTTTGAAACAAATAGCTTAAATCAAAATGCTTTAAAACAAGGTGTTTACTTGTTAAGTTTAAAAGTGTGAGTTTGCTCTGTAAGTAGAATGTTAAAAGTCTTTAATATTGATTTAAAAGTTATACTTTTGCATTTTAAAACTTTAAATCTTTTGCATTATGTTTTCGAATATTGACCCTGATATATTTTCTTGGGTAGTTTTGCCGCTATTGATAATGTTTTCGCGTATTTTAGACCAAACTTTGGGCAGTATGCGATTGATATTCTTGTCTAAGGGAGAGAAATTAATAGCTCCTTTATTAGGCTTTTTTGAGGTAATTATTTGGTTGATAGCTGTGGCTCAAATAATGAAACAGCTGGATAATGTAATGTGTTATATAGCTTACGGTTTGGGCTTTGCTTTGGGGAATTTTATAGGGATGCTTATAGAAGAAAAATTGTCTATAGGAAATGTAATTGTTAGGGTTGTTCCTCAAAAAGACACGGTGTCTTTGGTAAATGAATTGAGGAGTAGAAACTTGGGGGTAACTACTTTGCAGGCAGAAGGTAAGATGGGTGGTGTACAAATTGTATTTACAATTATTAAGCGAAAACAAATTAAGGAAGTGGTGGAGATTATTAATCATTATAACCCACAGGCTTTTTACACAATAGAAGATATCCGTGCTGTAAAAGAAGGGATAATGAAAAGAAAAAATAACCATTCTATTCTGAGTCGTTTTCGCTGGGGAGTTAGAAAAAATTAACGATTGTTGGGGGAGAGGAAATCTTGTCGTGTGCTAATGGGCTAAATCGGTCTATTTGTCAGAATTTTGTGTTTGAATGTGACAAAATAACTATTTAGAAATAAGCTCTTATTTTTCTTTACAATTCTTGATTTTCTGTTATTTACTTGATAATAAGTGTTTTGTTTTTGTTTTTCGTTTTCTTTATTGATGAAAAGAGTTTAATGGCATAATGATTGAACAACAGCTTTTCAGAAATAAAATTTTTAACGAATATAAAAAACATTAAAAACATATATTGTTATGGGTAAGATAATAGGAATAGATTTAGGAACAACCAACTCTTGTGTTTCTGTAATGGAAGGTAACGAGCCTGTTGTAATTCCTAACAGCGAAGGAAAAAGAACTACACCATCTATTGTTGCATTTATAGAAGGTGGCGAAAGAAAAATAGGAGACCCTGCTAAAAGACAGGCAATCACTAATCCTGACAAAACCATTTTCTCTATTAAGAGATTTATGGGAGAGTCTTTTGATAAAGTAAGCAAAGAAGTTTCTCAAGTACCTTATAAAGTAGTAAAAGGCGATAATAATACACCTCGTGTAGAAATAGACGGAAAGAAATATACACCTCAAGAAATTTCAGCAATGGTGCTTCAGAAAATGAAGAAAACAGCTGAAGATTATTTAGGTCAAGATGTTAAAGAGGCGGTAATTACTGTACCGGCTTATTTTAGCGATTCTCAACGTCAAGCTACTAAAGAGGCAGGAGAAATTGCCGGTTTAGAGGTAAAAAGAATTATCAACGAGCCTACAGCTGCATCTTTAGCTTATGGTTTGGATAAAAAAGACAGCGACCAAAAAATTGCCGTATTTGACCTTGGAGGAGGTACTTTCGATATTTCTGTATTAGAATTAGGAGACGGTGTTTTCGAGGTAAAATCTACTGATGGAGATACTCACTTAGGAGGAGATGATTTTGACCAAGTTATTATTGATTGGTTGGCTCAAGAGTTTATGAACGATGAGAATGTAGATTTGAAAAAAGACCCTATGGCTTTACAGCGTTTGAAAGAAGCTGCTGAAAAAGCTAAGATAGAGTTGTCAAGTTCTACTTCAACAGAAATCAACTTACCTTATATTATGCCTGTAGATGGTATTCCAAAACACTTGGTAAGAAGTTTAAGCCGTTCTAAATTCGAGCAGTTATCTGACCATTTATTGAATGCAATTGTAGAGCCTTGTCAGAAAGCGCTTAAAAATTCAGGTTTTACAGCTTCAGAAATTGACGAAGTGATTTTAGTAGGAGGTTCAACTCGTATTCCTGCTGTTCAAGAGAAAGTAAAAGCTATCTTTGGTAAAGAAGCTTCAAAAGGTGTTAATCCTGATGAGGTAGTGGCTGTTGGAGCAGCTATTCAAGGTGGTGTTTTGACCGGAGAGGTAAAAGACGTACTTTTATTAGATGTTACTCCACTTTCTTTAGGTATTGAGACAATGGGACAGGTAATGACTAAGTTGATTGAAGCTAATACAACTATTCCAACTAAAAAGTCAGAAACCTTTACTACAGCTGTTGATAATCAGCCTTCTGTTGAGATTCACGTATTGCAAGGAGAGCGTCCTATGGCGAACCAAAATAAGTCAATTGGTCGTTTCCACTTAGATGGAATTGCACCTGCACAAAGAGGAGTTCCTCAAATTGAAGTAACCTTTGATATCGATGCTAACGGTATTTTGAATGTGTCTGCAAAAGATAAAGGTACCGGTAAAGAGCAAAAAATTAGAATTGAAGCTTCTTCAGGATTATCTGATGCTGAAATTGAAAAAATGAAAGCAGAAGCAGAAGCTAACGCAGAATCAGATAAGGCAGAAAGAGAGAAGGTAGATAAGTTGAACCAAGCTGATAGTTTGATTTTCCAAACTGAAAAGCAAATGAAGGAGTTTGGTGATAAATTACCTGCTGACAAAAAAGAGCCTATTGAAGCTGCTTTGAACAAGTTAAAAGAAGCTCATAAAGCTCAGGATATTGCAGCTATTGATACAGCTACAGCTGAATTGAATGAGATTTTCCATAAAGCTTCAGAAGAAATGTATCAGCAACAAGGTGCTCAAGATCCTAATGCTGCTAACGCACAGCAAGCGCAAGCTAATCCACAAGAAGGTGGCGACAATGTGCAAGACGTAGATTTCGAAGAAGTGAAGTAGGTTTGATTTAACTTGCTAACATATAGAACGAGAACCCCGCAGTTAATCACTGCGGGGTTCTTTTTTTATAAATAATAGGTGATATTAAAATGATTTATTATTTTTGTGATACTATCAAATGATACTATTATAGATGAAACCACCTTATCATATTACAGATAAAATAATGAATTTAGTAGTTGCTATTTCTCAAAAGTTAGGAGAGATAAACGCGAGCTATTTATATAAACCTAAAGCGGAATTACGAAAAAGAAATCGTATTAAAACGATACAATCGTCTTTAGAAATAGAGGGGAATACTTTAACTGAAGAGCAAATAACAGCTTTATTGGAGCATAAACGAGTAATGGCTCCTCAGAAAGATATTTTAGAGGTGCAGAATGCAATACAAATTTATGAAAATTTGAAACGCTTTAATCCTAAAAAACTAAGTGATTTTGAAAAGGCTCATAAAATTTTAATGAATGGTTTAGTTGAAGATGCAGGTAAATTACGATTTAAAAACGTTGGAATTGTAAAGGGTTCAAAAATAGAGCATATTGCACCCGGTGGGAAAATGGTTTATAGTTTGATGAAAAATTTATTTGCCTATCTTAAAAACGACACGGATATTTTACTTATCAAAAGTTGTGTATTTCATTATGAATTAGAATTTATACACCCTTTCCTTGATGGTAACGGACGAATGGGACGTTTGTGGCAAACGCTTATTTTGATGCAAGAATACCCTGTGTTTGAGTACTTGCCAATGGAAAGTCTTATTAAAGAAAATCAAGCAGATTATTATTCTGCATTAGGCATATCGGATAAAACAGGTAGCTCTACACCTTTTATAGAATTTATGTTACAAATCGTATTACAATCCTTGGAAGATTTGCTTAAAAATCAATCCCAAATCCTTACCAATCAAGAAAGAATACCTTTTTTTAAAGATAAAATAGGACAACAAACATTCAGTAGAAAAGATTATTTGCAGTTCTTTAAAAATATATCCTCAGCTACAGCAAGTAGAGATTTAAAGTGGGCTACCGAGCAAAATATTTTATTTAAAGAGGGAGATAAAAGAAATACAATCTATTGTTTTAAGGAATAAGGTGTTGTTGGGGGGCTAAAAAAACAATCCGTCCAATTTATTATGAGAGTCAATATTTTCGTTGTTTTTGCTGAATGTAGTATTTGAATATTCTTGTTGTGTATTTATTATTTTTGTTGTAATTAGATTTAGCTAATATTATTGTAAGTTTTATCGAATAAAATATACTTGTTAGATGAAACTTTAAAAACTTGTTGTAACTTACAAAAAAGATAAAAACATCTTTTGTAAAAGGAGTTTTGTGCTTGAAAATAAATGTTAAAAATATTAAACTTCTGTTTATTAGTGTTTTAAAAATTTCTTATTTAAAATCATTTTAATTAACTTTGCAAAAGTATTTGTAAATTAAGAAAAATGAGTAAAAAAAATATATCAAAAAAAGCATTTAACCAAGAAGTTTTAAAGGATTACAAATTAGCATTTCTAAGCCGTCAAATATCAGTAATAGGTAGGCGTGAGGTTTTAACAGGAAAGGCTAAGTTTGGTATTTTTGGAGATGGAAAAGAGATACCTCAAATTGTAATGGCAAAGTATTTTCAAAAAGGAGACTGGCGTTCAGGATATTACAGAGACCAGACTTTGATGATGGCTTTAGGAATGTTTTCTGCTGAGGAATTCTTTGCACAACTTTATGGAACAACAGACACTAAATTAAACCCAAGTAATGGAGGTCGTTCTTTTAACAATCACTTTGGAACAAGAAGTATAAAAGAGGATGGAACATGGAATGATTTAACTCAAATGTACAATAGTTCTGCTGATATTTCACCAACGGCAGGGCAAATGCCAAGAGTGTTAGGTTTGGCTTGGGCTTCTAAATTGTTTAGACAAAATAAAGACCTACACCAATATACCACTTTATCAAAGAAAGGAGAGGAAATAGCATGGGGAACCATTGGTGATGCTTCTACTTCAGAGGGACATTTTTGGGAAACAATGAATGCGGCAGCAGTATTGGAAGTACCTTTAGCTATGGTGGTTTACGATGATGGTTACGGTATTTCTGTACCTAAAAAGTACCAAACTGCTAAGCAAAGTATTTCTGAAGCTTTGGCAGGATTCAAGAGAGATGAAAATGGAGGAATCTATATTTATAAAGTTAAGGCGTGGGATTATGCCGATTTGATTAAAACCTTCGAAGAGGGAATTGCTAAATGTAGAAAAGAGCATGTACCGGTTTTATTTCACATAGAAGAAGTAACACAGCCTCAAGGACACTCCACTTCAGGTTCTCACGAACGTTATAAAGATGAAACTCGATTGAAATTTGAACAAGAATTTGATGGTATTTCTAAGTTAAGAGATTGGATTATAGATAATAAGATTGCTACTGAAAAAGAGTTAGATGAATTAGAAAAGGAAACTATTGCAGAGGCTAAAGCGTCTAAAAAAGAAGCTTGGAAACAGTTTATTAATCCTATTAAGAAATTACAAGGGGAGGTTTTGGAAATTGTGTTCAAGAGAGCCTCAATGTGTGCCGGCTCTAAAGATAATACTATTAAGAAGTTGGCTAATGACTTGAAGAATGCTTTAATTCCTAATCGAAAATTGGTTTTCTCTACAGCGAAAAAAATGTTAAGACATATTGCTGTGGGTTGTAAGGAAGCTAAGATTCTTGAAAAAGAGCTACAGGCTTGGTTAGATGTTAATTATCCTAAGTCAGCAGAATTATATAATAGTCATTTATATACCGAAGACCATACTTCAGTTTTAAATGTAAAAGAAATTAAGCCTATTTTCTCTGATAAGGACAAAACAGTGGCCGGAAGAGAAATTTTGCGTGATAATTTCCGTATTATGTTCAAAAACAATCCTAAAGTATTGACTTTTGGAGAGGACACCGGTAAAATTGGTGGTGTGAACCAAAGTATGGAAGGAATGCAGGCTACTTATGGCGAATTAAGAGTAAGTGATACCGGTATTCGTGAAACAACTATTTTAGGGCAGGGTATAGGAGCCGCTTTACGTGGTCTTAGACCTATTGTTGAAATACAGTATTTTGATTATTTATTGTATGCTTTACAGACGCTTAGTGATGATTTGGCAACTACGCATTTTAGAACTGTAGGAGGTCAAAAAGCACCTGTTGTTATTCGTACCAGAGGTCACCGTTTAGAGGGAATTTGGCATTCAGGTTCTCCTTTGAGTATGGTTATTAATTCTATTAGAGGTGTTTATGTTTGTGTGCCAAGAAATATGACACAGGCTGCAGGATTCTATAATACATTGATGAAAGGAGAAGATTCGGCCGTGGTTATCGAGCCGTTGAATGGATATAGATTACACGAAACCTATCCTGATAATATAGGAGAATATACAGTGCCTTTAGGACAACCTGAGATATTGAGAGAAGGTAAGGATATTACTTTAGTAACTTATGGTTCTTGTGTAAGAATAGCTAAAGATGCTTGCGATCAGTTGGAAGACTTTGGTATTGATGTTGAGTTAATTGATGTTCAAACCTTACTGCCTTTCGATAGAAGTAAGATGATATTAGAAAGTATAAAGAAAACCGGTAGAGTGGTCTTCTTTGATGAAGATGTACCGGGAGGAGCTACAGCCTTTATGATGCAGAAAGTGGTAGAGGAGCAAGATGCTTATCGTTATTTAGATAGTCCTCCAAGAACTTTATCAGCTAAGGAGCATCGTCCTGCGTATGCTACTGACGGAGATTATTTCTCAAATCCAAATGCAGAAAATGTATTTGAGACAATTTACAAAATGATGCACGAAAGTCAACCGGAACAATTTCCAATGGTTTACTAATAATTTGAATCTAATTTAGATATTTGTTTAAAAGGCTATTTCTTAATTGAGGTAGCCTTTTTTTATGAAAAATTAGAATACAAAAATGGCAAACCTTATAAGGTATCGCTGAGATTCTTGCTGTTAATACGGCAAAGCCTATTTATTGGATTTACTTCTTTTCAAAATGTTTGTCGTACCAATATTGAAAGACTATTAACGCCCATATTTTAGCACTCACATTGCCCGGACTATTAGAGTGTAGCTTGTTTTGGTAGAACTGAATGGCATCGTAATTGAATATTTTTTGTCTTTGTATCTTTTCTTTAGATAATAAATCTTTAAAGATATACGAATTTAAATCGCCTCTAAACCAATTTAATAAAGGAACTTCAAAGCCGTGCTTAGGTCTGTGGTATAGTTCTTCCGGTAAAATAGAACGAAAGGCATCTTGCAAAAGACGTTTCTTTTGTGTTCGGTTGATTTTGTATTTAGAAGGCAGATAAAATACATAATCTACCAACTGATGATCTAAAAATGGAGTTCTGACTTCCAAGCTATTGGCCATAGACATTTTATCTACTTTATAAAGCATATCATTAGGAAGTAAAAACTGAACGTCAGAGTATAAAATGTCGTTAAAATCTTTGCCTATTGCTTGATTAATTTGTTGTTCGTAAGATTCAATTTCTTGTTGTGAAACAGGATTATTCAATAACATTTGTACCTCTTGACTGTTTTGAATGGCCATCCATTCTATATAGCGAGAAGCATCGTTTAGGCGTACTCCTTTATGGAATTTCTTGATTTGTCTGATTAAATTTCCAAAACGTGAATTTTGATTTTCGGAAAATAAGTTGGCAAAACCTCCTAAATATTGAATAAGGTATTCTGCCGAGCCTTTTTTAAGAGATTTGTAATGAGCTAAATGCTTATGATAACCCGAAAAAATCTCATCAGCACCATCACCGGATAAAGCTACCGTAACGTACTTTTTAGTTTCTTTACTCAGCAAGTAAACCGCAATAGCAGAACTGTCAGCAAAAGGTTCGTCCAAATAGTCTAAAACAGGGAATAAAGCATCAAATAAATCTTGATTGCGTAAGCTGAAAGTATGATGATTAGAGTTGATTTTTTTGGCAACCAATTCCGCATATTTAGTTTCATCAAAAAAAGGTTCATCAGCATAGCCTATGGAAAAACTTTCTATATGTTGGCTATGACGCGCAGCTAAGGTAGATACAATAGAACTGTCAATACCACCGCTTAAAAAAGTACCCAAAGGAACATCTGCAATCAAACGTTTTTTGACTGCTTCGTCTATTAAATCTACGACTTTCTTTTGGGCTGTTTCGTAACAGTCTGATATGTATTTTTGTGTATAATCAATCTTGTAATATTGCTGGATTGTTATGTCTTGATTTGAAATTAAGGCATAAGAACCCGGAGCCAACATTTGGGTATTTTTGAAAATACTTTGGTGCGAAGCAATATAATTAAAACGAAAATATTGATGTACAGCACTTTCGTTTAGGTTTAAATGGTAATTTTGTTCTTTTAAAAACGTGTAAATAGCTTTTGTTTCTGAAGCAAATAAAACCTGACCATTATCTTCAAATAAATAAACAGGCTTGATACCTAATCGGTCACGATAAACGATGACTTCCTGTTTGTCAGAATTGTATATGGCAATTCCAAAGCAACCATTTACCCTTTTTATAAAATCATTTCCATAGTACAGATACATTTCCAAAAGAACTTCTGTATCTGATTTGGTTTTAAAAACAACGCCTTCTTTTTCTAAAATAGAACGCTCTTCTTGGTAATTATAAAACTCCCCGTTATACACAATGCACACTTTCTTGTCATTGCTAAATAGAGGTTGATGAGCGGCTTCACTCACATCGATAATTGATAAACGACTATGTCCCATTATTACCTTATCGTCAGTATAATACCCTTGATGATCAGGTCCTCTTTGTTCTAAGGTTTTTAAAGCCTTTTCCATAGATTGCTCTTCCTGAGGAAGAACAGATTGTTGAGATATAAAACCGAGTATGCCACACATAGTTATTTAGAATTTAAAAGTGAGTTTAAAGTTAAAACGAATTCCCGTTAAAAAATTAGGAACAGCTAATTGCCTGTTTTGTATATCATTAACCCAGAAGTAAGAAATCGTATTATTTTTGTTCATTAGGTTGAATACTTCTATGGTAAAATAAATACTTTTGAAATATTTAGACCAATTGTATTTCAGCATATTGACATTTTTGCCTTTGATAATAGTTGTGAAACCTATATCTGTTCTGAAAAAATCAGGCATTCTTCCTGTGTGTAAATAACGAGGAGAATTAGGAGGTCCAAAAGGAAAACCTTTGCCGTAGTTCAAACCTAAGTAAACTCTGAAATTAGGATATTTAGGCAAATAATCTTGAAAATAGATAGAAGCGTTAAACCTCTGGTCAGTAGGTCGATATATTTCCCCATTGCCATCTCCGGCTATATCTTCTTTGCTTTTCATAAAAGATAAGCTAGCCCAAGAATCGATACCCGGCACAAATTCTCCAAATAATCGAAAGTCAATACCTCGTGTAAAACCTTTGGCAGTTTGTTCCGGATAATACCGAATCAATACATTCTCTATGGAATAAGGGGTTATTTTTGATAAGTGTTTGTAATATATTTCTGTAACAAATTTAAAAGAACGATTCCACATATAAAAATTATAGTCGGAAGAAGCGACAAAATGAATGGACTCTTGGGCTCGTGCTTCGCTACCGGAAATCAACTGACCGTCTCTCATTCTTAATTCTTTATAAAAAGGAGATTGTTTGTAAGAGCCTATACTAAAGCGGAATAAAAAATCTTTATCCCAATTAGGTTTAAATGAAAGTGTGGCTCTCGGGCTGATAAACCATTGTTGGTTGTATGTCCAGTAATGTGCTCGAACGCCCACATTTAAAAAGTATTCCGAAGAATCCCAGTTGAAATGATAAGTGTCTTGTAAATAAGATGTAAACCTTTGGTTGCTTAAAGAATTATCGGAATTGGTTGTTTGATGAATAGGGACAAAAGACGGATGATAGCCCACTGTGTCAGGGAAAGGTAAAGAGTAGCCTGCTGAATCTTGTACAATCCATTCGTTTATATGATCTTTTATCTGTTCATTTTGAAATTGAATCCCCCATTCCAATTTGTGCTGATTAATTTTCTGTTCTCCTCTGTGTTGTAAGCTATTAATCAAAACATCATAACGATTTCTGGCATGGTTTAAATAAGAGCCTATCCCTATATTGTTTAAGCTGTCACCTACATCTTCAGAGCCTACTTTTTTGTTGAGTTCATTTAAAAAATATTGACCTAGAATATCGTAAGATTCACGTTCTTGAGCAAAATAAGTGCTGTATGTTACGTCAAGAAAGGTGTTGTTTTTTTTGTACTGATAACTTAAAGCATCAAACAGTGTGTTGTATTTGTCCAGTTCTTGACCTTCAAAATAAATAGATAAGCCCAAAGCTTGGCTTAGTGTTCCAAAAGATGTTTTTCTGCTTTGAGGAATAATCTGATATTGATTTCTAGCAAAATGTCCCAGCCATTTAATTTTTTGATTTTCATTAATATCATATTCTAATAATGTTTGAAAATCAAGGAAAGACGGTTGGTAATTACCTTTGGTATCCAAGGTGTTTAGTAAATATTTAGTGGTTTTGTATCGAAATCCTAAAGCGTAGGAAAAACGCCTTGAAGGAGTGATATTACCCAAATACACACGACCACCCAATAGACTTGCAGAAACAGTTCCTTCCAAGCGTTTGGGTCTCTTATATTTAACATCTAACACCGAAGACATTTTATCGCCATAGCGAGCTTGGAACCCTCCCGCAGAAAAATGAATAGATTCTACCAAATCGGGGTTGATAAAACTTAAACCTTCCTGTTCACTTGTTTTAATTAATTGAGGACGATACACTTGTATGCCGTTTACATAAATCAAATTTTCATCGAAATTACCGCCTCTAACGGTATATTGATTACTTAATTCGTTATTGGAAGAAACACCGGGAAGCGTTTTGATTAAAGCCTCAACCCCTTCGCCGGCAGATGGTAAATGGGTAATTATTTTAGGACTTAAACGCACAATATTTTCGTGCCGCTTGGCTTCATCTCTAATACTTACAGAGGATAATATATTTAAAGAACGCTTCATCATTACGTTTAAGCGTTGCTTATCTTGTGTTGAGCTGTGAACCTTTTTGGTTTCAGTTTCGTATTCTATGTGAGAAAATACCAATGTTAAATCGGTGTTGGAGGGAACTTGTATTTCGTACTTTCCGTTTTGGTCGCTGACAGTACCTATGTTGAACCCTTTTACACTGATATTAACTAAGTCAATACTTCTTCCTTTATCGGTGCGTATTTTACCATATAATAGAATGGTTTTTTGTGAAAAAGCACTTACACTCAGTGTAATAATGAATATAAATAAAAGAAATTTCCGAATCACTTCACTTGATTTTTAACTAAACGGCGAAGATACAAACTTATTGTGAAATAGTATAGACAAAAGCCGAAAGTTTCTTAAGAAGAATGTTGAACATTTGTAATGTTGAAAGTTCGTAAAGCTAGGGTGAATAAGAAATCATAAATCGGATGTAAAAAGGATGTTTTTAAATTACTTATTTTGAAAACTATATTTTAAATAAATCATATCTTTGTGGTCTTATATTCGAATAAATTTTCACTAATGGTAGAGTTATTTAATCAAATCAATCCGCTTATTATTCAGTTTGTTTTAGTGGTTTTGTTTTCTTTCAGTATTGGTTTAGAAAGAAGTAAAAAAACAAGTGGACAAATTACAGTTTTTACTTTTGGAACAGACCGAACCTTTACTTTAATCGGTATTTTAGGGTATTTGCTTTTAATTGCAGATAGCTATACCAAAATGCCTTATATGGTTGGGTTTTTAATATTGGGCTTATTAATGAGTATTTACTATTATACTAAAATAAAATCCAGTCAGGCGTATGGGGTTACTTCTATCATATTGGTTCTGATAACCTATGGTTTTCCTCTTTTTATACAAAGTACCTCTTTGTGGTTGTCTTTACTATTGTTTGTTACGGTTTTGATTCTTTCTGAAGTCAAAAAACCACTACAAAGAGTTATTCTAAAAATAGATGAAGATGAGTTTGCTACTATTGCTAAATTTATCATTATCACCGGTATTATTTTGCCTATTTTACCTACTGAAAATATTCATGAATATCTTCCGGTTTCTCCTTATAAGATATGGTTAGCGGTGGTAGTGGTTTCTGTTATTTCTTATATGAGCTATTTGTTACAGCGGTATGTTTTTCCTAAAGCAGGATTGTTGCTAACAGCCATATTAGGAGGTTTATACAGTAGTACGGCAAGTACTATTATTTTGTCGAGGAAGAGCCGAAAAGAAGATGACAAACCTTATGCTTATGCCGGTGCTATAATAGTGGCAACAGCTATGATGTTTTTAAGAATATACATTTTAATACTGATTTTTATTCCGCAAATAGCTTTGTCTTCGTTGCCTTACGTTGCTTTTTTATTTATTTCTAGTTTAACAACGGGTTTGCTATTGTATAACAAACAAAAACAGAGCGCAACTTTAGATAATTCACGACTTTTGAAAAACAAAAATCCTTTAGAATTTAAAGTAGCTGTTGTTTTCTCGTTACTTTATGTCATTTTTTCGATAATTACCCATTTGGTTTTCACCTATTTTGGAGAAAGTGGTATTGCCGTTCTTTCCATAGTCGTTGGGGTTAGTGATATAGCTCCGTTTTTATTGAATTTATTTCAAGGAAGTTATCAAGTTGGTTTAGAAATTATTATTATAGCGACCTTGCAAGCTACTGCTAGTAACAATCTTTTAAAAGCTTTTTATAGCCATGTTTTGAGTGGTGCCAATACAAAAAGAATCGTTATAAAGGCTTTTGCTTTAATTACTATATTCAATATTCTTGCTGTCTTAATTTTGTATTGGATTGGCTAATTCTTAGATTTAGAATAGGATATATAAATATTGCTCTTTTGACAAAAAAATATTTGTTAAATATTTTGACAAATAAAAATTTGTCATTTGGTAATTGAATGTACCGAATGCTTAACGGTTAAGATTTTCCTTTTTTAGAGAAAAACAATCCTAAATTAGAAGTGATAGAAAAGGTGTGGGTAACGCTTGAAACGTGGTAACTATTGTAGGCGTAAGAAATATGGAATTTAGAAATACGAATACCAACTCCCAGTCCGAAACCAACCATACCACTTTTTTCTTTTAGGGCTAATTCTTTACCTCTTTTAAAGTTGTACGAGGCTCTTAAATATACGTTGTTCAAAGGGTTTAATTCCACACCTATATTTAAGTGCCTTAAAAACTCATCACCCGATTTTTTGAAAAAATTATCTTCTGTGTTGGTTTGGTTTCCCTCTAAATCTATACTATTGTTGTCTAAAGGACTTTTATAACGTAAATTCCAATTGTTTAAATGGTGTATAGATGCCATTACCATAAAAGGAGCGTGGGCAAACTTTTTTGCTAATCCAAATTGTATATCAAAAGGCATAGGTTCTTTGTTCTCTTTGGTGTAGCCCGAAAATTGCCCTCCCATATTTTTCATCAATAAAGATAAATACCACTGTTTTTCGTCATTATGATAATTAATGGCTACGTCTAATGCTGCTGCGGCGGAATAGTGTTGATAGTAGTCTGAGTAAATAAATTTCAGATTGGTACCAAACTGTAGAAATTGATTGATAGGTATGGCGTAAGTTAAGTTGAAAACTTTGTCGGAAGCGGTAAATTCTCCAATTTTGTCACCGGAAGCTAAAGCTTCTTTAAAAGTACCATAATTTAAATAACTCATTCCTAATGCAAAGGTACCTGTCTTCTCGAAGTGATGTGCGTAAGCTACGGCTCCCATATTAATATCGCCAATATAGTTGGTGTAATTGAGTGCCAAATGACGGCTCATCTTACGATTCAGTAAAGAGGGATTAGCAAAAGTTAAATTAATGTCGTGATCCCATACGGCTAAGGAAGAAGATGATAAAGCACGTTCCCTAGCTGTGGTAGCAATATCAAGAAAAGCAAATGTTTTTTCTCCTCCATTTTGAGCATATATTGATAATGAACTTATAATTAGTAGAATAAAAATAAATTTTCTATACATTAGGAATCACTTTATAGTATAAACAATGTGTTTAAAACGTTATTGGGGCAAAGATATTATTATATTGCGATTATTTTGTTGAAAAAGGTATAAATTTACTTTCTTTGCCGTAGATTATACTTTTTGTAAAAGCAGTAAATAAAATGACCTTAGAATTTTTTAAATATTTTGGAGCGGGTAATGATTTTGTAATGATTGATAACCGTCAGTTAAACCGTGTTTTTAGTGAAAAAGAAATAGCCGGAATGTGTGATAGACGTTTTGGAATAGGAGCAGATGGCCTGATGCTGTTGGAAAAAGACACTACCGAAACGAAAAGTGATTTTAGGATGAGGTATTTTAATGCAGACGGAAAAGAGGGGAGTATGTGTGGTAATGGAGGACGCTGTATAGTCGCTTTTGCTCGCTTTTGTGGAATAACAAAAGAAATGTATTCGTTTTTGGCTGTTGATGGTTTGCATCAGGCTTATTTTGAGGAAGATGATGTCTATTTGAAAATGGCGATACAAACACCTTTAAATACGGATAATCAATATGCTTTTATTGATACTGGTTCACCTCATATTGTTGTTGAACAGGCTGATTTAGAATCTTTTGATATAGAAAAAATAGCTATTCCTCTGCGTTTTGATAAGACGTATAATCAAGGAGGTTCTAATGTTAATTTTATTAATATAAAAAACGATAATTATCTGGATATCAGAACCTATGAAAGAGGGGTAGAGGCAGAAACATGGGCGTGTGGAACCGGTGCTGTTGCTTCTGCTATTTATGCAAGGAGTAAAGCTCCGCATTGTCAGAAATTTTATTTACAAGCTAAAGGAGGATGTTTGGAGGTCGGATTTTTACTGAATGAAGAGGGGGAGGAAGAAGTTTGGCTAAAGGGCAATGCTGTGCAATCTTTCAGAGGTTTTTATGAATTGTAGGGGGATAGGATAGGCGTTTTTAGGCGGTATTTATTAATCATTAATAATAAAAAAACAGATGTTGTTAACACAGCAAATTGCGAGCAAGATAGGAGTTAAAGAGCAACAAGTGAGCAATGTTTTGGCTTTGATGCACGAGGGAGCCGGAATTCCTTTTATAAGTCGTTATAGAAAGGAGCAAACCGGACATTTAGATGAATTGCAATTGGTTAAAATACAGGGGTTAGAACAGTTTTTTATACAGTTAGAAAAGCGTAAAACCACCATTATAGCGGCTATAGAGGAGCAAGGGAAACTGCATCCTGATTTATTGAAATCTATTAAAGAAGCTCAAGAAATCAATGAGTTGGAAGATATTTATTTGCCTTATAAGAAAAAGCGTACCACAAAAGCAGATGTGGCTCGTAAGAATGGTTTAGAGCCTTTGGCGAAGAGAATAATGGGGCAGACCTCTTCTGACTTGACCTTTTTGGCACGTCCTTTTATGAATAAGGAATTGCCTACTGTTGAAGCAGTTTTGGATTCGGTAGCGCATATTATTGTAGAATGGATTGGGCAAGATATTTATATCCGTAAACGACTGCGACAATTGTTTATGCGAAAAGCTCTTTTGAGTAGTAAAAAGCTTAAAAAAGAAGACGTTGAGCAAAAATATACCGCTTATTATGATTGGGCTGAACCCTTGTCACGTTGTGCTTCGCATCGTTTTTTGGCGATTTATAGGGCGGATAAAGAGGGTATCTTGAAGATACATATTTTGCCTGATAAGAAAGAAGCTTTAGGTTTGATAGAACGCCATTTTCTGAAAAATAAAACCGGTGCTGTGGAGCTTTTTGTAGCAAAGTGTATTAAAGAAGCGTATCGTTTGGTAATAGCTCCTGCATTGGAAACGGAAATGAAAGCTTGGGCAAAAGAGCGTGCTGATGAACAAGCTATTGAGGTGTTTGCTCAAAATCTACGTCAATTATTTATGACAGCACCCATAGGAAATAAACGTGTTTTAGCCATTGACCCCGGTTATAAGAGTGGTTGTAAAATGGTTTGTTTAGATGAAAAAGGCGATTTGTTGAGTAATGTTAATATCTATCCTCATGCACCTCAAAACGAAAAGAAACAAGCCGGTAAGCGCGTGTTGAGTTGGGTTGAGCAATACAAAATAGAAGCCATTGCTATTGGTAATGGAACGGCTTCAAGAGAAACGGAATATTTTATTAAGAATCTTAAGTTTAAGACTGATATTAAAATATATGTAGTGAGTGAAGATGGGGCGTCTATTTATTCTGCTTCGTCAGTAGCCAGAGAGGAGTTTCCTGATTATGATGTTACGGTTCGAGGGGCGGTGTCTATTGGTCGCCGTTTGATGGATCCTGTTGCGGAGTTGGTAAAGATAGACCCTAAATCTTTGGGGGTAGGACAGTATCAATATGAGGTTAATCAGAAAAAGTTAAAACATCAATTGGATTTTGTAGTAGAGAGTGTGGTCAATCGTATTGGGGTTAATTTGAATACAGCTAGTCCTTATTTGTTACGTTATGTTTCGGGGATTGGGGAGAAAATGGCGGAACGTATTGTTGATTATCGCTTGAAAAAGGGCTTGTTTAAAAGTAGAGAGGATTTAAAAAAGGTTTCCGGTGTGGGGGATAAATTGTTTGAACAAGCGGCAGGATTTTTAAAAGTGCCACAGTCTTCGCAGATTTTAGATACTACAAGGATACACCCTGAACGCTATACTTTAGTTAAAAAAATAGCTTCTGATAAAGGTGTAAAGCTTGAAGATTTGATGGGTAATTCAAACTTGATTCAAGAAATTAATTGGGAACAATATGTAGATGAAACGGTCGGTTTGGCGACCTTACAAGATATTGCTAAAGAACTTTCCGCAAAAGGCGCTGACCCTCGTAAAGCGACAAAAATATTGGAGTTTTCTAAGGAAGTACGTACTATAGACGATTTAAAAGAGGGACTTATATTGCCCGGAATTGTGACTAATATTACTAACTTCGGGGCATTTGTAGATATAGGGATTAAAGAAAATGGCTTATTACATTTGTCTCAAATGGCCGACGGATTTGTTGATAATCCTAATCAATATGTGCATTTGCATCAGCATCTTGAATTAAAAGTGATTGCTGTAGATAAGGAGCGTAAACGCATACAGTTAAGTTTGAAAGGTGTTTAAGTGTTTTTATTATGACCTGTTTTGGCTCAAGGCTAAATACACTTGAATCAGAGCTGTAACATCTTTCTCGCAATAACGCACTATTTTTTCTAAGTTCTGTTCTTGATAATAGGTTTTGTAAACATCAGCGCCATTCATATCATCTTTGGGGCTTTCTATATCAAATAATTGTGTTAAAACATCTAAGGACACATAATGTTTGTAATCGCCAAATTTCCACATTTCCAGAGTGTCTTTTAGATGAATTTCCCAAGGCTTTTTTTCTGAATTATTGAGTAAAAAAGGAATTTTAACACCATTAACTAACATTCGTCTGGCGATATATGGAAAGTCAAATTCTTTGCCGTTGTGAGCCACCAAACTATATTGCTCATTAGGGTAATATTGATTCAGTAGGTCGGCAAATTTTTGAAGAATATCTTTTTCTTGGTGTCCGTAAAAAGATTTGTGTCTTGTTTCTCCTGAAGAACTGATTAAACCGGTTGATATACAAACGATTTTTCCAAATTCAGCATAAATACCTGCTCTTTGGTAAAAGGTATCTTGTTCTATGTTATTAGGATTGATATATTGGCATTTTTTGTCCCAAAGCGCTTTCCAATTGTCAGGTAAAGAAGCGTAATCGGGGTAAGCAGGAACGGTTTCAATATCAATGAATAGAAGTTTAGAAATGGGGTTCATAATTCTGTTGTTTAGTTTGACTTTATTGCGATTCAAATAGGTAACGTATTGTTCCGTGTTGCGGATTAGGAGCTTTGTTGTCTATATTAAATCGTGTTCGTTTTAAAGAATTTAAAGCCGCTTTTCTCAGGCATTCGTCGGGACTTGATGAGGGGAGCATTTCGAAATGACTAATACGTCCGTTAGGCTTTACAGTAATGGAAAAAATAACTTTCCCACTGTTCTCGCACTTGTATGTGGGAATGGGTAATTGGGTGTGATGCCTGTTGTGGCTCAAATCGTATTCAATGTAAGTGGCGCCCGAATAAACCGAAGTGTTTTTAATTTGCCTTGGCAGTTCTTCTTCCTCTTCATTAATAGCTTCTGTTTCCTCCTTGTTGTCTATTTGGGGGCGTTCGAATATGTCTTTGTATTTTTGCTCAGAAATGACTTGTTTGACCAAATTGGCTTTATATTCCTCATCAGGTGTTTCAACCTCAGAATAATCGTAAGGATTGCTGGTTTTTTCTCCCTGTAAAGCTTTGTTTACAGCAATATTTTGGCGTTCTTCAGGACTTAGATTCTCGTCGTTTTCATCTAATTCCTCCCACTTTTTTTCTTCCTGTTCTTCAGGAATAGGCTCTGTAAAATCTATTACAATGCCCTCTTCGGCTTCCGGTATGGGGCTTGCTATCTCGTTGTTGATAAGCCATAAAAAAATCAAAATATACGTTAAAGACGATAAAACAATAGCACGTTTAGTATAGTATGATTGATTTTTTCTCATTGTTTTTAAAAGTAGCTTTTATCTTATTTATCTGTTAAAACGACTCAAATAAATCCTTATTGTTTTTATTTATTCAATTTTTCAAAAGTATAAAACAAAAACAAAAGAGCAGGTAAGTAGGCGTGTTTTTTTAAGATTAAAGGTTTTTTTTTAGGTTGGAAAGTTGTAAGGTTTTAATGTTAGGGGCTTTTTTTCGAAGTTGCAGGTTAAAGGTTGCAGGTTGAAAGTTCCGAACGGAAATATTTTTTTAATGGTTATATTCTTAAATTGGTTGTTTGTTTAAAAAAAGACCTCAAAAGGTTTTTAAAACCTTTGAGGTCTAGTCATTTACGTCTGAAAAAAACTTTTAACCTTTAATTTTCAACTTTCAACTTTTAACTTTATGAACTTTTAACAAATTATTAAGGTAGGGTACGAGCTAGAAGCTCGCACCAGCTAAAGGGGAAATACTTTTTAAATGGTTGTATTCTTAAATTGGTTGTTTGTTTAAAAAAAAGACCTCAAAGGTTTCTAAAGCCTTTGAGGTTTAATAACTTACGTCTGAAAAAACTTTTAACTTTCAACTTTTAACTTTATAAACTTTACAAACTTTCAACTAACTTACTGTTTAATTAGTTTAATAGTTTGGGAGCGGTTTATTTTTGCAAAATACACACCTGATGCTAAGGAAGACAGGTCTATTGTTGAGCTGTTTTCTAATTCTAAAACCTTACGACCATACACATCGGTAATAAGGATATGTGCAACGGCTTCTTGTAAGTTAAAAATGCCTTTTGAAGGATTAGGGTAAACTTTATTAGAGGGTTGTTCTAAATAAGCAAGCCCACTTGTTCCATTATTTGCACGATTAGAATACGCCATACTGATATCATGAACTCCTCTCATCTGAGGAACCGAAATAATATTAGGAGCTATTTCACAAGTATAAGGAAGTCCTACACCGATAATATATTCTGCTCCTTCCGGAGGATTGATATCGTTATAGTTATTAGTACCATATCCAACCGACTTGATAATTTCAAAATCGGACATATCAGGCGTTTTACGAAATACCTGATATAAAGCTGGTACAAATTCACCACTCTTATCTTTATAATCTGTCCACATCAAGTTATTAGACGGTTCATTATTTACCTGACCAAAATTGACGCTTAAAAGCATCGTTTGGTGATAATAACTCAACGGTGACTCATTTCCACAGGTGTCAACAATAGCGACTTTATATCGCTCTACATTGACATTTGGCTGAGAATTAACATCTACAAAACGAGCAGCTGAATCTCGATCTACAGTACCGATAGGGACAAATACCCCTGAAGAATCTTTGTAAATCTTGAAATACTCTGTCGTCATGTAATAATTAAGGCCCATCACATCATAGACATCATCTGGTTTTTCCCAGGCGATAAAGATTTTTCCTGTAGAATCAACTGTGGTAATACACAGTTTAGGATCTTGATATGGTTTAATGAAACTTACTGTAGTAAAATCATCTAAAGCAGGACAAGAACCCTTATCAACTAACAACCAGACAGTTACATCTTCTTCCACCGTTAACACTCCACCTTCTTGTAACAAAGAAGTATCTGCTGCATTTCCCCATACTATTGTAGTATATTCAAAACCAGCATCCAAAACCACCTCTTCTCCTTCACAAGCATCAATATAAGGTGGCAAATTCAACTCCGGATAATGCCAATCTTCAATAGTAATGGTACCCGTAAAGGTACCACAAGCATTGGTAGCTGCCACAGTATAGACACCTCCCGTATCAATTGTAATACTTGACGTCGTCTCTCCTGTAGACCAAAGATAACTGTCGTACACATGATTTTGGATATCGAGAATACGTGTAAACTCCGCATTGCAATAGGTAGTATCTGGACCCAAATCTGGTATATCATTGGTCACAATATTTACATTGACCGTATCCATCAATGTCTCATAAGGACTTACAATCTTTAGTATATACTGACCAGCTTCAGATATTGTCACACTTCCACTATCAAGTGGATAACTACTACTTGAAAATAACTCACCATTTTTGTACCAATAATATGCCAAACCATTGACATAATTATTGGTCGCCAAAGTTGTGGAACTACCACAAATTGGTAAAATATCTGACTCAAAAGGAGCTACCAAAACATCAGCAGGATCGTAAAAATACATATTAAAAATTTGTGTAATTGGATTAATATTTGTATCGTTGCAAAAAAAACTATAATACACATGATTTTGAATATAATCTGTTTGCCAAAATCCAGCAGCCGTATCATAAGGATCACCGGATACCCCATACTCATCTATATCTACAGCATGATAAGTCACACTATCTTTAGTAATATACAACTTAGTACCACCTTCAATAGAATACATATAATCCTCAAGACTATTTTCATCATTGATTGTCCAAGTATACATATCCATAAGATCTGCATTACTATTAAGATGAAACATCACTACAACATTTTCTGCTACAGCAAACGAAGTATCTGGTACCCCATACAATGGATCATCACCATATATTACTGAATTTACAGGGAAATCTTCCATATAAATATGGACAGTGTCTTGTTGAGCATATCCTATCAATGCCCAAAAGATAAAAGTCGAAATAAATAAAATCTGTTTCATTGTTTTCTGTTTTTAAATTTTTGTTAATATATTAATTAATTTTGTTTGAAAAAAAGCTGTAAGGTTATAAAGTTTTAAAGTTGTAAGGTTTGGGACTTTTTAAACTGTTATGTTTTTTTGAATGATTTGGAGACCTTAAATTAGTTGGAGACCTCAAAGGTTTCAAAAACCTTTGAGGTCTAGCTCTTTGCATTTGAAAAAACTTTTAACCTTTAACCTGTAACTTTCAACATATTATTATCACATTAAATTGCACCTTTGTAGGTCATATTTCGGACTTCTGAGGTTATTCCGATGACCTTAGAGATGCTCCGAACCACCTTTTAGGTCATAATTTAGACCTCTGCAGGTCATATTTTGGACTTCTGAAGTTATTCCGATGACCTTAGAGATGCTCCGAACTACCTTTTAGGTCATAATTTACACCTTTGCAGGTCATATTTTGGACTTCTGAGGTCATTCTGATGACCTTAGAGATGCTCCGAACCACCTTTTAGGTCATAATTTGCACCTTTGTAGGTCATATTTTGGACTTCTGAGGTGGTTCGGAATATCTAAAAGGTAGTTCTAATCTCCCAATAGGTCTATTCTTTAATGTTATCTTGTTCTTCGTCTTCTTCTGTATGTTTTTTCTTTTTGGTAAAAAACTGTTTTAGCTCATTGTACTTGTCCTCATATCCGGCGGTATTGGCTCCGGCTCTAAAAGAGGTATAGGCATAATCGTTAAGAGCATCTTGATAGTTGTCGTAGTCGTGCAGTATTTTAGCGTTGTTGGCACGAGTTATTAAGGTTTCTAATCTGGTGATTAACATTTCTAAAAACTGTCTGCTTTCGTAGTCTTGAGCAAATTCTTTCCAGTCCACATCGAAACTTCTTAAACTCGGTTGATTTTTTGAAAAATCGTTTACCTTGTTGATAAACAACTTGTTTTGTTCGTTTACCCGTCCGTATCTGTTGCGGTCTTCCGGCGTTAAATTTACATTAAGAGAAGCTAAATTTTTCTCTAAGTCAGCCAAAGCTTTTATGATTGCTTGGGTCTGTTCTCTGTCTAAATGCTGATTGTTTAAATTGCTTATTGCCATAGGTTTATGAATTATAAGTTATAAATTATGATTTATGAATTTTGAATAAGTTAAAAGGTTGAAGGAGGCTTGTCCTTCAATAAAAAAAGCGTACAACTTATTTTTGAAAAATAAATTGTACGCTTGTATCTCTTTTAAATTAAGTATGCTTAAATTACGAGGCTGTGCTGTGCTGTGCTG
>PDWI01002214.1_pt1 | contig 30874 bp, 25 predicted proteins | sample 1430891 | NCBI WGS metagenome assembly PDWI01 (sample SAMN01162508, study PRJNA174530) | Oral metagenome, whole genome shotgun sequencing project. | biome: Marine environment; feature: Marine mammal; material: Swab sample of the gingival sulcus; isolation source: swab sample of gingival sulcus... | reverse complement strand
AATTGAGATTTCACCACGAGGAACTTTTAAGATTGGAAAAATTACAATGCAACGAAAAGGAGGTGATGGAGGACGACCAACAGCCAATATGTTGCAATTCAAAATCAATCCTGCTGAATTATTTTAAGATAAAACTACGCACAATACAAGTTTTTACGTTATTGCGGGGCAGATGCTTAAATGAATTTTAGTTTTTCAGTACATAACTCAAAAAAAAATTGATTATCTTTGCGAAAAAATATATCCATACGCTTAATACAGCGTTGAACCAAAATATCTCATGATTTATAAAATATTGAAGTTAGATAAAAAACACTATTTAAAATTATAATGAAAAAAGTATTTAATATTTTAGGCTTACTGCTTTTGGTAGCAGTTGTAGTATGGACATTTATATTTTTGTGGAAAAAATCACAGCCCAAAGATAAAATTTATGCCATCGAAGAGGTCAAAATAGCCAATATAGAAAAAAGCACCATTGCCACAGGAAAGGTACAGCCCCGCAACGAAGTGCTAATCAAACCGCAAATATCAGGCATCGTATCAGAGTTGTACAAACAATCAGGCGACCAAGTAAAAACAGGTGATGTAATAGCAAAAATAAAGGTTATACCTGATATGCTAAACCTCAGTAATGCCGAAAATCGCCTCAAACAAGCAGAAATTGTAGCACAGCAAAACCAACGAACTTTTGATAGAGATAGTGAACTTTTCAATCAAAAAGTAATCTCAAAAGAGGAGTATGAACAGTCTCAACTCAAAAATAACAATAGCCAATTGGAACTAAACGCCGCAAAAGATCATCTCACACTAGTTCGTGAAGGCATATCCAAGTCGTCTGCAAAATACAGCACCACACTCGTTCGTGCTACCATCTCAGGCACAATACTCGACATTCCAGTAAAAGTGGGCAACTCAGTCATTCAGTCCAACAATTTCAATGACGGAACGACCATCGCCGCCATAGCAAATCTGAACGATATGCAATTCATTGGCAAAATTGACGAAACAGAAATAGGAAAATTGACCGAAGGAATGCCAATGCAAATAACCATCGGAGCAATGCAAGACAAAAACATACAGGCTATATTAGAATACATTTCTCCAAAAGGAATGGAAGATGCCGGGACAGTCCTTTTTGAAATAAAAGCAGCAATGAAACTCCCCCAAAATCTTTTCATTCGTGCTGGGTATAGTGCCAATGCAACTATTATACTAAACAATGTAGAGCAGGTGTTAAGCATTCCCGAGACCTGCATAGAATTTGCCTCCGACACCGCTTTTGTATATATACAAACAAATGATAATCCACAAGAGTTCACAAAACAAATAGTTAAGGTAGGACTATCTGACGGTATCAAAATTGAAATCAAAGACGGATTAGAACTAAACCAAAAAGTACGAGGCAACGAAATAATAGAGAATTAATCGTTTTTACAAAAAAAATGAAAAGAAAAACCTTATTCATCACCATACTTTTGCTCTCGATGGTAGCCATCGCTCAAACACCGATGACACTTGAAGAGTGTATAAACACGGCATTGAAAAACAACAGAAGTGCCAAACAGCAACGCCTAAACAGCAAAAACAAAGACCTCGCATACCAACAAGCTCGTGCCGAACTACTACCAAACCTCAATGCATCAGCAGGACAAACCTTCACATTTGGTCGTTCCATAGGTATAGACAACACATACAAAAACAGCAATGCAGCTCAAACAAACTTCTACATTGGGAGCGAAATAACTCTGTTTGACGGAATGCAATTAATAAACAATATAAAGGCTCGTAAGGCAGACCTAAACGCCTCAAATGCAGACCTAAATGCCGTAGAAAACGAAATACGACTAAGCGTTACCACTGCATTTCTACAAGTATTGCTCAACAAAGAATTGCTTCTCTTGGCTCAACAGCAGTTGGAAATGACTGCTCAAAACATCGATAGCCGTACAAAACTAATCGACAATGGCAAAGTGGCAAAAGGTGAAATATATGAACTCGAAGCACAACAAGCACGAGAAGAAACACAACGCATTCAAGCCGAGAACAACCTGAAACTATCACTCTTGGACTTAGCTCAAATAATGGACATAGACGACTTCCTAACCCTTGACATACAAACCTCTACCGCAGAGGATATGATAGAAGCAAACGCTCTTATCTACCCCAAAGAGACCTATGCAGAAGCACTACTACATCGTCCCGAAATTCAAGCCAACCAATACCGATTGGAAAGCAGACAAAAAGAAGTGCTTATAGCTAAATCGCAATACCTCCCTAAACTGACTTTGAGAGCAACTACAGGAAGTGGTTACTACAAAATGAATCCCCTACCACCAAACGCTCAACCATTTGACCAACAGTTGAAAAACAACCTAAGCACCTCCATAGGACTGACCCTAAACATTCCAATATTCAACAATCTACAAGTACGAAATAAAGTTAAAAATGCTGAATTAGCGGTAGAAAACAGTCTGTTAGAAATGGAAAAAGTAAAAATAGAGTTAAAAAAACAGATAGAACAGGCTTATTACAATGCTCTATCGGCACAAAACAGATGGAAAGCCTCCCAAAAATCGGAGAAAGCAAGTAGTGAAGCCTATCGATTTGCACAACAAAAATATGACAACGGTAAAGCATCTGTGTACGAACTATATCAAGCCAAAAACAATCTTGCTCAACAACTTTCAGAGCAAACACAAGCAAAATACGAATACGCCTTTCGCCTAAAAATATTAGCACTACTCAAAAGATAGGTGAATATAGCAAACACACTTCCTAATCTATCTCATTGGGTTGCAAATAAAGAGAAACATCGCGTTTAAGATTTAATTTGTACCTTTGTCATTCATTTTTTATGATATAACCAGATATATCGTTTTTTATCAAATCAACAATTTCTTATGTATATAGAAAAAAAAATATTTTCGCTGTTGGGCTGGTCTGCCGAAATAACAAATCCTCTACCTGACAAATGTGTAATTTGTATCGCACCACACACCTCCAATTGGGACTTTATATACGGAATCCTTTTCAAAAGAGCTTTTAGGCTCAAAATAAACTTTTTTATAAAAAAAGAATGGATGACATTCCCATTCGGATTGCTGATGCGAAGACTCGGCGGAATAGGTATCGACCGTAAAGGCAAAAATTCAATAACAGATATAATAGCAAAAGAGTTTGAAGGTCATTCTATCGTACGAATGGCTATCACCCCCGAGGGGACGAGGTCGTTAAACAAAAACTGGAAAAAAGGATTCTACTATATCGCCCTGAAAGCTAAAGTGCCTGTAGTACTTGGTACTATCGACTATAAAAACAAGAAAATCACTATCAACGACAAACAAATCATTCCCAACGGCGATATAGATACTCAAATGGCTGAAATAAAGTCATACTACAACAATGTCACAGCCAAAAACCCAAATAAATTCGGACGATAACAAACACTAATAATAATATGAAAGTAGGCGACAAAGTAAGATATTTGAATGCCGTAGGTGGTGGCATCATCACAAAGATAGGTGACAAAGGCATCATTACCGTACTCGAAGAGGACGGATTTGAGACTCCTACTCTTGCCAGAGAAGTAGTGGTGGTGGCTCAAACCAACGACCTAAATTTTTTAGAAAAAAACAGCGACAACCATAGTGCCGACATCACACCAACAAAACCAAACATATCTACCCCAAAGAAATATGAATTTGACGAGATAGAAGAGACCCCGGAGGGCGAAAAGATAAATATATCATTGGCTTTTGTACCACAAGATATAAAAAACCTACAAACCAGTTCGATAGAATGTTTTCTGATAAACGAAAGTAATTACTATATCAACTTCCAACTACTTGATGGCAAAAATGATACAAAATGCCACACCGCTGACATCATAGAGCCTCAAACACGACTACTTATATGCACTATCGCAAAAGAAGATGTAAACAGTTATGAGTTTCTTACTTTTCAAGGATTTGCATTCAAAAAAGATAAATCATTCTGTCCTAAAAAAGCGATAGATATAAGCCTAAAAATAAACCCTGTAAACTTCTACAAACTACATCAATTTGCTACCAACGATTTTTTTGACAAAAAAGCAATGATAATAGACATTCTCTACAACGACTATCCGCCTATCAAAAATTTTATAGACGACAAAAAGATAGAAATGGCTATGCAACAAAAGAAGAGTTACCCACAAAAAAAAGAGTTTATTAAGCCAAACAAAAACGAAATCATCGAAATTGACCTACACATACACCAACTAACAGAGCATACCAACAACCTTACCAATAGGGATATGCTCAATATACAAATGGAGCGTTTCAAAACTATAATGGAAGAAAACGCAAAGAAAAGAGGTCAAAAAATAGTTTTCATTCACGGCAAAGGCGAAGGTGTCTTACGTAAGGAGATAGAGACGCAACTCAAAAAAAACTATCCAAAAGCAAGGTACCAAGATGCATCTTTCCAAAAATATGGATTTGGAGCAACAATGGTAATCATTCATTAACACAACATTTTTTGCTAAATAGAATATGAAAAAATATCTAATAGTAGGGCTTGGAAACATTGGTGATGAATATGCTCACACTCGACATAACATAGGATTTGATGTGGTAGATAGGTTATCACAACAACTTAATATCTCCTTCGACATCAACCAACGATATGGGGCTATTGCCGAAGGACGCATCAAAAATCGACAGGTGATACTCCTCAAACCTTCGACATATATGAACGAAAGCGGGAAAGCCATTCGATATTGGCTACAAAAAGAGTCGATAGGGGTGTCGAACCTTATTGTGATAGTAGATGACATTGCTCTGCCAGTTGGCACTATCAGACTACGAGGCAAAGGTTCTGATGCTGGACACAACGGTCTTAAAAACATACAGGCAATGATAGGCACCCAAAACTATACACGATTAAAATTTGGGGTTGGCAATAACTTCCCTCAAGGAGGGCAGGTAAACTATGTGCTGGGATTATTTGAAGAAGATGAACAAAAAATTGTAGATGAGAAGATAGATACGGCTGCGGATTGCATAAAATCTTTCTGTTTAGAAGGATTGAGTGTTGCTATGAATCGTTACAACAACAAATAATATGGAATCAAGAATAGATAAGTTTCTTTGGAGTGTCCGACTTTACAAGACTCGCTCGATAGCCGCCGATGCTTGTAAAAAAGGAGTTGTAACAATAAATGAAATGGCAGCCAAAGCCTCCAGAGTGGTGAAAGTAGGCGACAAGATAGACATCAGACGACCGCCCATAACATACTCTTTTAGAATACTTGCCATACCAACAGGTAGGTTAGGAGCAAAATTAGTCGAAAATTACATCAAAAACATCACTACGGACGACAATATAGCACTACTCGAAGTAATACGACTCGACCGCAAAAACCAAAGAGCAAAAGGTATGGGACGACCAACAAAAAAAGAACGCCGAGACATATCCTCTTTCCTCGATTCAGAACCATATTTCATCGATAATGATGATTAAAAAGGCTTAATCTGAAAAGACCAAGCCCTTTTTTTGTAATACAAAAAATACAAGTTTGTTATTTAATCTCTTTAAGTTCTGCTTTTTGCTGTTGCAAAAGTTCTTTGACAGAAGATATTTCTCTTTTTAGTTTCTCAATATCCTTTTGTGCATCAGATATTTTTTCTTGATAATTATCTATATCTTTATTGCGTTTTACTACACTTTTTTCAAGTTTTTCGATTGATTTCTCACTCTTTTTTATCTCTTCGTTTTTAAGGTCAAGACGAAGCCCAACATTGTGTTTATCAACCTCTTGTGAATATTGATTATCTAAAAAGGATTTCAATTTAGTGATTAAATCCATATCTGTACTTGAACTCTCAAAAGATGCCGAAATCCCTTTCTGAATGAAGACATTGACTGTTGTGATTGGCGCTTTTTTATTATTAGACTTCACATCAAAACTCATCAACATATTAATGTAGTCTGTAGTGATAGCAGGGAAAGCAATTTTTTCGTATTTGATTTTATTCCCCGATTTTTTACCTTTTAAGTCATTGTTTTTCAACAAATCAAACATAATTTTCTGTGCTTCCTTAGCCTTGATAGCAACATCGATAGAGACACAGTTGCCAATTATTTTCTTATCATAACTGGCTGAACTTTCATACGCTTTCTGTTGAGCATTAATACTCAATGATACAATAGCAATTGCTACTAACAATAATAATTTTTTCATAATTTTCTTTTTTATTTTTATTGTAATTTTATATATTTATATTAGACACGATAAATATATAAAGGTTTAATTTTGTACTATAAAAAACCTTTTGGATAGTCAGAAGTGAACTCCATTCGCCTATTTTCTATATGATGATAGAAAGACAACGAATAAGAATGCAAACACAATCGTTTGAGTGGATTGGAGGTAGAGCCATATTTTTTGTCCCCTGCAATGCTATGCCCTATCTGTGCCAACTGCGACCGTATCTGATGCTTGTAGTCAGTCAATGAGTAGGTCTCGATAAGCGAATAGTGTTCTCCTTGCCTTATGGGACTATATGTAAGATGTACCTTTTTACCCCCATTATCCGTTGGGGAAGCGTGTGTTTTAAGAGCCTTTTTGTTCTCTACAATATAACTATTTACACTACCAGACTGCTGGACACAACCCTCAACTATTGCCACATATCGATGCTTAAATGCCTTTGTGCCAATATTATGCTTCACTATATATTTGTCTTGATAGTTCTTGGCAAAAAGTAATAAGCCAGAAGCATCTCTATCGAGAATATTGACTGGGAAGAGAGCAATATCTTTGCTACGGTGCCCAATGATTTCAATCATAATAGACAATACCGATTGTCCCACCGACTTCCCTTTTTCGATAGTCAGAATACCATTTTTTTTATCAACAACTAAAAAAAAGTCATCTTCGTAAACAATCCTACACTTTTGATTAGGATTCGGGCGTTCTTGCCCAATGGATAAGAAACAGACGCTATCGCCCTTCTTTAGTGGAGTGCTATGAAGTGTAGTACATTTGCCATTGACCAATATCTGACGGTGTGTGAGATACGACTTGACCTCACTACGAGATTTCGGGGCAAAAACTTCGAGCAAAAACTCTAATAGATTTGCACCAGCCTCTACACTAAACTCTTTTTTATAAAACTTACGATTTGGGACACTTTTTTTTTTCACTTTACAAAATAATATTTTAGAGGTAATATACTACTCCTCAAAAAGAAAAACATCTTCATTGGGGGCTTTCATTCTATACTTCTCTCGTGCATACTTTTCGATTTCAAACTTATCTTTCGACAGCAATTCTATATTTTTGATATTGTCGGCAATAGTGTGTTTTAGACGAGCATTCTCTTTTTTCAACTCTCTATTCTCTATTTTTAAGTTCATCTGTTTAATCTTGTTTCTATTATCAAAAAACATTATCCAAACAGCAAACAGCAATATTATTGTCGCATAACCATACCTACTCAATATAAAATATTTAGCAAATGTCAATATCGAACGAATATCTTTCATCTTGTGGCAGAAGAGTATAGTTTTATAAAGAATTCATTTTAAGAAAATTAACTTCATTCTCCGATAAGTGTCGCCAACGACCTCTGGTAAGATTTTTTTTAGTAAGACCAGCAAAATATACCCTATCAAGAGCCACTACATTATATTTGAGGTGTTCAAACATTCTTCTAACTATACGATTTCTACCAGAATGTATTTCTATGCCAACTTGCTTTTTATCATCATCTTTCACATAAGATATGTCGTCTGCTTTTATCTCGCCATCTTCAAGGACAAGACCGTTCTGCATTGCCTCCATATCTTGTTGCTCAAAAGGTCTATCCAGACGCACATGATATATCTTTTTCTTCTCATATTTTGGGTGAGTCAGTTTTGAGGTCAAGTCTCCATCGTTGGTAAGCAACAGCACCCCAGTAGTATTCCTATCGAGCCTTCCTACCGGATATATCCTCTCCGAACAAGCACCTTTGACAAGGTCAAGCACCGTCATACGCTCCTTAGGGTCGTCTGCGGTAGTTATCACATTCTTAGGTTTGTTGAGTAAGATATAAACTTTTTTGTCCATACTGACTAACTGGTCGTGGAAATGAACCTTATCCTTGTCGGGAATTATCTTAACACCCAACTCTGTAACTATTTGACCATTAACACTCACAACTCCTGCTTTGATAAACTCATCTGCCTCACGCCTCGAACATATATTAGAGTTTGCAATAAACTTATTCAACCGTATTGGTTTACTCGTATCTACAAAACTTTTAGAATATTTGATTGTTGGCGATGGATTATCGTATATTTTTCTTTTTGGTTTTGGCTTTGAAAAATTACTTCCATAGTCCCTGCCCTTACTATTATCGTCTTGGAAACGCTTGTTGTCAGCATTCTTACGGAAAGAGAAACGCTTGTTGCTATCGCCCATCTCTCGCCCTACTCTGTTTTCTGAATTATATGGCTTGGAGTGTTGAGGTCTACCATTGTCGTTAGTTTTGTTAGTTGCATACGCTCCTCGTCCTCCTCTCCGTCCTCTATCTTCGCCGCCAAATGTTGGTTTGCGACTATCTTCTCTGCGATGATTTGAACTGTTGTTTTTTTGATATTGTCCTATTTTAGAACGATATTTGCCTTGTGGCTTTCCTCTTTCCATTTATTGGTTGATTGTTGCTTGTGGATAATCATTTTATATTACTTCACAAAAGTACTATTTTTTTATTGAACCAAAGCATTAAATAAAATAATAGACAAAAAAATTTGATAATATTATAATGAGAAAATTGTCAAAAAAAAAATCTCTTTTTGTAAAATAATAGACATCATCAAGCATAAGAGTGCATACCTCCCAAAAGATAGTTTACGCCAAAATAGGTCATCAGCACTGTAAGAAAAGCGATGATAATGTAGAGATGGTATGTCGTAGGGTGCTTAAAAAACAAGAGTGTTCGTTTGTGAATAGGAATGGCATAAACAATAAAGGTTATTAAAGCCCAAGTCTCTTTGGGGTCCCAAGACCAATAACTACCCCACGAAATATTAGCCCACACCGCTCCAATAAATATTCCTACCCCCAGTAAAAACAGAGCAGGATAGACAAAAGCCAAAGATACTCTATGCAACATAACTAGGCTATCTTTTCGAGTTACAACAAACAACAGTGCAAAATATAGCATAGAATTTACCAACGAAAATAGCAATAGAGAGTATGCTATCATAATGCAACTTATATGTAGCGTCAGCAATGGTGTGGATAGCACAGGCATCAGATGGGTAATCTGCGGATTCATACCACTAAGCGTAACCACCAACATCGTAAAACCAGAAATGATAAGTCCAAATATTGATACAAAAAACGACTTTCTACACAACACCACAGTTATCATAAGTACGCACCACGAGATAGCGAGCATCATTTCATAACCATTACTCAATGCCCAATAACTTGATATATACATTCTTAAAACAATCGAAGCCGTTAAAAACATAAAGATAAACAATACTGCAATACGGTAAAAAATCACTATAAAACGGTTAGGACTAAATCCTTCATCTCTATTTCTCGTAGAGCGATAAAACACCCAAAATAGATATAATATTCCTAACAAGCCAAATATTAGGTTAATACGGTATATAATAGTGGTATAAGGCAATGAATTATAGAGGATTTCTGCTCTTATTTTATGAATAGGCAACACAATTTCAGGAGCAGATTTTTGTTGGTACTTTTTTATTTTAGACAAAAAATACTCTGTTTGATTGATACTGCCAATATTAGAATCGTGAAGTAACATAAGTACTTTTCGTATAAAAACAGTGTCGGTACGTGACATATCTTGCGGTAATGGTGAAGTAGGTGAGACCCATTCGTATCCTCCCCCACCCTCTCTTATAGGGAAAATCTTCAATATATCACCCGAATAAAGCATCATTATCAATTGTACTTTTTCGTCTAAAGCAATTGCTTCGTCTCGTAATTTATTCTTATTAGAAAATGTAGTATCATTCGCATATATCAACGGTGAAAGGATATACTTATTATCTTTTGTAAACAGCGACATCAAGGAGATATGACGCTTCAATTGTAACTTTTTTCGCAGAGACCGGCTTTTCACCTCTATGACTGGTTTACTCTTCATACGGTCAAAGTCAAATATCCACGCCAAAAGGAATTGGTTATAATCCATATCGTGAAACGATGTTTTACCTGATATTTTAAGCGTAAATTCTTTGGCAAAAGTATTAATAGGACAAATGCGATTATTATACAGCATCATAATTTCCGAAAAAGAGGTAGCCTCTTTTTTAGAGAAACTTCGTCCTTGTACTGTCGAAACATTGGGCAAAAGTGAACAAAAAAAGCAAACAATAAAAAGTACTATTTTATGATGGTTTTTCATAAAAAAAATAATAATCTAGTTTTAATTTTCGTGCAAAGTTACTCTTTTTATCCTTCATATCACATTTTTGTTATCTTATGTTATACCAAAGTAAAAAAAATGATGTAACTTTGTTTTTTATAAAAAACATGTGTGGTGATGAAACATACGTTTTAATCATAATCATACGAAACAAGGGTAAGTATAACTTTATATTTTGTAAAATAACATAAAAAAATCAACAACCGAAAATAGAACAATAAAATCATAATGGAACAACATCTTTCAGAACAAGAAATCTTCAGACGCAACAGCCGTGAACAACTACAACAGATGGGGATAGACCCATACCCTGCGGCGTTGTACCCAACAAATGCTTTTTCGACCGACATTAAAGCAGAATTTGACGATGACCTCGACCCCAAGAGAGAGGTGTGTATTGCAGGGAGAATAATGAGCCGTAGGATAATGGGCAAAGCAGCATTTGCAGAACTACAAGACTCAAAAGGTAGAATACAACTATACATATCACGAGATGACATCAATACCGCCGAGCAACCTGAAATGTACAACACCGTATTCAAAAAGTTGCTCGATATTGGTGATTTTATAGGTATAAAAGGTTTTGTATTCCGCACAAAAATGGGCGAAGTGTCGGTACATGCAAAAGAATTGACAGTGTTGAGCAAAACAATACGCCCTCTTCCAATAGTAAAATACAAAGATGGCGTGGCTTACGACTCATTTGAAGACCCTGAACAACGCTATCGCCAACGATATGTTGACCTTGTTGTGAACGAAGGAGTCAAAGATATTTTCGTAAAACGCACAAAAGTATATGAATCGATGCGTGAATATTTCAATGCCAAAGACTATATAGAGGTAGAAACCCCAGTGTTGCAGTCGCTACCCGGAGGTGCTGCGGCTCGTCCATTCATCACACACCACAACGCCCTTGACATCCCTCTATACCTCCGTATAGCAAATGAACTATACCTCAAAAGACTTATCGTAGGTGGTTTTGAAGGGGTATATGAGTTTTCAAAAAACTTCCGCAACGAAGGAATGGATAGGACACACAACCCTGAATTTACCGCAATGGAAATATATGTAGCCTACAAAGACTACAACTGGATGATGGACTTTACAGAAAAGATGATAGAAAAAATTTGTCTTGATGTGAATGGCACTACCGACATACAGGTTGGTGACAACACCATTTCGTTCAAAAAACCATTCAGGCGTATCACTATGCTTGACGCAATAAAAGAACATACCGGATATGACCTTACAGGCAAGAGCGAAGATGAGATAAGACAAATAGCCAAAGATTTGCATATAGAAGTGGATAATACTATGGGTAAAGGCAAACTAATAGACGAAATATTTGGTGAAAAGTGTGAAGGCAGTTACATACAGCCAACATTCATCACCGACTACCCTATCGAAATGTCGCCACTCTGCAAACGCCACCGCACCAACCCAGACCTTACTGAAAGATTTGAACTAATGGTCAACGGAAAAGAACTTGCCAACGCATACAGCGAACTAAACGACCCTATCGACCAATTAGAAAGATTTCAAGAGCAACTCAAACTATCCGAAAAGGGAGATGACGAGGCTATGTTTATAGATATGGACTTCGTTCGTGCGTTGGAGTATGGTATGCCACCTACATCTGGTATGGGCATCGGTATGGACAGACTTGTGATGTTAATGACAGGACAGTCAGCTATTCAAGAGGTACTGTTTTTTCCACAGATGAAACCTCAAAATAAGAGCGAAGCGGTGCAAGATGACGAAGAAAAAAGCCTATAAAAGGCTACCAAATCATCAACAAAACAGATAATCCAGAGCCTCATAGACATCAGTTTTTGAGGCTTTTTGATTGCAATGGAATTGCCCAATGCTCTCTAATAGCGTAAAATTAATTCCTTGTGGCGAGGCGTTCTTTTTGTCGTGTTGCATAAAGCCAACTATTTCATCAAAATCTGAACAACCAATACTCAATGATTTGTAGTTATATTTGACAAAAGTATGTAGCCTGACCAGTTCATTTTTGGGCAATCCTAACATTTTCAATGATAGATACAACTCGCCAATCATACCCCACGCCACAGCAGTGCCGTGTGTAATAGTTTGTTTGTGCTTAGCGGCAAACGCCTCAAAAGCATGTCCAAATGTATGCCCAAAGTTCAAGGCTCGTCTCTCATTTAGGTCGTACTTGTCGATACGAGCGAGATGTTTTTTTACTTTTATATCACTCTTGATAAGTGAAACAATTGCTTTGTGGTTGATATTTTGTAAATTGAGTTGATAGGTCTTATCTAACAAATTTTCTTCGGCTATAAACCCATATTTTAGCATCTCAGCATATCCATCATAAAGCACGCTTTGGGGCAATAGTTCCAAAAAAGAGACATCTATTATCACCTCTTTGGGGTCAGCAAATGTACCAACCTCGTTTTTGAGACCTCCAAAATTGACACCTGTCTTGCCACCGATAGAGGCATCTACCATCGCCAAAAGCGTAGTAGGCACATTCACAAAACAACAGCCACGCATAAAAGTAGAAGCCACAAAACCACCCAAATCGGAAATAATACCTCCACCAATATTCACTATCAGCGACTGACGATTTGCGTTTTTGTCGATGAGCCACTGCCATATCTCCATTGCTTTTGATATCGACTTAGACTCCTCTTTCGCCTCGACCAACATCAGATTATCACCAACAAAACAACTTTTTACTGTTGTATCCAAAAGCGAATACAAATATTTGTCTATAACATAAAAAACACCACTATATTGACTATCTATTGTGTATTCTTCTATTTTTTTTATAAAGGAGTCGTATATTATTTTCATTTCATTACATTTTAATACAAAGTTATATAAAAAGGCAATATGAACTACTTTTTATTTTTATTAAAATAGGAAATTTTCAATTACATTTATCTTTATATATTTTTTTGGTAAAAAAAAATAGAATATAACAAACCGCAAACATTATTTATAGATTATTTTGTATTAACTTTGTAGCGAAAATGATGAATAAATAAGAAAAAATGTTTGTAGAACGAGCCAGTAAATTTTTAAGCCTATTCATGCCTGCTATATGGAATATCCCCAATAGCGAAAAATCAATATACCTGACATTCGATGACGGACCTTGCCCAGAGGTAACGCCTCAACTACTTGATATACTCGACCAATACAATATCAAAGCAACTTTTTTTTGTATTGGCAACAACATTAAAAAGCATTACGATATTTTCCAACAAATCATATATAGAGGACATTGCCTTGGTAATCACACTATGAATCACCTCAAAGGATTCAATACCAACACACAAGAATATTTAAAGGATATATCAGAGGCTCAAAAACTCATAGGCACAACAATTTTCAGACCACCTTATGGGCGTATTACTCCAAAACAGTTTAGACTATTAAAAAAAAAATACAAAATAGTGATGTGGGACGTTATCACTCGAGACTACAACACAAAACTAAACCCTGACAAATGCTTTTCGATAGTAAAAAAATTCACACGCTCTGGCTCTATTATTGTTTTCCACGATTCAAAAAAGGCTGCTCACAATATGCTAAATGCTCTACCTAAGTCGATAGAGTGGCTAATAGCCGAAGGGTATCAGTTCAAAACTATTGTTTAATCTTTAATAGCAAATGAAAAAAACAACAAATAATATATCCATCATCAATACGCAATTTTTCTACGAAGTTTGGAGTACCATCACTCGCAATAAGTTTAGGAGTTTTTTAACTGCTTTTGGCGTGTTTTGGGGAATGTTTATGTTAGTCTTAATGCTTGGTGCCGGAGATGGATTGCAACACAGCATCGACAAACTTGTGAGTGGATATGCTCAAAACTCATGTTTTTTTATTGCACAAAACACATCGTTGCCATACAAGGGGTTTCAGAGCAATCGTCAATGGAGTATGCTTAATAGTGATATTCCTATTCTAAAACAGAGTGTGCCAGAGGCAAAATATTTTTCGCCTGTAATATTCTCTAACAGAATGCAAACAGAAAAAAACAATGTGGTAAGAGGCGACAAAAAATGTACATTTGGAGCAAAAGGTTGTTACCCAGAATACAACAAAATAGACCGTTGCAAAATCATCAAAGGGCGATTTATCAACGACATGGATATTAGAGAGCAAAGAAAAGTCTGCCTTATCGGCAAACGAGTTTGTGAAGTACTTTTTGACAAAGAAGAAGAACCGTTGGGGCAAACAATAAAGATACACGGCATATATTTCAGTGTCATAGGCATCTGCGACAACCTATCAAAAGCATTAGGGGGTAGCGGTCAGGCTTCGGAGGCTGTCATTTTGCCATTTACCACGATGCAACAAGCATTCAATCACGACAATAGCATAGATTTTTTGTCTGTTACCACACAAAACGGCATCACCGCCAAAGTGTTAGAAGAGAAAATAAGTACTATCCTCAAAAAGATACACCAGATAGACCCGAACGACAACGATGCTGTATTCACCATAAACATTGAGGAGCAATTTAATATGTTCAACTACCTGCTTATAGGGGTTAGAGTATTGATATGGATTGTAGGACTTGGCACTCTATTGGCTGGTGCTATAGGCGTGAGCAATATTATGCTAGTAACGGTTCGTGAACGCACCAAAGAGATAGGCATTCGCCGTGCTTTGGGAGCAACACCTTTCAACATCACTTCGCAAATCATAGCAGAGAGCATCGTCTTGACACTATTGGCTGGCGTATGGGCAGTTATTTTGGGAGTTGGTATTTTGTCTGGCGTAGGCATTGCTTTAAGTCAGGGCGACAGTTTTTTCAAAGACCCTCAAATATCATTCGGTGCGGCTATCTGGGGAATGACTATCTTAATTGCGGTTGGGACACTGTCAGGGCTTATTCCCGCCAACAGAGCAATGAAAATAAAAGCCATCGATGCCATTAGAGAAGAGTAAGGTCTGACTACTGAAAAATATATTGATTTTCATTTAGTTTTTTTGTAAAGTACAACAAAAAATTGTTATCTTTGCCTATATTTTTTCACAAAAAATAATCATTATACAACCTTTAAATTTTATTTGGTGAAATATACAATTAGTACAAATGAATCCTGACAATCAAGTTAACTTCAAAATAACAGTCAATATAAAGAATTTGCACAACATCCCTAATCTAACAAATGATATAAAATTATTATTATAACATACTATAAAAGATGACCCCTACCATAAAAAGTCCTACCGCCAAATCTATAATATATGGCATTATGCTTATATTAACAGCATTTATTGTCATCAAATTATTCCCACAAAACAACTGTTTCGACCGCAATTACGAAATAGGAAAACCTTGGCAATATGAACTACTGACCGCTCCATTCGACTTCCCAATATATAAATCCGACAATGTTATCGCCAAAGAAAAAGATAGCCTCATGCAATTTTTTACGCCATACTACAAAGTAGGCGACACAACAGCCATAGATGATATTATACAACCTATGCAAACTCCTCACAAACAACTTTTGGCAGAAATGCTAAACAAAATATATGAACAAGGGGTCGTGTCTCATAAAGAGTATGAGGAATTAGTACTATTCCACACCGAGAAAATCAACGTTAGCAATGCATCTAATATATGCACAAAGTTAGATGTAAAAAACATTCAAACGACATATAGTGCAATAAATCAACTCTCTGAACAGATACCATTTACCCACACAGATTTACAACATCTAACAAATACGCTGAAACCCAACCTAATAAAAGACAATCGCAAGTCTGAACTGGCACAAAAAGAACTATTCCAAAACATCTCATCATCAGAGGGAATAGTTAAATTAGGCGAAAGGATAATAGACAAAGGTGAAATAGTACTGTTAAGCCATCTCAATATCCTTAATTCTCTTAAAAAAGAGTATAATATCCAAGCCCCTAACAAAAATAGTTTTGTAATAACATTAGCACATTTCTTCATAATATTAGCACTACTTGGGCTATTTGCTCTTTATCTATCACTATTTAGAGAACAATTTATACGACTAAAAAATGCGTTATTCCTAACAATAATGGCATTGATAATAATAGGTAGTGCAGCCATTATGGCAAAATATAATGATGATATGATAAATATTGTACCATTTTCGCTAATTGCCATCATAATCCGTATTTTTTTCGATGGACGAACCGCAATAACCATTCACAATATCGTGGTGCTGATAGTAGCCATATTTATTCCTACGCCATTTATGTTTGTGTTACTTCATATCACCGCAGGTATGATAGCCGTTTCTACATTAAAACAACTGTCTCACCGTAAGCAACTTATTCAAAGTGCTATATTGATTTTCATCACATACGCTATACTCTACACCGCATACTCTACCATCGACAATGGCAGTTTTATATTTGACATCAAACAATATGGCGTATTTGCTGGCAATTCACTCCTTTTGCTATTTGCCTATCCATTGATTTATATATTTGAAAAACTATTTGGATACCTTTCTGATGTTACACTGATGGAACTGTCTAATATGAACAATAAATTGTTGTTAGAATTTTCGTCAAAATCTGCTGGTTCATTCCACCATTCCATTCAAGTGGCTACCTTGGCTACTGCTATTGCTCAAAAAATTGACGCAAATATGCTTCTGGCTCGAACAGGGGCTTTATACCACGACATTGGCAAGATGAAAAATGCAATGTATTTCATCGAAAATCAAGTCTATAATTTCAACCCTCTAAACGACAAAAGTTACAAAGAGGCAGCAAATATAATCACAGCACACATTACCGATGGAGTAGATATAGCCGAACGACATCATCTGCCCAAGCAGATAATACGATTTATCAAATCGCACCACGCTCGTTCTACTGTCAAATATTTCTATATAATGGCTCAACAAGAAAAACCTAACGAAACTATAGACAAGTCTGACTTCACATATAAAAAAGGAATATTACCTTATACCAAAGAGGAAACAATAGTTATGATGTCAGATGCTGTCGAAGCGGCATCTCGCACTCTTAACGAGTATTCGGAAGACAATATCAGCAGTTTAGTCGATAATATAATCAAAGGACAGATAGAAGAAGGCTCGTTTAAGCAATCGCCTATGACCTTCCGTGATGTGGAAATAGCCAAAGAGGTTCTCAAGGAAAAAATAAAAAACATCTACCATAATCGCATAGAATATCCTAAATAATTATTTTTCAAACAAAAACTTTATGAAATTATCTACAACAGCATATAAAATAATTTTTTGTATAATAGTAATACTACTTTTGGTCTTTTCTAAAAAATACTTTTTTCGTATAGACCTCACAGAAGAGAGACGATTCTCTATCTCGCAAGTATCTAAAAACATCTTAAAACAAGCCACCGAGCCTATCAAAATAGTGATATATCTTGGCGATGCTGATGCCAATATAGCACATCTCAAAAACGCCACATATGATATTATAAGGGAATTTAGTGCTTACGCAAACACAGATATTATATGCGAATATAACAACCCAGCCGATGCCAAAAGTGAAAAAGAGCGACAAAACAACTACAACAAACTACAAAAGCGAGGAATGTCGCCCATAACCATTGCCACAAAAGATGCAAATGATAAAGTATCTCAATCTATTATTTTCCCTTGGGCAGAAGTGTTTTACAAAGGCAACAGTCTGCCTGTATCTCTGATGAGACCAATAGGTATGCGAGACGGTGAAAACAGCGTAAACTCTGCCATAGAAGAGTTGGAATTTAACTTTATAGATGCCATAAGAATACTAAATAGAGATAGTTTCGACAAAATTGCGTTCATCGAAGGACACGGCGAATGCAGTGAAATAGAGACATATTCTGCCTCTGAATTGTTGAGTAAATATTTTCAGATAGACAGAGGGGGGTTAGCAGACGATGCCTCAACGCTCAACGACTATAAAGCCATCATCATTGCCAACCCCAAAAAACCCTTTTCCGAGTCGGATAAATATATAATAGACCAATATATTATGAATGGAGGAAAGGTCATTTGGCTACTCGATGCAATAACCTACTCAAAAGAGGAGTTGAGCAATAACGGAGTGTCGCCCACAATGATTTTAGACCTAAACCTACAAGATATGCTATTCCGCTACGGAGCCAGAATAGTGCCATCTGTAGTACAAGATATGCAGTGTATTCGTATGCCTATCAATGTGGCAACAGTCGGTGAACCTCCAATGTTTCAACAAATACCATTCACATATTCGCCGTTGTTAATGGCATCGCCACAAAATCCTATCACAAAAAACATAATGAATGTCAGAGCCAATTTTCCATCTTTCATCGAACAAGTTAGTTTAGAAAACGGCATCAATATGGAAGTTGTATTGGCAACTTCTAATGCCTCTCACATTGATATGGCCCCCACAAACATAGACCTCAAAACAATGGCTCAAAATAAACCTGAAAATTTCACCAATGCCCAATTTATGCCTGTGGGCGTAGTGATGAGTGGACAATTTGAGAGTATATTCCGACATAGGCAGACTCCTCCAAACCTCATCAATGTAGCAAAACGAAAAGATATTAGCGTACAAAACACAATGATATTGGTAGCCGATGGAGACATTATAAAAAATGAGATAGAACGCAATAAAAATGGACAAATAGGCATTGTACCTCTGGGATTGGACAGAATTAATGGACAAGAATACGGCAATAGCAGTTTTGTAGTAAACAGCGTTTTGGCTTTGGCTGACGATGAGTCTATAATAAAACTTCGCAGTCGTTCGTTAAAGATACGATTACTAAACAAAAATAGTGTTTCAGAGAGCAAACAGATGTGGCAGATAATCAACCTGATAGTCCCTATCTTATTACTATCTATTTTTGGTTTCTGTTATCATCTACTACGAAAAAGAAAAATGAATTTCTAACAAAAAAAAACTACCCTCTCCTACAAAGATTGGGTAGTTTATAACACAAATATTATTAAGCAATTACGACTGCTTTTTTATTGTTTTGATGCGTTCTGTCAGCATTGGCACTATCTTGTGAACATCACCTACGATACCCAAATCAGCCACCGAAAATATAGGGGCAAATTTATCACGGTTGATAGCAATAATCAAATCACTCTCTTCCATACCTGCACGATGTTGTATCGCTCCAGAAATACCACAAGCGATATATAGTTCAGGACGAACTGTCTTGCCTGTCTGCCCCACTTGATTAGAATGGTCTATCAATCCTGCATCTACCACAGTGCGAGATGCTGCCACATCGCCACCAATAGCACTTGCCAAAGCCTCTACTTTCCTCAATCCTTCTCTACTACCCATAGGTCGTCCCGCCGACACCAATATCCTTGATTCAATAATATCAGCCGTTGCCTTATCTTCTTTCACGGTATCTATAAGCCTTACTCTCTTTATCTTATCCACATTAAAGGCTACGTCATATTTTACAATTTCACCTTTTCGGCTATTATCAGGTTTTAATTTTTGCATAACACCGGGTCTAACTGTAGACATCTGAGGACGATGATTTTTACACAAAATAGTAGCCATAAGATTTCCACCAAAGGCTGGACGAGTCATTTGCAACTCTCTCTTGTCGCCTATTTCGAGGACTGTACAGTCTGCCGTCAGTCCCGTATTGCATCGAGCCGATACTCGTGGTCCTAAATCACGACCAATAGTAGTTGCTCCTATCATCAATATATCAGGTTTTTGTTCTTTGACAATTTGACTAACAGCCTGAGTATAAGCCTCTGTCATATAATCTTTTAGCAAATCATTATCCACTACTAAGACCTTATCTGCTCCTGCTGCTATAAGTTCATCTGCTTTTGTTGTAATATCTTTACCCAACAATATAGCAACTACTTTTTCTCCAAGATTATCCGCCAAAGTTCTTGCCTTACCTAAAAGTTCTAATGCAACATTTTGAATGTTCCCCTCTCTCTGTTCGGCAAAGACATACACATCTTTATAATTAGAAATATCCATTTTTTTTAAGTCTGTCGTTTATGTTGTTAAAGAATATGTTTTTCTTTCAATTTATTTATAATCAGTTCAACCGCCTCTTCGTTAGAGACCTCAAAAGTAGCACCTGCTGGTTTTAGGCTTTTAGGAAACCCCTTGCTCACACTTGTTGGCGACCCTGCCTTCCCTATTTTTTCGTCAGGCACATCTATTTTGTCTGCTCCCCAAACTTCTATATCTTGTTGATAAGTATTTACTATCCCTGCTACGGACATATAACGCGGTTTGATAGCCGATGAAAGCACAGTTATAAGACACGGAGCATCCATCTGTAATATCTGATAACCCTCTTCTGTTTGTTTACGTGTCGTAAAGGTATTTTTACCGTCATACTCCAAACCTTCAACATAAGATACTTGCGGGATATCGAGGTGTTCGGCTATCTGTGGTCCTACCTGTGCAGTATCGCCATCTATCGCCTGACGACCCGTTACTATAAGGTCAAAATCTATATTCCTCAAAGCCCCTGCCAAAGAGTGTGAAGTCGCCAAAGTATCTGCACCTCCCAATTTTCTATCGGTAAGAAGGATTGCCTTATCCACTCCCATAGCCAAAGCCTCACGCAATATAGCCTCTGCTTGCATTAGCCCCATTGTTATTACCGTTACATTGGCGTTGTACTTATCTTTCAACTGCAAAGCGAACTCTAAACCAACTTTATCGTCTGGATTCATAATACTTGGCACACCTTGACGCATCAATGTGCCTGTTTTGGGGTCAATACGTACCTCTGTGGTGTCTGGCACCTGTTTTATACAAACTACTATATTCATCTTTATATTATGTATTTCTATAGTTTATTTAAATAGGTTACTTGCAATAACCATTCTTTGAACCTCTGATGTGCCTTCGTAAATTTCTGTTATCTTGGCATCTCTCATCATTCTCTCTATCGGATACTCTCTCGAATAGCCATAACCACCGTGAAACTGAACGGCTTTTGTAGTAATCTCCATTGCTGTTTCAGAAGCAAAAAGTTTTGCCATAGCGGCATCTACCGAATATGGTATTCCATTATCTTTTTTGTATTGTGCAGAACGAACCAACAATCGAGCCGCTTGTAACTTTGTTTCAAGGTCAGCCAACTGAAATTGAGTGTTTTGAAATTGAGAGATAGTCTTACCAAACTGTTTACGTTCTTTGGTATATCTTATTGTCTCATCTATTGCTCCTTGTGCGATACCCAAAGCCTGTGCTGCAATGCCAATGCGTCCACCATCAAGCGTTTTCATCGCTATGCCAAAGCCTTTGCCCTCTGCTCCAAGTATATTTTCTTTGGGGATACGGCACTCTTCAAAAACAAGTTCGGTAGTGGCAGAACCACGAATACCCAACTTTTTTTCTTTTTTACCAATAGAAAAGCCGGGCGTACCTTTCTCTACTATAAAAGCAGTGATTCCTTTGTATCCACGCGTTTTGTCTGTCATAGCAAACACCACATATACATTAGCATACTCTCCGTTTGTAATGAACATTTTACTTCCATTAATAACATACTCATCTCCGTCCAATACGGCTGAAGTTTGTTGCATTGCGGCGTCTGTTCCTGCCGTTGCTTCTGTAAGACCAAAAGCACCCAACCACTCGCCAGAAGCAAGTTTAGGAAGATACTTCATTTTTTGTTCTTCTGTGCCTGAAGCCAATATTGGTGCTGCACAAAGCGATGTGTGAGCAGACAAAATAACACCTGTAGTAGCACAAACACGAGACAATTCTTCGACAGCGAGTCCATACATCAAATTATTGCCACCTGCACCACCATATTTTGCAGGTATTGGAATACCCATCATTCCCAGTTTTGCCATTTTCTCAACGGTCTCGATAGGGAATCGTTCGAGTTCATCAACCTCAGCAGCCAACGGCTTTACCTCTTTCTCGGCAAATTCTCGTATCATTTGCAAAAAGAGTTCTTCGGTTTTAGATAAGCTAAAATCCATAGTTTAATTTAATTTATTTTTTTATTGTTAATTTCTATCGAATATTAGTTGTTTGATGTTTAATCAAAAAAGTTTGCAAATTTACTATTTTTATTTGAATTTTGCAATAGGAATAGCCATAAATAAGATATTAGTCACAAGACCAAAATGATTTGTATTTTTATCATAATAATAAGCAACAAGAAATACCCCATAATCACCTGTATTGTAAACACATAGCACGAAGAAATACTATTTTATCTCTATATTATCTCGTTGTCGTTTGTCATATTTAAGGTCTTGTAGCATCGATGCGTTTGCTCCAATAGTTACCATAAATGACTTATAATATCCAATAGGCGTAACAGAGGCGGACAGATTCCAACAGTGCAGATTGCGTCTTATACTCAACGATAGAGAGTTCATTCTGAATGTTTTAAGCATATCGACAGAGGCGGAATAGTTAAACTGCCAGTTGCTTGTAGGATTGACATAGCCAGAAATTCCCATTATCCCCCCATTAAAACTACGATGATACTCCATTTTTTCATAGTTGAAATCATTATTCTTTCCCCAGCCAAGCCCCAAATTAAGCGACATACTCCACTGAAAATCAGCCTTCTGATAACCTTCCAAATCATTTTCCAACTTTCTTTTCTCATTAGAGACCGTGTCCGGATTATTCTGTTGAGATGGGTCCACATTGAACTCATCTCCTTCATTGTCTGCTACCTGCGAAGTATCGTCAGTTTTACCATCATCCTTTTTTTTCTTTTTAAAAGTAGCATTATTAAGCGTATAAGAAAACGAAGTAGAAGTACCCGTAAACCACGGCATCTTACCATATTGCCAACGATACTTGTTGATACGAACTGGCGTTCCTCTGTCAGACAATCCATACATATATGGTTCAAATTGGGTGGATAAAGTAATAGAATAACTATTAGTTATCTTTAACCTTACACTTGCAGATATATTATCCATATTAAGCGAGTCTGCTACAAAATTGTATCCGCCACGAATACTAAGATTATCTATCAACGATATTTTCTTATATACAACATTCTCTGAGGTGTCGGAGGCGACCTTATCTTTCACTTTCATCTCTACATTATTGTCAAAAGAGATATTCAGACGCTGATTTCTACCTTTTGGAGCAGTGCCATATTTACCTGACGAGTATGGCGAATATATTATTTGCTCTCGTCTGACCTCGCCACTATTTTTATCTACTATCTCTTTGTCATAACGATTATACATTTTCCATATAGGGTCGGAGAAATCTGGGGTATAGGTAAACGACACACTTGGTTTTAGGACATGCCTAATATCGCCTATACCCAAAGCCTTTTTGAGGGGTTGTATCGGCGAATAGAACCCATAAAGAGTGGTAGAAAAAGATATTCCAGTAGAGAAATCGTATGCCCTATAGAACCCTCCGACAGTGTCGTATCTGACAGACTGTGTTGGCTTATCCCAATGCTGTTCTACTTTTTTAAAATACCATCTTTCGGTATATCTGAATTGAGGATTGACTGTAATGTATTTGAATATACTCAATGGCAGTTGTACATTGGGAGAGTGTAGTATTCCACTGTTCCAATCTTTGGCAAAATCGGAATGAAAAACCTTATTCTCTTTACCATTGAACGAATTAGCAAACTCCATAGAATACGAGAACGAAAGTTTTTCGTAGAAACGCTCTTTACCAACCCTATTTTTACGCTTAAAAGGGTATATGGTCGATAAATCCATTCTAAGATTGGGCAAAGTAATAGCAACAGACGAATCTCTAACACTCTGACGAATACTTGCATTGACAGAAAAAGTTATTGGTGCTGACGGCACTCTTTGTGTGAAATTGACCGAAGATGAACTAACTGCTTGGCTCTGTTGGGCTGGGCTATAATTATAATCAATACTATTACGATTATAACCACTGGTAAAAAAATTGACAGATGCCGAGAAATTAGAGAACGGACTCGCTTTGGAATCTTGACGGTGTGTCCAATCTATCCTAAAATCTTTACTAACATTATAATCTGGAAACATCTTCTCGCCACGCACAATATTATTATAACGAATATTTATAGAACCATCATAGGCATATCGTTTCCTATATTTACTCGCCAACTGCAATCCCCACGACCCTTTGGTATATATATCACCCGTCAATGCAAGGTCTATATAGTCGTTTATAGCAAAATAGTAACCGCCTCCTTTAAGAAAAAAACCTGCCTCCATCTCATCGCCGTAGGAAGGCATAATGATACCTGATGAATATCGAGAGGTAAATGGGAAAAAGCCAAAAGGAATAGCCAACGGCAAAGGAATATCCTCCACAACCATATAGGCTGGACCAGTCGCTACATAACTTTTGGGCTTCACTCTACCTTTGGTAAGATTAAGGTAGAAATGCGGATGCTCATCGTTGTCGCAAGTGGTATATTTTCCGTTTTTCATATTCATAAAACCATCAGCACCCTTTTTGGTCTGGTCTGCAAGTATATACCCTTCGCCCTCTTGTGTTTTTGCACCTCTGATAAACCCTTTTTCAGTCTTAAAATTGTAACTTATAGCCTTTGCCCTATACTCTTGACTACCCTCTTTGAATATTGGAGTCCCATGCAAAAGACCGGCAGTATCAGGCACTCCTTCTGCATGAAAATAGTTGCTATCCATATTGACCGATATGAAATCGGCGGTTATCTCTCTTGCCGAAGCCTCTTTATACACCATTTGCCCTTTGCCATAAATGAAAGCAGTGCCATTGCCATACAATACTATTGAATCCTCCGCTTTGATGTCTATAGGATATTCCAGCGATTGATTTTGAGTGGTAGGCGATACAATATCGTTTTTGTGAAGAGAATCGACAGCAATACTATCTGTCGAAGGATTTGCAGGAATAGAGTCGCTAATAGAAGCAATACCTTTCCTCAACCAATCATCAAAGACAGAGATGCCCAAGTGGTCTTGTCTGCTACGCCCAAACAACACCACAACACCCAGAAATATTAATAATGCCAATGATAATCTCTTGTTCAACTCTATAAAAATATTTTTTAAGTTACAAATATAAGCAACAATTATGATTTTAGTTAACTTTATATTCTAAAAAAAGACAGGCATAAAAAACCTCTATGTCTGCCCCATTGTTAGATTTATTTTATCATAAAAAGTTTAATTTGCATATTTTTTCAGACAATCATTACACAAACAGTCTTTGTACCTATTTTTAATATAATCTCTTGCCTCTTTTGATAGTTGATATTTAGAACAAAAACATGCTTTACCCTCATCTATACGACAGACAAAACTACGCCCACATTTTGGACATATAGTACTCCTCACATCAATACCTCCAAGACTATATGGCTACTCTAAACTGCTTGTTGCCACACGTACTCCAAGATTAAAGAAAGCATCGTAGTCTGCGTGTTTCATAGCGTGTTTGACCTCGATAGAACCAAGAGCATCATACTTCATCTTTTGCCCAAAATCATTGATGAGTTTCACCGCTTGACCCGCCCAAGTATATGAACCAAAAGAACCAAAAACACGATTTTTTAGCCCTCGTACCTCAATCTTATCCATTACCTCTTTTACCTTCGGAAAAACAGTACCATTATAAGTTGGAGAACCTATCACAAGACCTTTGTAACGAAATATATCGGTGATAATATCCGATACATCGCTTTTAGAGACATCGTGAAGCACCACATTTTTTGTAATACTATTGGCACCATCGGCTATTGCCTCTGCCATCACCTCCGTATTAGAATACATCGAACCATATACTATCACAACACCTTTGTCGCCTTGATAACGACTATAACGGTCATAAATAGACATAACCTCCTCTTTGTGTTGGCGCCAAACAGGACCGTGAAGCGAACATATTGTATCAATTTGTATATCAGTGACTTTTTTAAGCACCGCCTGTACTGGCACACCGTATTTGCCCACTATATTAACATAATATCGCTCCATCTCGGGCATATAGCGTTCTACATTCAATTTACTATCCTCCACAGCACCATCTAATGTACCAAAACAGCCAAAAGCATCGGCAGAGAATAGCGTCTTGTCTGTAACATCGTAGGTCATCATCACCTCTGGCCAATGCACCATAGGAGCAAAAATAAAACGAAGCGTATGATTGCCCACATTCATTTCTTCGCCTTCGACAACAGTTTTTATATTTGCCTCTATTCCATAAAAGCCATGCAGCATATCGGCTGCCTTTGCCGTGCATATTATTTGCAAATTAGGATATACTTTCAATATCTGATTGATACCCGAAGAGTGATCTGGTTCAAGATGATGTATAACCAAATAATCTACTGCTCTATCGCCTATCGTATTTTTGATTTTCTCTATTGATTTATCTGTAAAAGATGCCTCTACCGTGTCGAACAACACGACTTTGTCATCTACCATTAGGTATGAATTATAGGTTACGCCATAAGGCAACTTAATATGTCGCTCGAAAAGGTCAGAGTGGCGGTCGTTTACTCCGACATAATATAATGATTCAGAAAGTTTTGTAGAAAACATTTTTATTATAATAAATTTTATTTTGATAAAAAACTGTGCAAAGGTACATATTTATTCATATTTCGGCAAAAAAAAAAGTATCTTTGTAAAACAATTTATAACAACATAGAAAATAGTGAAAAAAGGTATAATAGATGTATTCACATTGGGTTGTAGCAAAAATCTTGTCGATTCGGAACGACTCATCAAACAGTTTTTGGCTAACGGATTTGTGGCACGACACGAACCCGAAAAAGTGGAAGGAGAAATAGTTGTGGTCAACACCTGCGGTTTTATAGATAGTGCCAAAGAAGAGTCTATAAACACCATACTCGAACTTGTGGAGAAGAAAAAAAAACGAAAGATAGGCAAACTCATCGTAATGGGCTGTTTGTCGGAGCGTTACAAAAGCGAATTAGAGATAGAACTACCCGAAGTAGATAAATTTTATGGTAAATTTGACTGGAAACAAATAATTTCCGACATCGGATTTAGATACGACAAATCACTTGACAACAGTCGTTTTATCACCACGCCAAACCACTTGGCTTACATCAAAATATCAGAGGGGTGCAATCGTCAATGCTCATACTGTGCCATACCAATCATCACTGGCAAACATAAATCTCGTACTATCGAGAATATTACAGCAGAGGTTGCCTTGCTCACCCAACAGGGGGTCAAAGAGTTCAATCTGATAGCACAAGACTTGACATTTTACGGAATGGACATCTACCAAAAACAGTCGATAGCATCGCTTGTAGATAAAATAGCCCAGATAGATGGGGTCGAATGGTTGCGACTGCACTACGCATATCCTACACAATTCCCAAAAGATTTGCTAAAAACCATTGCTGACCACGACAATGTCTGCAACTATCTTGATATGGCTCTACAACATATTTCTGACAATATGTTAAAAAAAATGAGGCGAAATATCACAAAAGCCGAGACGATAGACTTAATAGCAGAGATAAGACATAAAGTGCCAAACATACATCTACGCACTACCCTTTTGTTAGGACACCCGTACGAAGAGCAACAAGATTTTGAAGAGTTGAAAGAGTTTGTTCGCCAGACTCGATTCGAACGATTGGGAGCATTTGCTTATTCTCACGAAGAGGGAACTTACGCCGACAAAAAGTATGTCGACAACATATCAACAGAGACAAAAAACGACAGAGTAAGTCAAATAATGGACATACAAGAGAGCATAGCCGATGAACAAAACGCAAAAAAAGTTGGCTCTACTATGAAAGTAATAATAGACAGAAAAGAGGGCGACTATTATATCGGTCGCACCGAATATGACTCACCAGAAGTCGATGGAGAGGTAATCATTTCCGATGCCGACAACCTACAAATTGGCTCTTTTTACAAAGTAAAAATCACCGACAACCAAACATTTGACCTTTTAGGTAATATTACAAAATAAACGAATAACTTTTTTACAAAAAACAAACAAAATGAAAAACATTAAAATTAATTCAATGGTCTTAATGACCCTTATGGTAGCAACACTCTACTCTTGTGGAGTAAAATCAAGCGACTCTTCAAACGCTAAACCAAAATCTATCGCCTTCAATATCCCAAAAGATATTTATGGCACTTATGTTGGCACATTGCCCTGTGCTGATTGTAGCGGAATTGCCACCACTATCACTATTGCAGACGACCTAACATTTAGCCTTACCGAAATCTACGAGGACCTCCAAACAACCATCGACACGAAAGGTAGTGCCTCTATTGACAAAGCCACACAAACCGTTACTCTTGTGGGTAACGACAGCACTACAAGAGTATATCTAGCAAAAAATGGTCAATTATGTATGCTCGATGCCGAGGGCAATATGCCAAGTGGCGAACTAAAAGATGAATATACGCTCGAAAAACTGGACAAAAACATCTGCACTCTGACTGTATGGTCGCTTTCGTCTCTAAATGGCAAAGAGGTGAAGTCGGAGGCTACTTTAAAAATAGACCCTTTCAAAAACAGAGTAAGCGGTGGGCTTGGGTGCAACACATTTTTTAGTAAAAGTAAACTTGGCAAAAACAATAGCATAAAAATAGAATCCGTCAACTCTACAATGATGATGTGCGACCCAGAATCAATGAAAATAGAGCAAGAATATAGCAAAATACTCAAAATGGCAAAACGCTACTCTACAACAGACAAAACGCTAACTCTATACAACAATGAAAACAGCGAAATAGCAACTTTTTCGAAAACAAAAAACTAATAATTGATATGACAACAAAAACCCAATATTTAGGCAATCTACGAACAGAAATAGAACATTTGCAGTCAGGCACAAAAATCATTACTGATGCACCATTAGACAACAGAGGAAAGGGTGAAAGTTTTTCGCCCACAGATATATTTGCATCTTCGCTGTGTAGTTGTATGCTAACAATAATGGGCATATCTGCACAGACACACGGCTTTTCGATAGACGGTGCGACGGCAGAGACAGACAAGGTAATGTCTGCATGAAAAAAATAATTGATATGGCTATCAAACAATGCCCTGTGGGACTGAGTCTTCATCCTGAGACAAGACAAAACATAAAAATAGTCTATTAAAAATACAATTTTTCAAAGTCAGGAATATTTAAGCACAAATATTATATTTGCTTTCATAAAGGGTATAGAAGTTGTAATTATATCGGCTCCTCTGACACAAAAGAAATATTGCTAAATGAGTAAAAGTCAGAAAATATTTTTTGTTCTCTCTTTTTTCTTTTTCTCTTTTTCTTTGTTTGCACAAAAGGGAACTATCAAAGGGCGTGTTTTTGATGAGAAAAATAATGAAGGTTTGCCTTATGCAACCGTTATTATTCAAGAAACATCAGTTGGAGTTATTACTGATAGTTTAGGTCATTTTTTATTTCAAAATATAGAGCCTAATTTTTATCATTTGGAGGTTCGTCACGTTGGATATGAGAGAAAAATATCATCAGAGATTCAAGTACAAGGAAATCAAACCACTTTTATAGATGTTGCTGTTAATCAAGATACTAAACGTTTAAATACCGTTGTTGTTAAAAGAAAATTAAATGTTAAAAAAATAGAATCACCGCTTTCGGTAATACAAGTGGGAGTCAAGGAGATAGAAAAAACGGCAGGTGTTAACCGTGATGTTTCTAAATTAGCACAAACGTTACCGGGTGTTGGAATTACTGACCCAAATAGAAATGATTTGATTGTGCGTGGTGGTGGTCCTTCGGAAAATCGTTTTTACCTTGATGGCGTTGAAATTCCGATAATCAATCACTTCACAACGCAAGGCTCGTCGGGTGGAGCAGTGGGCATTATCAATCCCGATTTTGTGCGAGATTTGACTTTTTATACAGGTGCTTTTCCTGCCCACAGACCCAATGCTTTGAGTTCGGTTATGGAAATCAACCAACGGGACGGGAAAAAAGACGGTTTTCACGCCAAAGTGAGCGTTGGAGCGTCTGATGCTGGAATTACAATAGAAACTCCTTTGGGTAAAAAATCTACTTTTATCGCTTCGGCAAGACAGTCTTATTTGCAATTTCTTTTTTCAGCCATTGGGCTTCCTTTTTTGCCCACTTACAACGATTTTCAGTTCAAATATAAAGTGGAATTAGACAATAAAAATCAAATTTCGCTTATTGGAATTGGTGCTATTGATAAGATGAGGCTCAATTTAGATATGAAAAATCCGAATGAATCGCAACGCTATATTTTGAGTTATCTGCCAGAATTTGACCAGTGGAATTATACCGTTGGAGTGGTTTATAAGCATTTTGCTGATAATCATTATGATACGTGGGTGTTGAGTAGAAATATGCTTAGAAATAAAAACTTAAAATATGCAGGAAATAATACGAATTTGCCCAAAATCTTGGATTATAAATCTGATGAAATAGAAAATAAATTTCGTTTTGAGCGTTATCTTCCTGATGGCTTTTTTCAAATGCGTTTTGGTGCAGGTTTGAAACACGC
>PDWI01002072.1_pt1 | contig 30882 bp, 25 predicted proteins | sample 1430891 | NCBI WGS metagenome assembly PDWI01 (sample SAMN01162508, study PRJNA174530) | Oral metagenome, whole genome shotgun sequencing project. | biome: Marine environment; feature: Marine mammal; material: Swab sample of the gingival sulcus; isolation source: swab sample of gingival sulcus... | reverse complement strand
CCTTGAACATTCCCTCAAAAGCAGCCGTAGTTTTTCCAGGCTTTTCCACGAGTCTATACGGCACCTCAATATCAGGAACAATTCCCCTGGCCTGGATGGAATGTCCGCCAGGGGTATAATATCTTGCAATGGTGTATTTTAATCCGAATCCGTCGTTCAAGGGATGAACCGTCTGGACAGAACCCTTGCCAAAGGAAGTGGTGCCAAGGATCAAAGCCCTGCCGTTATCCTTTAATGCGCCTGCCACAATTTCCGAAGCCGATGCAGAACCTCCGTTGATAAGAACCACAATGGGATAATTCCTCAAAGGCCTCTTGGAAGTTGCAGTAAATGTTTGCACCTGCTCCTCTGTCCTGCCCTTGATAGACACAATGGTCCCATTGTCCAGAAACAGATCAGAAATTTTCACGGCCTGATCCAGAAGCCCGCCTGGATTGTCCCGAAGGTCAATGACAAGGCCTTTTAACTCCCTGGCCGAATCCTCCATGCGGGTGAGGTATTTTTCCACATCCTCTGCTGTATTCATACGGAAATTGGTGATGCGCAAATATCCATAGCCGGGTTTGAGCATGGCATACCGGACACTTGTCATAGGGATCAAATCCCGTTTCAGTTCAAAGGTAAGGGGAGCAGGCTCATTGATGCGAAAAATCGTCAGAGTGACAGGCTCAAATCTTGGCCCCCGCATCATGGACACCGCCTCCCATAATGCCATTCCCTTGGTTGATTTTTCGTTGATCTTGATAATGGCATCTCCTGCAAGCACCCCGGCCTTGTGGGCAGGTGTATCTTCAATGGGAGAAACCACGGTGATGATGCCGTCTTTCAGGGTAATAACAATGCCCACACCGGAAAATTTGCCCTTGGTATCATCCTGAAGACTTTCAAAGGATTCCGGGGGCATGAAACTGGAATGGGGGTCCAGATTTTCCACCATTCCCTTGATGGCATTTTCAATGAGGGTTTGCGGATCCACTTCATCCACATATCGTTTTTCCAGCTCTTCCAGAACTTCGACAAAGACCTTCAGGGACTTGTATGTTTTTTCCTCATCTGCACACACAGGGCCAAGGCATACAAAGACATACAGGAACACCATGAGCAATATGCCCAACCTTTGATATATGCGTATCTGACGAGACAGATTTTTTCCCATCCTGCTTATACTCCTTTTTCTAACCACTTGGCCGGGTTCACGGGTTTTCCGTGGTGGCGAATTTCAAAATGCAGACAAGGGCCTTTCATGGAACCGGTATCTCCCGTTGTTGCAATGACTTCCCCTGTATCCACCTGTTCCCCGATTTTCTTAAAAGTTTCTTCCACATGGGCGTAAAGGGAATAATAATGGTCGCCGTGATTGACAATGAGCAAATTGCCGTATCCCTGCAACCAGTCAGAATAGATGACCTCGCCCCTGAATATGGATCGAACAGGCGTTCCGTACTGGGCACTTATATCAATTCCCGATTGAAAATAAAACCCCTTGCCGTTTTCAAGGGGGGAGCGGCCATAGGCAGACAAAATCCTTCCCGACACCGGTGCTGCTAACCTGCCTTTATGGGCAGAAAATCCCTTGCCGGCAACTTCTTTTTTGCCAGGACTGCCAAGGGAGGTAACAGTATGATCCAGCTTTTCGGCAGACCGTTCCAATGATTTCAATGCTGCCAAGGCAAGATCTTTTTCCTGTAAAATTCGTTGCAGCAATTCCTCTTTTTTTTCTGAATCTGCCTGTATTTTCCTGATGGAATGCTCTAACTGCACCTGTTTTGCCGATTCCAGGGCAATGGCCTGGCTCAATTGCCTTTCAATCTTTTCCAGGGCGGCAATCCGCTTTGCCTGCTCCTCCATGGCAGCCACGTCTGACTGCAAAACCCGATGCAGAGAATTGCGGGTTTTCAAAAAATCAAAAAAGGATTCCGGCGTGCTTCCCCGGCCGGCCCCATTGAGCCGGTACATGGCATTCAGCCTTGCTGCGGTATATTCCCGGTTAGCAGAAAGCTCGGCAAGCAATTTTTTCTTTTGCCCGGAATGCTCCTGGATCTTCCCTTGAAGCAAATCAATTTCCCCCACCAGAGCCCTTGTCTGCCTTCTTGCTTCAAAGAGCTTTTTTCCCATGGCATCCAGTTCATCCATGAGTTTTAATTCTTCCTTGGAAATCTCCCTGATTTTCTGCTTTTCCCTGACAATTTTGTTCTTGATAACTTCCACCTTTTCATCAGCAAAAGCTGTATAATGTGAATGAAACACCAGAAAAAGACAAAAAATGGTGGTCAAAAAAATTTTCATTTTGCCAAATCTCATCGTGTCATGCGGCGCAGGGAAAGATAACATCCTGACCACCCAAGAAAGGTACTGCCCAGCAACAGGATAAGAATATGCAACACAGACAAAAAATGGAAAGGGAATGAAACAGCCAGGGCCAATGAAAAAGGACTGCCAAGACCATGGGAACAGGCCGCCAGAAGTCCATTGTACAGACAGCAGAGCATCCCAAGCCCCAGAAGACCGCCGAAAAATCCCTGCAAGGCCCCTGCAAGGTAAAAGGGACTTTTTATAAACTGCTCCGTGGCACCCACCAGACGAAGAATCTGCACTTCAATCTCCCTTGAATGCAGGGAAAGCCGCACCGTATTGGCAGTAATGAACATGCAGATCAGGGAAAATAAACCGCAAAGAAAATATCCTGTTCTTGTAATCAAAGAAAAAATAAAGGAAAACCGCTCCATAACACCCTGGGCATACAGCACGCTTTCCACAAAATCCAGGGTTTCTATTTCATTCACCATGGCAGTAAGTTCTTCCATGTCAATACTGCCTTTTCCCGATGCAATGGTGACTTCCATGGCGTGGGGCAGGGGATTTTCCCGGAAGGAATGGAAGGTGTCTTCATGGCCGGAAAATTTTTCGGCAAGGTCTTCCAGCGCCTTGGTATTGGGAATAACCCGGATTTCCCTGATCTGATCCTTCCCAAGGGAACGCAGTTGTTCCCTGATCCCGGGCAAATCCGTCTCGGCAATATCAGGTTTCATATACACCATGACCCGATTATCCCCAGCCCATGCATCCATGAGCCGTGCAGCATTGTCAAAGAGCAGCATCAATACCCCTACCATAAAAATGGACAGGGCAATAATCACAATGGTCACAAGATTCATGAAACCATTGGCCCGAAGATCGGCTCCGGCTTTTTTCAGGGATTGTATAAAGGGCAGCATTGTTATGACACCTTGGGATACCAGATCAAACTCACAAAAAGAAACTCCTACAACAACTTTACCGCACCCACAAGTTTTCCATGTTCCAGTACCACATTTCTCCCATTGACAAGGGTTTTGAGCAAAAACAAATTGTGGCTTGCCATGATAATGGTCGCCCCCCGTGCATGATAGGCCATGAGAGCCTCCAGCACCATGTGGGCAGACTCGGTATCCAGACTGCCTGTGGGTTCATCTGCCAGGATAATATCGGGATTCCCCACTACCGCCCTTGCCATGGCAACCCGCTGCTGTTCCCCTCCTGAAAGGGCCAGGGGGAATTCATGGGCCTTGTCTGCCATGCCTGCACTTTCCAGAACATGCATCACCCGATCCTTGATAAAGGCAGAATTTTTCCCGGCAGCTTCCAGCACCAGAGCCACATTTTCAAACACGGTTCGGTAGGGAATGAGCTTGAAATCCTGGAAAATCATGCCAAATTTCCTCCGCAAAAAGGGCAGCTTCTGAGCCGGAATTCTGGCAAGGTTCATTCCATTAACGATAATCTGTCCCCGGGAAATTTTTTCTGCAAGGTAAAGCACTTTGAGCAAGGTGGATTTTCCCGCCCCGGAAGGGCCTGACAAAAAAATAAACTCCCCCGGATAAATATCCAGGGAAATATCTTCCAGGGCAGGCCTGTCTCCATAATATTTACTCACCCGGAACATTCGGATAATGGATTTTTTATGCTCTTCGTCAACAGCAGGATACATGGGATTATTATCTGTAATCAGGCAACAATATACTTTATAAACCATTCCAGGGATTCTGTTTCAAATTCCTTTTGATCTCGCGGATTGGACATCTGGTGATCACCATTGGCCTGAATCACCATTTTTGCAGGCTGCTGGACAGAGTCCAGGATTTTATGGGCATTTGATACAGGCACGACATTATCAGCATCCCCATGAAAAACAAGGATATGGTGCAGCTTTCCCAGGTTTGATGAAAGGTCGAAGATCAAATTTTTTGCAAAAAATTCCAGGGGCAGAGATTCTCCCCTTGAATTGACCGGGACAGGCAAGGGATGGGCTTCTGTGATGCTGACAGGTGCGGCACAAAATACCCCGCACCGCAAGTCAATACCCCTGTTTGCAAGCTGCGGCCATGCAGCGATACAGGTTGCCCCACCCATACTGGAACCAAATATTCCCATGATTCTGCTGGTTTTTCCAAGTCCCAGCACATGGGAAATGGCTGCCAGAAAATCTGCGGTACGAATCCCAATGGTGGTTTCCGTGAAAAAATTGCCTTCGCTGTCTCCGCAGCCCCTGTGGTTAAATCGAAAAAAGGCAATCCCGTTTTCAGGAAGAATCCTTGCCAGGGTCTTCTGCTTTGCCGACTCCATGGAACCTTCAAGACCGTGGGAACCCACCACCAGAGGCGGCAAAGCATTGCCCGGAGGTTCCGGCGGCAAATGAAGCATTCCGGTAAGACGAACCCCATCATTGATAAATTCCACTTCCTGACAAGTCGGCATCATATTATTCCATTTATTTTATATGGTTAAAGAATATCCCGTAAGAACCCATTCCCTGAAACATCTTCTTTGATTTTTGCTGAAAAACTATACAGGCGAGAAGCGGCAAGTGTCAATTTTCTTTTTGAAAAACACGGATATGATTATTTAATCGACAACACCGTATATACCAAGCAAGGCATCCACAAGTCCTTTCACGGTAAATGCTGTTGCCTCAACTGCAGGAGCAAAACCAAAGGCACCAATGGTCTGGGAAGTAATGGGGCCGATGGAAGCAAGGCAAACACCTTGCAGGAGTGAGGCAATATCCTTTCCGTCCAGAAGACTCATGAAATTGGACACCGTGGAGGAACTTGTAAAGGTAACCGCATCCACCTGCCCCTTCTCCAAAGCCGTTATCAAAGTTCCCTTTTCACTATCATCCAGAACGTTTTCATAGGCACAAACTTCATCCACCACGGCGCCCATCTGGATCAGGGTTTCAGGTAAAATGGCCCTTGCCTTGTGTGCACGGGGCAATAACACCTTTTTTCCGGCCATGCTCTCATCAGAAAAGGCCTGCACAACGGATTCCGCCTGAAAAGTATCTGGCAAAATATCTGTAATGATTCCGAAATCTTTTAACCGATCCCCTGTCACAGGGCCGATACAGGCAAATTTCAGATGGCCCAAGGCCCGGACATCTTTACCTAATTCAAACAAAACTGCAAAAAAAGCCTCTACACCATTAACGCTGGTGAGCACCACCCAGTCATAGCCTGCGATGTTTTTAACGGAATCCAATAATGGCTGCCTGTTGGAAGGAGGTTTGATGAGAATGGCAGGCACTTCCAGGCAGTTGGCACCAAGTTCCGTAAGTCTTGCCACAAGATTGGAATTTTGTGCCCTGGCCCTTGTCACCACAATGGTTTTTCCAAACAATGGCTTTTTATCATACCAGGTCAGTTCCTGTCTGAGATCAACGACATTTCCCACAACAATAACGGCAGGTGGAGCAATATCTTCTTTTTGGGCAAGTGCTGCAATGGTATCAAGGGTTCCGGAAACGATTTTCTGCAAAGGAGTGGTTCCCCATTGCACAATGGCTGTGGGCGTTGTTCCATCCTTTCCATGCCCAATCAATCTTTCCACAATCCCTTGCAGATGTTTCACTCCCATGAGAAACACAAGGGTTCCGGAAGATTTGGCAAACACATCCCATTGCAGGGAACTTGTTTCCTTTTCCGGGGTCTCATGCCCGGCAATAAAGGTCACAAAGGAATTATGATCGCGGTGGGTAACGGGAATGCCTGCATAGGCAGGCGCTGCAATGGCAGAAGTAACCCCTGGAATCACTTCACAGGGAACTCCTCTTTCCCAAAGATACTGGGCTTCTTCTGCTCCCCGGCCAAACACAAAGGGATCTCCGCCCTTAAGCCTTGCCACAGTAAGCCCCTGTCCTGCCTTTTCCACAAGCAAATCATTGATTTGATCCTGGGACATGGTATGGTTGGCAGCCTTTTTCCCCACATAGATTACCTCGGCAGTTTCCCCGACTTCTTTCAAAAGGGCTTTTGGCGCCAGGTAATCGTACACAACCACATCTGCCCTGCGAATGTATTCCAGAGCTTTCAGGGTAACAAGCCCGGGATCCCCCGGTCCTGCACCAATAAGATATACGGTACCAATTTTAGAAGCCCTTGGCATTGATTTCCTCCAATATGTCCTTGCCTCCCCTGGCAAGAATATCATGGGCAAGTTTGGTGCCTGCTCTTTCCACATCTTTCCCTGATGCCATACGTTCAGCTTTAACAATATTTTTTCCGTCCAGCGACGCCACAAGTCCTGTAATATGGATCTGACCACTTTCCACAATCTCAGCATAGCACCCCACCGGGACATGGCAGGAACCTTCGATTTCCCGCAAAAACGACCGTTCTCCTGCCACGCAAATTCGGCTGGGTTCGTGATTCAGGCTCTGGATAACGGTATCAAGTGTTTTGTCATTTTCCCTTCGGACTTCAACGCACAAAGCCCCCTGCCCCACGGCAGGCAGCATGAACTCTGGTGAAAGATACTGGGAAATTCGGTCTTCTTTTTCCAGGCGTTTCATGCCGGCAGCAGCCACCACAATGGCATAAAATTGTCCGGCGTCCAGTTTTGCCAGCCGGGTATCCAGATTGCCCCGGATGAACACAATATCCAGATCCGACCGGATATGCCTGATCTGTGCAGCACGCCGTAAACTGGAAGTTCCGATTTTTGCTCCGGCAGGATATTGGAAAATATCCTGATATTTCTTTGAACATACCAGCACATCCAAAGGATTTTCCCGTAGGGGGACAGCCCCAATCATCAATCCTTCTGGCAGTTCCCCCGGCATATCCTTCATGGAATGAACGGCAATATCAATCTTTCCTTCCAAGAGCGCAGCTTCTATTTCCTTAACAAAAAGCCTCTTTCCTCCAATCAGGGCCAAAGGTCTGTCCAGAATGCGATCCCCCTTGGTTGTGAATACTTCAATCTCAACATCCTGATCCGGGAACCTGTCATAAATCAGATCCCGAATATAATTTGCCTGCCACAAGGACAAAAGACTTCCACGGCTTCCAATGCGTATAACTTTTTTCATGCGCAAACTCCTGCGATACATGAAAAAACAGCAGTACCCATACAAAAAGATTTACATTCGTAACTGCTTATACTGCAAAAGTATTCATACATGGACATATCTCAACTTTTTTAAATACTGGTGCCAAAGGCATCCACAACAACACAGAAAGGGGCACGCAAACAAACCTTCCTTTTTTCATACAAATTGTCATGGGAATTGGTGGAAATAGGCAACACTATAAAAAGATTTCTCAAAATTTTCAAGGAATGAGAATCAAAAGTCATTTCACGGTTATTCCCAGACAGCACATCAAATGTGGAGATTAGCCAACATTACTTATTCTTTCGATATTCATATATTTATCTGGACAATCAGATATATTTCGACACATCTAATGGAGTATTTACTTGACGATCATCAATTCAGGGTTTATGTGCAGGGTTAGGACTCTATTAGTAAGGGAAAAGGATCTGCCATTTTGCCCCCAAATCCTTTTTCCTCCATCCATATATGAAGGGAGAAAGAAAGATGAGAAAAGAACGCTTATTGTCCCAGGATGTAAGACAGCATGTTATCACCAAGGCAAAAGAAATGGTGGATATGTTTACCCGACCTGACGTTGCCCTTTCCAAAGAAGAAGCACAACGCATTGCCACAGACACAAAGAAAAATTTTGGCAGGCACATCAATGAAGGTTTTCTGGAATACAGAAAATCCGTAACCCAGGCAGAAGACTTTGCCGTAACAGAATGGACAGGCCAGGGATCCATTCTAAAAGATGTCTTTGGAAATGAATATATTGATGCCCTTGGCGGATTTGGATTGTACTGTGCCGGCATCCGCCATCCAAGGATTGTCCAGGCGGTAAAGGCCCAGCTGGATCGCAATCCTCAGTACAGCCAGGAAATGCTGGATCCTTTGCGGGCACATCTGGCAAGTCTTCTGGCCATGATTACACCGGGTGACATCCAGTACGGATTTTTTTGCAACAGCGGCACCGAAGGCGTGGAAGGAGCCATGAAACTGGCAAAATTGTATACTGGCAAAAAAGGCTTTATTGCCATGACCAAAGCCTTTCACGGCAAAACCCTGGGATCCTTGTCTCTCATGGGGAAATCCATATACCGCCAGCCCTTGCTGCCCTTGCTGGAAGGGGTTCGCCACACCCCATTTGGAGATGCAGATGCTGTGGAACAGGCCCTTGAAGCGGCCAATGCCGTTGGAGAAGGAATTGCCGCCGTCATTGCAGAACCCATCCAGGGAGAAGCTGGTGCCATTGTGCCCCCGGATGATTTCTGGCCAAGACTGCGGGAAATCTGCGACCACTATGGAGTCTTGCTCATTGCCGATGAAGTCCAGACTGGAATGGGGCGAACCGGAAAACTTTTTGGCCTTGACCATTGGGATGTGACACCTGATATCATGGCCCTTGGCAAGGCCCTTGGCGGCGGTGTCATGCCCATGTCCGCCTTCCTTGCAACACCAAAGGTATGGGAATGTATGAAACCCAATCCTTTCATGCACACCACCACCACAGGCGGTAATCCCCTTGCCTGCTCTGCGGCCATTGCCCATATCCAGGTCATGCTGGAAGAGGATCTGCCCGGACAAGCTGCAGAAAAGGGCGAATATATCATGAAGAAGTTAAAAGGATTCAAAAATACCTATCCTCATCTTCTTGAAGAAGTCCGGGGCAAGGGAATGCTCATCGGAATGGAATTTATAGATGATGAAACCGGATACAAGGTTGCATCGGGACTTTTCAGCAGAAAGGTACTTACGGCAGGCACCCTGATCAACTCCAAGAATATCCGAATTGAACCGGCATTGAATATTTCTTACAAACTCATTGACAACATACTGGATCGTCTGGAAGATACATTCAAATCCATATAACGGCCACGGGCCGTCTGGGTATGGAATCCTCCAGATCAGACCACAACCAAGAATGAAAATATTTAAGTAACTTATAGAAACTTTTATATAATTATTCCAAAAGGAATCCCATGGATAGCTATGGCTTATATTCCCTGGCTCCTGCCGCCATTACAATCCTCGTAACCGTTACCCTGAAACAGGTTACTTTGGCTCTGTTTTTGGGCGTGGCGGCAGGGGCTCTGGTTCTTGGAGAATTTGGGATTTCCTCTTTTTGCCATCATCTCTGGGAATGTTTGCTGGAAGCATTCTCCGATGCAGAACGGGTAAAGATCGCCCTGTTTGTCATTTTCATCGGCGGCTTTTTACGGGTGATATCCTTTGGCGGTGCCTATATAAAATTTGCCAGGGCTATTGGTACATTTCTGGATTCCGCAAAGAAAACGCGGATTGCAACCTGGCTGCTCAGCCTGTCCCTGTTCTTTGACGATTATGCGAATCTTCTGATCTCCGGTGCTTCCATGCGTCCCATCTGCCAGAAAAACAGGGTAAGCCCTGCCATGATCTCCTATTTCGTACACATCATGGCGGCATTTTCCTCTGTCATGCTGATTTCCACCTGGGCAGCCTTTGAAAGCGGCCTCATGTTTGATGCAGCCGCTGCAATTGATATTCACAAACCTGCGACCACACTATTCATGGAATCCATTCCCTTTCATTTTTATACTTTTTTTGGAATATTTTTGACTTTTCTGGTGGCCTATACCGGGAAATGGTTTGCCTGGAAACTGGACAACCAATGCCTGGATGAAGGAGATACAAGCATCAAGGACAATGATAAGGCGCAGGTAAAACATGTGGTGATTCCCATTTTCAGTCTGGTAATCATGGCCATTGTCTCCCTGTTTGTCTTTGGATATATGGCAATCAGGGATGATCCTGGAATGGAAAAAAACTTTGTCAACATTGTGGGCCATGCCCCCACCGTGAATATTTTGTTCTTTTCCACCATCATTGTTATTGGCATAACCGTATTCATGTTCTTGAAAGATCAGGTGTTACCCATCCAAAAAATTGGCAGCTCCCTGGCAAAGGGAATGTATGGAATGATGCCCGTGGGACTTATAATTATGTTTGCAAGCGGCCTGTCCGTGGTGTCACGGGATCTTGGAACGGGGATTTATATTGCAGGGATTCTGAAACATTTTCTTTCTGCCCCCTTTCTGCCGGCGGTGATTTTCGTAATCGCCGTTATCATCACCATTGCAACGGGATTTTGCTGGTCTTCCATGGCCATTGTCATGCCCATTGCCTTTCAATTAACCGCCTCATTTGGAAGACTTGATCTAATCCCGGTGATTTCCGCTTCGGTGATTACCGGAGGATGCTTTGGTGCCCAGCTCATACCCTATTCTGACACCTCTATCATGGCAAGTATTGTCTGCGGAATCAGCTCAGTATATCACGTAAAAACCCAGCTGCCCCAAATTCTGCTGGTGGGGGCCATTTCTATTGTTGCCTATATTCTGGCTGGATTTGGCTATTCTTTGATCTGGATTTTCATTTTAGCCCTGGCTGCCATCTGGATAATATATTATCTGTTCACGAAAAACATACCCACATCATAACTCCCCCCTGCAAATCAAATTTTCTTTTATAAACCTGCCATTACCTTGTTCCAGATTTCCGGCATCGGGGATTCATAGGTCACCAATTTACCGAAACCAGGATGGCAAAAGGAAAGTTTTTGTGCATGGAGCATCTGATGGGAAGGGATTCCCGGAACTGAGCGATATTTTCTCCTGAATCCATACACAGGATCCCCCACTAATGGATAGCCCATGGCATGAAAATGCACCCGGATCTGGTGGGTGCGTCCGGTGTACAAACGAATCCGAACAAGGCAATTGTTCTTGAACCGCTGAACCACCTCCCAGGAGGTTCTCGCTTCCCTGCCCCTGTCGTGATCCACGGCCATACGTTTTCTGTCAATCTTATGACGGCCAATGGGCAAATGAATTTCTCCGGTATCAGAAAGGTCGTTACCCCACACAAGGGCAAGATACCATTTTTTCACCCGGCGGCAGGAAAATTCATTTTGAAGAAAAGACAGGGATTCCTGATTTTTTGCCACAACCAGCAAACCACTGGTATCCTTATCCAGGCGATGGACAATGCCTGGCCGCAAGGGATCATCTCCAACATCTGCGATGTCCGGATAATGGGCAAGCAGTCCATTGACAAGGGTATCAGATGCATTTCCTGCTCCGGGATGAACCACCATGCCAACGGGCTTATTCACCACAAGAACATCATCATCCTCAAACAAAATATTCAGATCCATGGGGATTGCTTCGGGGATGGGAGAGCTTGCCGGCAGGGAAAGATCGCCGGATATGTGATCCCCCATTTTCACAGAATATGCAGGACGGCGTTTTTCTCCGTTTACCAGAATATATCCCGCACAAATAGCTGTTGCGGCCATACTCCTGGAACAGCCCAGAAGACTAGCTGCTATTGTATCCAGCCGTCCAAGGTTATCCTCTGATACCACCTGATCTAATGTCATAATATCAACACCCATGCCGACGACATGCTATATTACCCAAACCTTTTTCAAATCAGAGGCATGATCCAGCAAAATTCCCATGTAGGTTTTTTCCATTTCTATCATCTGGGTATCTTTTCTTCGCAGCCATTCGGAAAGCCAGGCAAAGCGGATGGCAAGGATGAAATCCAGAAGTGTGTCCCAGCTTTCACGGGAAAGAAATGAGGCTTCCTTCAAGGTGTTCACACAGGAAAGGACGAGTTCTCCGGTCAGAGCCTGGGGGTGTTCCATGCCAAGGCAGCCCAGAAGATTTGCCAGATCATAGGCTTCCGGCTTGATCCCGGAAAATTCCCAGTCAATGACAGCATTGATCTGATTTTCTCCCCAGATGATGTTCATGGGATGAAAATCCCCATGACAAAAATGTCTTGGCAGATCATCGTGGCAGGTAAAAAAGGATTTTTCCAGATGCTGGAAACAGGAAAGAAACAAAGGCAGAACATCTGCATCATTTTTTTCCATATCCGAAATGATACCGGCAATATAGGATGGCAGAGAAAAAAATGCCTCTTTTTTTCCCAGGGACAGGGCAGACTGGGCGATTTTCAGATCCAGCAGGAAATCGGCCAAAACCCTGCCTCGCCACTTTTCAAAGGCATAATCAGGCCGGGCAAGCTCCTTACCGTGCACGTAGGAAGACATGAGCCAATACCTGTTGGCATTGTGCAGCACATGGGTATGATCGGGAAGGGACAGATAGGAAACAATGTTTCCAAGATCTTTTGTTTGCAAAAAATCCAGATTTTCCGCAATAAATTCCTTTCGCACAATATCCTGTAAAAATACTGATTCCAGTACATAAAAATTCTTTTTTGTATCCTGAACGGCCGTTCGGAAAGCAGAGCGTTCAGGGCTTCCGGCAAGGGGAATATCCTCTCTCAGGGTTTCCACATCAATGCCGAATTTACGGCCAGCGGCAATACACTCCTGCTTGCCGGGCAATGGTTCCATATTTATTTCCATGCTTATCAGAGTTCTCCAACTTACTCATAAAATTGAATGATACCGGGACAACATAGCACACAGCCTCCATCTCTGACAGAAATTTTTTTGACCATTTTTGACCATATAACCAGAAATACACTCCTGCCACAACGCCGTCAGCCATAATGACAGCGTCAATCTAATGACAGGGATATGGAAACTCTCACCTGAAAAATTTTCGTTTCTCCCTTTCCTGAAAAATCCAAAAATCCTTTTCTGAAAGGCGATTTCATAAAAAAAGAAAAACTATTGGAATTTTCCCAAAATATGGCACTCATATTGCATATTTTTGTTTTGTCCATTGCCGGATACCATGCAAGGACAACCAAAAACCAAGAAAGACAATGAAAAACAACAGTACATGGAAATTTGATAAGGAGGCAGCATGCTTCTGGAAATGACCCGGCCCACCCAGGGAGGCTTACGGCAGGAAAGGAAACTGGAAGGAGTGTCCAACAACCTTGCCAATGTGGACACAACCGGATTCAAAAAAGATATTATCAGCTTTGACAGGCTTTTCAAGGCAAGGGTCAACAAGGATTACTCCCAGGGGACTGTTACCCGAACCGGCAATCCTCTGGATCTTGCCATTTCCGGATCAGGTTTTTTCAAGGTGGAAACCGACGAAGGAATCCAATACACCAGAAACGGAAATTTTTATCTGGATAACCAGGGCGTACTCACCGATGTAAACGCCAATCCTGTCATGGGAATGGCAGGACCCATTATCATTGATCCGGCCCTTGGCCAGGATCCCTATATCAATGAAGCAGGTCAGGTGATTGTAAACAATGAATTGGTGGATACCCTTGATATTGTTACCTTTGAAGATTTGAACAAACTCAAAAGAAGTGCGAAAAATCTTCTCTCCTACACAGGAGATCCGGCAGACGAAACTGTACCGGAGAATCTGAGGGTGGAACAGATGGCCCTGGAAAAATCCAATGTGGCTGTTGTGGACGAAATGGTGAAAATGATTGATTACCAGAGAATCTACGAAACATTCAGTAAATCCATGATGACCTTTGATGACATTGACGGAAAGGCAGTCAATGAAGTGGGCAAACCAAGGTAAGCACAAAACAAACAGCAAATGAAATTTTCAGATAAGTCAGGAACAACAGGGAGACAATAACCTATGATGCGATCATTATACTCTGCGGCAACGGGAATGAATGCCCAGCAGATGCAAACCGACGTAACAGCCAACAACCTTGCCAACGTAAATACGGCAGGTTTCAAGAAATCCCGGGCAAACTTCGAGGATCTCATGTACAGAACCACCCTGGTGGCAGGCCAGACAACCCCCGGCGGCGGCCAGATCCCAACGGGAATCCAGGTGGGCATGGGTGTAAAGCCTGCAGGTGTACAAAAGGTATTTACCCAGGGCGACTATGTGGACACGGGGAATCAACTGGATTTTGCCATCCAGGGCAAGGGATTTTTCCGGGTCAACCACAGGAACGAGGATCTGTACACCCGGGCAGGCAATTTCACCCTGGACAGCCAGGGCTTTATCACCACAGCCGCCGGTGACAGGCTCCAGCCGGAAATCTTCATTCCGGATGATGCCACCATCATCACCCTGAAAGATGACGGCACCTTGACGGTATTTGGTACTGACGAGCAAATTCTTTTAACAGAAAACATTCCCATCACAATCTTTGTCAACCCGGCAGGTCTGTACGCCGTGGGCATGAATCTCCTTCGCCCCACGGAAGGTTCAGGTCCTCCCCAGGAAGTGGTTCCAGGAGAAAACGGTTCCGGCACCACAGTAAACAACTATCTGGAAATGTCCAATGTAAGTATGGTGGAAGAAATGGTTTCCATGATCGTGGGCCAAAGAGCCTATGAGGCCAACTCCAAGGCCATCCAGACCGCAGATACCATGCTTGGCACAGCCAACGGGTTGAAACGATAATGGGTGTACTTTCTTTTCATAATGGGAGAAATACCCTGTTGGGAATTTTCCTTTCTTTCCTGGGAGTCGTTTTATTTCCCATTCTTCCCGGAACAGGAATCGCCCATGCCGTTGAAATTGAAATCCAAAAAATTTCCACGGTAACCCAGGACGATGTACAACTATCGGATATCGCAACGATCCATGCAAAGGATTTTCTGCAAACAGCCCTGGGAGATATTTCCCTTGGCAAAGCTCCCAAACCTGGACAAATCCGCCAGTTTGAAAAAAAGCGGTTGATCCGCATGATCCAGGCAAGTCGTTTGGTGGACGATACTACTACCATCACCTGTCCAGACCAAATCTATGTGAAAAGAAAAGCCCAGAACCTTGAAAAAGACATGGTGCAAGAAGAGGTGCTTGCCTTTCTGGAAAGCCGTTTCAGTCCGCGAAAATTTGACATCCTTTCCATGAACATCAGAAAAGGGGAATCCTACCCAGAAGGAGCATTGGAGCTTGTACCGGGTTCCCGATGCTTCATCGGCAGCAACGGCAGGTTTTCCGTATCCATGAAAGTTCTTGTGGACGGCATGAACCGCGGAGATCTCTTTGTCACCGGAAAAATAGCAGAATTTGATACCCTGGTCTGTGCTGCGCGCTACCTGGAAAAGGACACCATCATCCGGGAGAAGGACATCTGCCTTGAAAAGAAAAACCTCATGCTCCTTCGCACCAAGGGGATCAAAGACAAGGACCTTGTCATCGGTCAGACCACAAAATTTGCCGTTAATAAAGGACAAGTTCTTGAACCGGAAAAAATTATACCGGCAAGTCTTGTGGAAAAAGGAGATGTTGTGACCCTGGTTGTCTCCAACAAAAATCTGCGGATTGTAACTCACGGCATCTGCCTTGAAAAGGGATTTCTCAATGAACCCCTGCTGGTACAAAACATGAAATCCGGCAAAAAGGTCAGAGGCATTCTCCGAAAAGACAGAACCGTAGAAGTTCTATATTAGATAAAAATGTAAGGCAACTGATGCCAATGAAACCAAAATACAGACCAGAAGAGACCTGAAAAAAGAGGATATTCCATGAAACTCCACAGAGCATATTCATACAGCATTCTTCTCTTGTCCCTTGTATTGCTTGGCGGCTGCGTCCCCGGCAAAAAGGTAAATTCCAACATGCTTGTTGTTCCCCCAAGCGCTCCTCCAAAATCAAATTTGCCGGCGAATTACCCACCGCCCAAAGCCCAGGAAGGTTCCCTGTGGACAGGAAAAAAAGCCTCCATATTTGAAGACACAAAGGCAAATTATGTGGGGGACACCCTGATTGTGGACATCATGGAAAACTCACGCTCCAAACTGGATGTGAATACCGAAGCCACAAGATCCAGCAAGCTGGGTGCTGGGGTTCCCACCTTCAACCTCATGGGCTTAAAAACCAACCTTGGAGGAGGACAGGATGGCAATTTAATGAAAGCCGACTTTTCCAACACCTTTGAAGGCGAAGGCAAAAATGACAGAAGCGGCCAGATTACGGCATCCGTTGCCGCCCGTGTTGTGGAAGTGCTGCCCAATGGGAATCTGAGCATTTTCGGGCACAGATCCTTAAAAGTAGATAACGAAATCCAGCACATTCTGGTGTCCGGTGTGGTACGTCCCCAGGATATTTCTGCGGCAAACAGGGTACAGTCCACCTATCTTGCCGATGCAAACATTGAATACTACGGCAATGGCACATTGTCCGACAAACAAAAACCCGGCTGGGGAAGCAGATTCCTAGATAAGATAATGCCCTGGTAATGAATGGGTGCTGTGAAGCATCAGGAATTTCAAAAAAAGCCAAAGGATGGAATCCATGGAACACAAAAAAACACAAGACATCATTTTTTTCCTGTTGGCAGGATTAATTTTTCTTGCCCTGCCATTCCAGAGCCAGGCAGCCAGAATCAAGGACATGGCTGCCATCAAGGGAATCAGAGACAACCAGCTGGTAGGCTACGGCCTTGTGGTGGGACTCAATGGTACCGGCGACAAGGACAAGATCAGCTTTACCCGCCAGGCCCTTGCCAATATGATGGAAAAGATGAATATCTATGTGGATCAGCAGGGATTGAAGGTCAAGAATGTGGCAGCGGTCATGGTCACGGCAAACATTCCGCCCTTTGCCAAAATTGGAGACAGACTGGATGTTACCGCCTCCTCCCTGGGAGATGCCAAGAGTCTCAAAGGCGGTATTTTGCTCATGACCCCCCTGAAAGGAGTGGACGGAAAGGTTTATGCCCTTGCCCAGGGAGCACTCACCCTTGGTCTTCCTGCTGGAGCCGGAGACAGAAGTTCCAACCTGCTGGTGGCAAGGGGAATCAATGCGGCTTCCGTGGAACAGGAAATCCCCTTCCAGCTCAACGGAAAAAAATCCCTGACACTCTCTTTGTTCCGCCCGGATTTCACCACAGCGAGACGAATGACAGAAACCATCAACGCTTCTCTGGGTTCAAATATTGCCAGGCTCATGGATTCAAGCTCCATTCTCCTGAATATTCCTGATTCCATGCAGAAAAATCAGGTGGCAGAATTCATTGCAGACATAGAACGCCTTTCCGTGATACCGGATACTGCTGCCAAGGTCATCATCAATGAAAATACAGGGACCGTTGTCATTGGGGCAGATGTGAGCATTGCATCGGTTGCCGTTGCCCACGGCAATTTGTCCGTCCGTATTGAAAATGATGAGATGGGAGAAGACGGCCTGGGAGAAAACACAAAAAAAGAAAAGGTCATGCACCTTCCCGGCACCGCAACCATTGGTGAACTAATCCGGGGACTGAACTCTCTTGGAGTGGAGCCAAAGGATCTGATCGGAATTTTGCAAAGCATCAAAGCTGCGGGAGCCTTACAGGCAGAAATTCAAATAATCTAAGCTGAATTTGAAAGGGACATACACAATGGTAAGAAATATCAATGACATCAATTTTACCGCCTCGACAGGAAAAGCCGAAAGCCTGGAACAAAGGCTTCAACGCAGCCATGTGCGAGGGAACAAGAAGAATCGGGAAGAAGATGCAAAACTCATGAAAGCCTGCGAAGGCTTTGAGGCGGTGTTTTTACAGAAAACCCTGGAATCCATGAGAGATACCCTGCCGGGCAATTCCCTGTTTGGAAACTCCCACGCAATGCAAATCTATAAGTCCATGTATGACCAGTATCTGGCAGAAGATTTGAGCAGGTCTCACAAATTTGGAATCAGCGATTTCCTTTACAGGGAACTGCAAAAAAAGCCCTGATACTAAAAAATCAGATGGTTTCAGGTCTTCAGACTTCCTGCAGCCGGTTTTCTTCCACAGCATGACAGGCAACAAATCTGCCTCCATCCTCAATATATTGCAGTTTGGGCACTTCCGCCTTACAGCGTTCGTTGGCATACACACATCGGGCATGGAACACACATCCCGAAGGAAGATTCACCGGAGTGGGCACCTCCCCCTTTAATTTGATATGTTTGGCTGCCTTTTCTCCCACCTTGGGAATGGCAGACAAAAGAGCCTTGGTATAGGGATGAAAAGGACGATAAAACATATCCTTTGCAGGGGCAAGTTCACACAAGGTACCAAGGTACAACACCGCCACCCGCGTGGAAATATGATGCACCACGGAAAGATCATGGGTAATGAACAGATAGGTCAGATTATACTCTTCCCGAAGCTCCATGAGCAGATTCAGAATCTGGGCCTGGATGGACACATCAAGGGCAGAAACCGGCTCATCTGCCACAATGAATTCAGGATCCAGAATCAATCCCCTGGCAATGGAAATCCTCTGGCGCTGGCCTCCTGAAAACTCATGGGGATAGCGGATGATCCACGCAGGATCCACCCCCACCTGCTTCATGATCTGGGCAATCTTGTCTTCCACCTGGGAATTACTCATATCAGGATTATGAAACCGCAAGGGCTCTTCCAAAATCTGGCGAACGGTTTTTCTGGGATTCAGGGATGCGTAAGGATCCTGAAAAATCATCTGCATTTTTCTGCGAAAAGGCAGCCATTGCTTGTGTTTGAGTTTTTCCAGATGCTGATTCTCATACAAAACTTCGCCGGACGTGGGTGGATACAATCCCATGACCACGCGGGCCAAAGTGGATTTTCCGCAACCACTCTCCCCCACCACACTCAGGGTTTCTCCCCTGGCAATGGAAAGGGACACATCGTTGACCGCTTTTACCGTGGTTTTCTCCAAATGGGGCTTTCCCCCCTGGAATGAAAGCTGTTCCAACAACCCGCCGGAAATATCAAAATGTTTCACCAGATTTTTAATTTCAATAAAAAAAGACGCTGTACTCATGGGATCACATTCCTTGCATCACGATTTCATATGGCAGGCAGCCATGGTTCCATTGGATTTTACGACAAGTTCAGGAGTCACCCGTGTGCAGATATCGGTTTTGAATTTGCACCGGGGATTAAAGGCGCATCCCGGAGGAATATTTGTCAGATTCGGCATCATTCCAGGGATCTGGGCAAGTTCCTGGCCCGGTTCAATGGAGCCTGGAATGGAGCCAAGAAGCCCAACCGTATAAGGATGCACAGGATCATGAACCACCTGATCCGTAGGGCCTGCCTCAATGATCTTTCCCGCGTACATAACCACAATTTTTTCCGTAACCTGAGACACCACGCCGAGATCATGGGTCACAAGGATCAGCCCCATGTGTTCTGTTTCACAAAGCTCCTGCAGCAGATCCATAATCTCCGCCTGGATGGTCACATCCAGCGCCGTGGTGGGTTCGTCTGCAATGATAATGGAGGGGTCTGTGAGCAGGGAGATCGCAATAATAATTCTTTGACGCATACCGCCGGATAATTCGTGGGGATACTGCTTCATCCGCTGCTCAGGAGAAGGAATATACACCTTCCGCAATTTTTCAACGGCAATGGCTCTGGCTTCTGCCCTGGACATTTTTCTATGGGCAAGAAGGGTTTCCACCATCTGATCCCCAATGGTAAATACCGGATTCAGGGTCATCATGGGATCCTGAAAAATCATGGAAATTCTATTGCCCCGGATATTCCTCATCTGGGCATCGGTATATTCACTGATGGGTTTCCCTTCAAAAAAAATTTTGCCGGAAGAAATATATCCTGGTTTGGCAATCAGTTTAATAATGGCAAAACCGGTAACGGATTTTCCAGCACCACTTTCGCCCACCACTCCGAGCCGCTCTCCCTTATCCAGGGAAAAGGATACCTTGTTGATGGCGGTAATATCCCCGGATCGCAGGGCAAATTTCACTTCCAGATCTTGAACTTCCAATAAATGAGCCATCATTATCCCTTATACAATTTGGGGTTAAGAACATCCCGGAGCCAGTCACCCAAAAGGTTGATGACCAAAACAAACAGAACAAGCCAGATTCCGGGGAACACGGTAATCCACCAGGAACCGGAAAAAAAATACTCCTGGCCTGCCCGTATCAGGGAACCCAGAGACGGTCTGGTAATCGGCATCCCCAGCCCTAGAAAGGAAAGGGCAGCCTCACTCATCACAGCATTGGCTACCTGGATGGTGGAAATAACCATGACCGAAGTCAGGGAATTGGGCAAAATATGACGAAACATGATCCGCCATTGGGGAAGTCCGATAACCCTTGCCGCTTCCACATATTCCTTGTTTTTTTCTCCCATAACCGAGGCCCGGATGGTTCTGGCAAACATGGGCCAGTTGGAAAGCCCGATGATCAGGGTCAACAAGGGCACAGCAAGACGTTCAAAGCTGCCGAGTCCAAAAATCACCTGGAAAATGGCTGACATGAAAATGGCCACCATCAAATAGGGAAAGGAAAACTGAATATCTGCCAGCCTCATGAGAATGGCATCTACCTTGCCTCCCAGATACCCGGCCAAAAGCCCAAGGAAAATGCCAATCACCCCCTGAATTGCCACAGCACCAAGACCAATGATAATGGAAGTCCTTAGCCCGTAAAGCATGGTGGACAGCATATCCCTGCCCTGGTTGTCCGTTCCAAAGGGAAAATCTACTGTCCCGTCCTCCATCCACATGGGAGGAATTTCCGAATTCATAATATCAATATTGGCCGAATCGTATGGATTCATGGGAGAAATCACAGGAGCAGCAAAGGCCAGAAATAAAAATATCAGCAAGAGTAAAAGGCTTGTAACCGCAACCTTGTCCCTTGTAAAACTATACAAAAAATAGGATTCTTTGAATCGTTGCCACTTTGTTTTCATTTGGTACCCGTAATCCTTACCGTGGGATTGATCAACCCGTATAAAATATCAACAATGGTATTCACGCAGACAAACAACCCTGCAACGATAACCAGATAGGCAATGAGCAAGGATAAATCCGCCCGGTTTACAGCTTCCAGAAACATAAACCCCATACCCGGCCACTGGAATACCAACTCCGTGAGCAGGGTAAATGCAAACATAATTCCCACCTGCACACCAAATACGGTTACCACAGGCAGCAAGGTATTTTTGAAAGCATGCACCATCCATACCCTGGAAGGAGAAAGGCCTTTGGCCCAGGCATAGCGGATATACTCGGTTTCCAACACTTCCATCATCTCAGAACGGATCAGGCGAATGAAAAGAGGTAGCATCAATGTGGACAGAGAGATACAGGGCAGCACCAGATGTTTTAATCCGTCAATGGTTAAAAAGCCCGTTGTCCATGCCCCTCCAAACAGGGAAACAAGTTCTCCCCTGCCATAGGAAGGCAGTACCTGCCAATACACGGCAAATAAAAAAATGAGTAAAATCGCCGTTAAATATACGGGCATGGAAACCCCAAGGGTGGAAAAACTCATGGTAAATCTGGACAAAATACTCTTTGGCCGCAGGGCACAATAAACTCCCAGGGGCAGAGAAATGAATATCACAAGAATAGAAGTCCCCGCCACAAGTTCGATGGTGGCAGGTGCATGTTCTGCAATAACCTCCAAATTGGGTTTGTTGTACAAAAAGGAACGGCCCAGATCCCCTTTAAGGGCATTCTTGACAAATCGTACATATTGCACAAGAAAAGGATCTTCCAAACCCATTTCCCTGGCAATCTGCTTTCTTTCTTCCAAAGAGACCCGTTCCCCAACAAGATCCCGAACAGGATCGCCGAAACGACTCTGAATGGCAAACACCATGAGACTGATAATCAGCATCACCACAACAGCCTGAAACAGTCTGCGAATAATAAATGAAAACATAAATAGCTATAAATATCTAATGAGCAGAAATAATGCGGTCAGGGCTTTGAAAAACCCTGACCGCGGTAACACACGTTATCCAAAAGATCAGATCAATGATTATTTGATCACAAGATCTCCCACATAGGGAAAGTTCATAACATTGATAATGGGCTGCACATCAACATTATTCTTGGCAGCATAGGAATGATTCTGCCAATGCAGGGGCAGGAACGCCGCATCATCATAGAGGATCTGCTCAATTTCCTGCAACAGAGCCGTCCGTTTCTTAAGATCGGTTTCAGACTGGGCAAGCAAAGCCAACTCATCCACTTTGGGATTGCAGTAACCAGTATTGTACTGGCCATAGCCGGTTTCCTTGCTGGGGCACATCATGAGGAACTCGGTGAAGTTCCCGGAGTCTTCGGTATCAGCATGCCATCCAATCATCATCATATCAGCTGCCCGATTATCAAATTCTGGCCAATATTGTGCCTTTGGAAGGGTTTTCAGATTTACCTTGATGCCAATTTTTCCCAGCATCTGGGCAACTGCTTCTGCAATTTTTGCGTCATTTACATAGCGGTTGTTGGGTGCCATCATGGTAATCTCAAATCCATTGGGATAACCAGCTTCTTTCATCAGAGCCTTGGCTTTTTTCAAATCATAACGGGGAGTCAGGTTTTCCTTGTATCCAAGATATCCTTTAGGACCCTGCTGTGCAGCCACAGTACCGGTTCCCTTCATGATCTTTTTCACGATACCTTTGTTATTAACCGCATATACAATGGCCTGACGAACACGGGCATCCTTGAATGCTTCCACTCGGTTGGGGTTCATCTGGAATGTAATAACCCTGCTACCTGAGACTGCAAACAAATTTACTCTGTCATCTGCTTCCACCCTTTTGAAATCCTGGGGAGGAACAGGAGAAATCATGTCCACATCACCGGACAGAAGCGCTGCAACTCTTGTGGCATTTTCCTTGATGGGAGTAAGGATAAATTTTGTTACATTACCAGGACTCTTGGTATCCCAATAATCCTTGAAGCGCTCCATTTCAAGAACCACATTGTGCTGACGTTTGGTAACAACAAAGGGGCCTGTTCCTGATTCATGATTCAAGGCAAAAGATTCACCAACTTTCAGGATCATATCCTTGGGCTGGCCATTTGCATCTGTTCCGGTATAAAATTTTGAATCCATGGCAAAGAAATAGGTAGCCATGTTCAGCAAAAGAGGATAGGGTTTGCTGGTTTTGATGTCTATGGTATAGTCATCAACAATGCGGCATCCTTCAAAAGGTCCAAGCAATCCCTTGAAATCCATACTCTTTCTCATTCGGTCAAAGGACCATTTCACGTCCTTTGCAGTAAAGGTATTACCGGAATGGAATTTTACGCCCTTACGCAGATAAAAACGAACGGTCAGTTCATCCAGTCTTTCCCATTTGGTAGCAAGACGGGGTTCAAATTTCATATCCTTGGTCCAGCGTACGAGAGGGTCAAACACCCAATGGGACAGCTGCAGCATTCCGCCGGAAAGCTGAACATAGGGATCCAGGGAAACCGGGTCGGCATCCAGACCAAATTTCAGGGTTTTTGCACCGGCAGAAAATGCAAATGTAGACACCATCAGCATCGCTGCCAAAAAAGAAACCAGTTTTTTCATTGTTCCTCCTTACAGATTGTAAAATAGTTTGCGGTTTACACCACCCAACCGTAAATAAAAATAACCGCCGGAGTCAATTTGCCCTGCCCCCGTACAAACGGGGCAAAGCTTTTACCCCAGCGTCCTTTCAGCTATTATTTCTGAAATAAATGTTCATTTATCTGTATGACAGAATTGGTATCAGAAAAACAACCACCAGTCAATTGGCAATTCATTTACGAAATTTGCCTTTTATTTTATTCCCTTTCATCCAAATACGTTAGAAATAAATGGGAAAAATCTTTTTTGTGATCAATATCCTGTCTGATTCGCTAAGAGAAACTTACCAAGAAAAATCAATACGTAAAGATTTGGACGACAAATAAAAAGGGAATCGCGAATGCCATCCTCAAACAGCCAGAGAAAAGGAGTGGGAATCCTCCTGGGATGAGCCATATCCTTTCATATACATATTCATCCCGCGATGTTCATTGCGATGTGACGATGAAGAGGAATCTTCGCTTGTCATCTTCTGCTGCATGATCTCTGCCCTGGCCTTTGCAGCCTCAGCGGTGGCCTTTGCGGCAACTCGCCTATCCTGGGGGGAAGGATCCACAGGAGCAAGGGCAGCTCTTTTTACCTGCTGCATTTTTTTCAATGTTGCCTCAGGATCTCCGGGAACAGATGAGCTGTCAATATGCACTTCTCCTGACACAGCATATTTGTTTCCATCCGGCCCTTTTTTATAATCATAGGAAGCCCCGGACGCAGCAAGAGAGCCTGCCGCAGCAAGATGGCTCATTTCATGATTACGCACCCTGACATCCCTCTGTTGCAATTCACTTACCAGCTGCTTTTCTGCCTGGGACAATTCTGAAAATTCCCTGGTTCCATAAACAGATTCGCTGGATTGGGTTTCTGCATTTTCCTTCCCGGAAGTTTCCTTCTCCGTATCCGCCACACCTTCTTGGCCATGGATCTCCGATACAAAACCAGCAGCCTCCGGCCTTTGGTTTTCTCCCCAATTTGCTCCGGTGGTTTCTGACGAATGGGAATTCGAAGAAACCGCCCCATTGGTGGAAATACTTCCCACGGCCGAAACCTGGACAGCCATGGCATCAGATGACACCTGCGGTTGGCTGATACCGGAATATCCCCAGGCTTGTGACCACACACCAGAATGAATCCCAGAAAGACTTATCATAAATTTCTCCTGTCCCCCCTATCAGAAAGCCATTCAGAATTTCCCAAAATCAGGACTTTGTTTTTGCCTGCAGCCAGGCTTCAAAATCAAAAAATAATTTCCCGGATTTTGGAGGCTGTATATCAGGATTGTTGGGCAATTCCATTTCCATTGCTTTCAGAGATTCCCCGCCGGAATGCTTGGCCGTTTTCAGGGGAACCACCATGGCATATTCAGAATCCCTGGAATCATCATCTTTTTTCTGCATCGCCGGTTTATTTTTCCCAGAAGCCAATTGCGCTTCCACCCCTGCCGGGAAAGGCTGGGTTCCCAAAAATTCAAGGAGCAAGGCATGCATTTGTTCAACTTCCTCGGAAAGATGAGTAATCTTACCCTCCATACTGGCAAGGGTTTTGGCAAGCTCTTCTTTTTCGATTTCCGCAGCAGGCAGATTTGTTTTCGCAACATCCTTATCGCCTGTTTTTCTGGCAATCTTCTGGATGGGAGCAGGTACCTTTCCATTGCACGATTCAATGCAGTTCATCCAGAAAAGCTCCATGGACATGTCCCTGGACATAGAAGGCTTTGACGCAAGTTTTTTGGCCAAAGACTCAACACATTTACTGGCAACTGAATTGGGAAACGCCAATAAAAAAGGAGTCTGGGAAATAACGGCAGCCCGAACCTTTGGGTCATAGGCAAGAACCCCCAAAGGAGAAAGATCAATGGATAAAAACCGTTTTACGGTATCCTTTAATTTTTTATAAATTGCCTGGGCACGCTGGGCATTTTTCACCTGGTTTACAACCACTTTTATGACAGGCAGTTTCTTGTTCTTGCCGCCCAGTACTTTCAGAAGGGCATAGGCATCTGTCAGGGAGGTTGGCTCAGGGGTTACCACAAGCACCATCTCATCACAGGCACGGCAAAAGGACAAAACCTGTGCAGAAATTCCAGCCGAAGTATCAATGATAAAATAATCATACTCATCCATTCCAGTAAATGCCCGGACCAGATTTTGAGACTGGGCAGCTGTAAGGTCTGCCATTTTTGCGACACCGGAACTACCTGGAACAATGTCAATTCCCTGATAATTTTTTATAATAATATCAGAAAGCTGCTTTTTCCCTTCAATCACTTCTTCCAGCCCATGTTCAGGGAACAGTCCCGTAATAATATTCACATTGGCAAGGCCCAAATCTGCATCGAACAAACAAACCTTAAAGCCTTTTTTTGCAAGAGACAGGGACATGTTCAAACTAATACCTGTTTTTCCTACCCCGCCCTTCCCGCTGGTAACGGCAATAACTTTACTCATATTTTATCCTTACAACCTTACATTTTTACAGATACGGCATGGCCGTAATTATCGGCTGGCCATCCTGGGTTTCTATGGAAAAGCTCACTTGACTGCACTGAAATTCTTCCCGGATACGAGCGTATTGTTCCCGGATAAAAGCAATAAAGGCAAGATGCCTGTCTTCCTTGGATTCATAGCCTGCCAATGCCCAAAAAAGCTCATATTTTTCATACAACGACTGAATGATCTCCCTTTCAGCAGAAGGATTCGTAATCACAACAGAATATTTTCGCTTCAAATCACTTTCAGACAGCACAAGAGATGAAGATGTTCTGCCAACATCCTGGTACACAGGTTTATAAAACAGATGGAAACCGGCCAGGGGAATAAAACATGGCTCAAACTGGTACAAGGGAAAGCGATCATTAAGGGAATCAATGAACAAAAGGCTCTCCGGCGACAGCACACCGCAGGTAACTGTCCTGTCACGAATGGCAAGGGGAAGAACACCATTTTCCAGAGACGCCTGCCCGGAAATCAAGCCTGTGAACCTGGAACGTTCCCTGTGGTGAAACACAAATTCATGCACCGAGCGCAAAGGGACATGGTACAAATCAAACAAAATTCTGGCAAGAGTCTGTCTCGGCAAAAGCTGTTCCTGCATCAAGGCAGAGAGAAAGGGGATATTGTTTTCTATGGCCTTTGTATTGCACCGGGTGATGGAATCCGGCTGAACTGCCCCTGTGGTGCAAAGATAGGTTTCCATATTGATCAAACGCTGGTATTTATTCAGCACACGATAATTATCCAGGGGGGATATCATATTGAGACTACAACAGATATTTCCAAAAAAATGGAATTGCCTTTTTTGGATGAGCAGCACCTGTTCCACATGGGCAGGAGTAATCAACCCCTCATCCACAAAAAGTTCCCCTGTTTTTCTCAGGGATTTTTGGATATGAAATGTCTGTTGCAAATTATGATCTCCAGAATATTTGGCCTGCTCTGACATTGTAGATCCACCTGTCATAGCAAACGAACCGTAACAGCTTACTTTTTCTACCCTTATATGTCAAACAAATTCCAGCATCCACCTTTTCCAAAATATTCCAAGAGGCAGACTGCCCCAGTCTTGTCTGTACAAGAAAATACTTCCACAACTTGATATTCATGTCAAAATCGAATAGGCTAAATTTTTGTAGCCAAGGGGCATGAATCGCTTTACACAGCCAAAAAAAATACCTAAACAGGGAAATCTTCCATGTACTATATCTACTTCTCATATATTATTATTCTTGCAATACTAATGGCAATCTTATGCAGCAAACAGGAGAAAAACCTGTCATGGGCAGCAGCGACTTTTTTTGCGCCCATCATCACACCATACTTCATTATCAAATCAGGCCAAAAACAACCGGCAAAATGGATCATCCTTTTTGCTGTAACCTTTCTTCTCATGGTCGCTGCAGAAGGATTTCTCTGGAACAAGGCATACAAAAAAACACAGTTCGCCCATCTAAACCCGGTTGAACGGACGGCTCTTCGTCTCACCCAAGCAATACAGAAAAATATTGAGAAGAGCAAAGAAGTCATGCAGAGCATTGACATCAAAAATACTGTCGCATCGGGTAAAAAGGAAATTATCATTACCAAGGAACTCATTTCCCAGGCCAATGACCTCATAAGACGTGAAGAAATGCTGACAAAAAAATTTGCCCTGCTTGTAACAAATTATGGCTCGTATTTTCAAAAGACCCACCAAAACTGGGCCATTGAACTTCGGAACTTTTACAAAAGCAAAACCATGACAAAACACTATGAAATGACCAATAACTACCTCAGTAATTTTGAAAAATTACTCAATTATACCCAAAGTAATTTTGATGCGATCCGAAGCAAAAGAAGCAAGGAAATGAAAAGCTATGACCAGTATTTCATCCGCTACCGCCGTGGACTGGATTACTACCAATCGTACAGCGACCAGCGAATGAAAATACAAAAAAAACTGGTGGCCAAATATCCGAATCTCGCCCCATATCTGCCAGGCAGGGCTCAAACCAAAGCGGTTAATTTGTGGGAATAATCTGCTGGCCGTTTTTTTGCTTGCTTCAAGAAAGGAGCAATGACCTGATTTTTGTTCCCGCCTGAAATATCATAGGTAATGGAAACAATGGGCACTCCGGTTTTCTTCTCCAGAATTGATGCCATGGCTTCGGTAATCAATCCGGCGCAGCAGAATGCAGGACTTGCCTGCACCAGCAGGGACAGATCTGGGTGTTCATCCATGATATAATGGATTTTCAATATATTATCCATGGATTCCCCGGTATGTTCCGGTACAAGCCCATATTGTTCCAGCACATCATCATAACCATGGGGAATTTCCAGATCTTTCTTGTCCAGAAGCGGCGCAAAATAGGGATAATATTTTCTCTCCACGGTCTGCATGGCAACAAACAATGCCTTGCTGGATAAAACATCCAGGTATTTTCCCTCGTTGAACCACTTTTTAAGATAGGCATTGGCAATGAGTTTCACGTATTTATAAAAAGGCGTTGTGACCACCTCTCCCCCGTTTTCCTCAATGTAACGAATCAAATCCTGATTCATCACATCATTATCACGGGCATAAAGGTCACCAAATATGGCCACCTTTGGACGTTGTTCGTCCTTTCTTGTCTCTATCCGGGAAAGCATGGAAACCGCCTCTGCAATGGCAGTTTCCCTTCCCCTTCCTCTGATGAATGCCTGTGAAATGATATCCATGGATTGATCCAGTACAAGATTGGTCTGCCCCTTGACCACTTCATAGGGACGAATCATGCAGCCCATACTGCGTAAAAGCCCACCCACCATATATGCCACATAGGTGGAAATGGAAGCTTTAAGGGACACATCCAGCAGGCTCAGTTCTCCAACATAAATTTTTGATTTTTCAAACCCTTTTCCATATTTTTCCAGGATATTGCGGATATGAAAGGGATACATTTTGATATTACAGGCAATTTCCGATTTACTCAGCCACAGCACCGCATTTTCAGGAGCAATCCTGCGGCTTTCCACGGTGTGGATAAATCCCTGGGCAAGGGCGTTCAGGGGAATGCACTGACCTGTATTGGTGAGCATGCACTTTTTCAGGGTCTCCTGGGTTTCTTCCATGAGAACGGCACTGATTCCCTGGTTAAGAAAAATGGATACCACAAGCTGGCCGGAAAATTTATCCCAATTGGGAAAGACAACGGTTTTCCCATCAAGGGAATCCACCTGTCCCGTGTCAAAGAGAAAATCATCCTTGGCAGAAGGCAGCAGCTTTCTGGAAAAAATGGTAGTGTTCTTGAAAAAATCTGCACCTTTTCGGAGAACATCCGCCGGGGTTGTTCCTGTTGCGGGCACGGCAGGAAGAATCTGGGTGGGAGAAGCAGCGGCAGCTTTCCGGTAATGATTGGCAAAGGCACGAACAGCAGCTTCAATTCTGGTTTCATACCCCACGCTGGAATCATGCTCGTCCAGCTCCAGAATGAGATACGGCTTGTTATGGGCCTCCATGATCTGCTTGAAGTAATCCAGGGCAAAGGAATCCGGCGAACACCGGAAAGAGGTGATATACACAGGATACAAATTGGGAGTGGTAGCCGCAAGAAATGCCGCTTTCAAAATATTGGCCGCATGTTTCCAATGGATTTCCTGCAAAATGGAAGCAATTCTGGAAACATCCAGGGAATCTGTATCCACCATATCCTGAAACAAGGTCTGCACACCGATATTTTCAAATATACCGGGGATATTCTTGTTCATGGAATCGGACAATACCGTATAAGGGCGTCCCAAAAGCAGCACGGAAAATTCAGACGACTGTTTCAGCTGATTTTTGTAAAAAGACTTCAATGCCCTGGTATTATTTTCCCGGAATGCACAGGCCGCTTCCCAGGCATTGTGCACATCCAGAAAGGAAATCCCCCCAACAGACATCTTCTGCTTCAAGGTTTTGTATAATTGCACCCTGGTATAAAATCCTGAATGCAGATAGCGGATTGTCGGAGAAATCAGCCGTTTTTCGTCAATTTTGTCCAGACAGGAAATTGCCGCAGGAGCAAATTGTGTATAATAGCAATGCTGGCGCCTGCTATCCTTTTCCCTGGACTTTTCCTCAAAATACCCGGGCAAAAATACAAAATCCGCCCTGTCCATCAAATAGGACACATGACCGTGCAAAGAAAGCATGGGGGCACAAAATTCTGCTGCGGCAATATCCTTGCCCAGCTGCACGGGCTGTTTTAATTTTTTGCTGGTAATGGTCTTAAAGCCAAGATGCCCGAAAAAGGTCTGCCAGAATTCCAAATCTTCCACCATGTGAAGTGCCGCAGGAAGACCAATGGTAACATCATGACGGACGGGCAGTTTTTCCACGGGCGCAACAAGGGAAGTTCTGGTTTTCTTCAAATCAAACTGGCTTTTTGCTGCCACCCGTTTTTTGGTGTCATAATCCCGTCCGCACAAAAATCCATATGCCTGTGGCCCGTCTGCAAGCTCGGCAATGGTCAGTTTGCAATGGTTGGCACAAAGTTTACACACTTCCTGACGAACGGCAATTTCTTCCTGCCACAAATCAAAGCCCCTGAACTTGCTCTGGTCTTTTCCCTCCTGCCGCACCAGCAACGCCGTTCCCAACGCCCCGGTAAGATGGCAGAATCTGGAGACATGAATGGGCTTGTTCAGTTTTTGCTCAAAGGCCGACACAAGCGCCCGGTTTTTGGCCGTGGCCCCCTGAAACAAAATACACTTCCCGATTTTTGCGGTGTTGGCAACCTTGGTCAGATAATTGTCACGCACGGAATGAAGCACCGAAGCCAGA
>PDWI01002070.1_pt1 | contig 30892 bp, 27 predicted proteins | sample 1430891 | NCBI WGS metagenome assembly PDWI01 (sample SAMN01162508, study PRJNA174530) | Oral metagenome, whole genome shotgun sequencing project. | biome: Marine environment; feature: Marine mammal; material: Swab sample of the gingival sulcus; isolation source: swab sample of gingival sulcus... | reverse complement strand
GTTACCTCAAGCTGTTGACTGCTTACGCAAAAACAGATCTCCTGATTCTTGATGACTATGGTCTGGCAACCCTTAATCAGGAGCAGCGCCACGATCTTCTGGAGATTCTGGAAGATCGGCACAACCTTAAGGCAACCATTGTAACCAGCCAGTTATCTGTAAAGCATTGGCATGAACAGATCGGCGATCCGACACTGGCAGACGCCATTCTCGACCGCATGATCCACACCGCCCATAAAATAGAACTTGATGGAGAATCCATGAGAAAAAAGAAAGCACACTTGACGTAAAAAACACCCTCAGAGTAAGAAGGAAATAATGGCGTCGCTACGTTCCGACGGCCTGGCCGGAATCACTGGAATACGCAGAACGACCTTTCAATCTTATGAAAAAACGGGAAGATTTGGAGAATGCGAGGGTTCGCAGTCAGCATGCACTATTGGGGCGTGTGACGTTTACTACGATTGCTCCATTGCTCATTGAGATGGCGGGATGTCGGCGTAAAAAAGACAAGAAACGTCCTAACCAACTTGAGTTGTTGGATAACGTAGCGTATAACAGAACGATACGATAATACAGAAAACAAGTTGAAGATTGAGGGCTTTTCCGCATAAGTGCGACCGAAAAGAGCAAGAATCCTGGTTGTGCATTGAGCATCACGGGATAAAAAACAACAATCAGATCGAAACTCATTCTGGGAAGCCTGCAACTCAAAAAAAAAACGGCCGCATCGGTCATAAAATAGCTACATCACCCTTCTCGTATGGTACTTTTCAACACCCTTATCTCATCCTTATCACACTGGGTAGTTTTTACCCAGTATGGAATATGAGGCTGCGTAAAAAAGGATCAACCTGATCACTGAAATACGATAATTGATCAATTCAGCTTAAAGACTCGCTATATTTGTTCAATAATATCAAAAACTTAAAAATAAAAAATAATTCTGGCATACCTTTAGCAAATAAAAAAGCGCAACAGGCAAAAACAGTTCAACCTTTTTCCAAGGAGAATACTCAATGAGAAAAACGCCCACCCAAAAAAGCATTATGCTTGCAGCTATTTTGACAACTGGACTCTCGCTGGCCATCAGCCAGGCAGCCATTGCACAGCCTGGTGTTTACCACAAACGAGGCACAGGACCTTGCCAGGTTCAACAGCTTGATCCTGCCATGAAGGAAGCAAAACAAAAATTTATGGCAGCAACTGTCCAAGCTCGGAAGCAGATGGCTGAAAAACGTGCAGCCATGCGTGCTGTAATGCATGCAGATCAACCTGATCCTGCACAGGCTTCAAAAATTGCTGGAGAGCTCTTTGACCTGCGAGAGCAGCTCCGTGTAAAAGCACAGGAGCTGGGACTGCCAATGGCAATGATAGGAGCACACGGCAATCTTGATGATTGTGATGGTATGCAGCAGCGTAAAGGTCATCAAGGCAGGCATGGTCACGGAAAAGGCCAAGGCAACAGCTAAAATATACACTTCACCTTCTCTCCGTCCCCGGCAGGTTTCTCTCCTTTTCCCTGTCGGGGATTTTTTTATTCTCTGTCTACATCAAATTCTCAGGATCCACATCAACCTGCATTGTAACAGATGAGCTACACAAGGCTCGTTTGTGGGCAAGAATGTGGTCAACCATTTGCCCAAGCAGGGCAGGATGTTTACCTTTAACAGCTACCTGCCATCTGAATTTATTGCGCACTTTACTCAGGGGTGCTGGAGCTGGCCCCAAAACAGTCAAGCCCTGTTTCAGGCAAAAAGGTTGCATAACGTTTGCTGTTTTTTGTGCAGCCTGCTCAACCTTTGCTTCAAAGGGACCACTCAACCTGAAATTAACTAGCCGGGAAAATGGAGGAAATTCCATGGGTGAACGAGTGGCAACTTCTTGCTCATACAAGGCAGTGTAATCGTGTTCCTGGGCAAAACGAATGGCATAATGATGGGGTTGATGGGTTTGAATGAGCACCTTGCCCGGTTCTTTGCCCCTTCCAGCCCTGCCATTAACCTGTGCAAGGAGCGAAAAGGTTCTTTCAGCAGCCCGGTAATCAGGCATGGCAAGCCCGGTATCGGCCAAGATTACACCAACCAGAGTAATGCCAGGAAAATGCAAGCCCTTGGCAATCATCTGGGTACCGACGAGAATATCAATTTCTCGCTGTTTAACCTGTTGTAAGATAGCGATATATTTTTTACGGCTTACTGCCACATCGCTGTCCAATCTTGCCACCCGGGCATGGGGGAACAGTTGCCGCACTTCTTCTTCTATCCGTTCAACACCAAGCCCAATACCTTTTACATTGGTGGATTGACAGTTGGAACACATAATATTTGTTCCCATGGTGTAATCGCAATAATGGCAGAGCAACCGTTTTTTGGAACGGTGGTAGGTCATGGAAACCTGACAATTACGGCACTGCACAATATGGCCGCAATCACCACACAGCATGGCAGAAGAAAACCCTCGCCGGTTAACAAACAGCAGTGTTTGTTGATTCTTTTCCAGCGTGTCTCCCACAGCGCTGATGAGTTGATCTGAAAAAAACAGCTCAGGTCTGCTTCGTTTTTCTTTGGCCAAATCGACTATCTGCACCTGAGGTAACTTTTGCTCCCCTACCCGTTTGCTCATGGTAAGCAGGGTATACTTCCCGGTTAATGTGTTGTGGTAGCTGACCACCGATGGTGTAGCTGATCCCAGGATAATAGGGCATGAAGCCATTTGTGCCCGTTTAACCGCCACATCCCGGCCATGATAGCGTGCCCCTTCTTCCTGTTTGTAGGCGCTTTCATGCTCTTCATCTACGATGATCACCCCAAGCTTGTCAAGAGGGGCAAAGACTGCAGACCTGGCACCCAGTACCACTCTGGCAGTACCATCAAGAACCCGCTGGTATTGGTCCAATCGCTCGCCGTCTGCAAGACCACTATGAAAAAGGGCCAAAGAGTCTCCAAATCGTGAATAAAACTGTGCTTCCAGTTGGGAAGCAAGGGCAATTTCCGGAACCAGGATCAGTACTGTTTTTCCCTGTTCCAAGGCAGCTGAGGCGGCACGGATGTACACTTCGGTCTTGCCACATCCAGTAACCCCATGGAGCAGAAAAGGAGCAAAGACAGCGCGCTCTATGGCAGGGATTATCGCATCCAGTACACTTTCCTGCTCTGATGTAAGGGTTTTCGGGATTGGCTGCGGTTTTACAGTCTCACCAAAAGGGTTGCGATAAACACGCTGTTTACGCTTGGTTAACACCCCTTTTTCACACAATGCTTTCAGATAGGGCGAGCAACTTGGATACGCCTCCAACACAACCTTTCTTGGCACGGGTTGCCCATGAGACGCCAGGTACAGCTTTTGAAAAAGGTCTACTGTTTTTTGCTCGGTACCTTTAAGTTGACCGCTGTTTTTTTGTCTGTCTCCGGGCTCGTAGACGGTTTCCAGTTTAGCTTGTACTTTTGATTGCGTAACGACGGGTTCAAGGGTCACCACCCCTTCATGAACCAAGGCATCCAGTTGTTTTTTCTGCTGCTTATCTTTTTTAATCCGAGCAACCACCGCTGGAGTCAACGCATGTTGTTCCTGCAAGACGTTGAACCATGACAGCTTTTGATACTGTTTACTTTTCTCTGCAACGCCAAGTTGTTGCCACAGATTTTCATCCAGCAAGGCACGGTAACCACTCTTGGCCGATGGAGCTGATGGTAATGCCGTTTTAATCACCTCACCTAAAGGATGGTGATAATATTCAGCGATCCAGCGGTACAAGGCAATAAGATGGGGTGGGAAAAAGGGCGTGGGCTGAAAAAGCTGGATGATGGACTTAAGTTTGTAATCAAACGATACCTCATCTTGCTCAACGTGAGCCACCACATACCCGGTAACCTTGCGGTTACCGAGTGGTACCAACACGCAGCTCCCAACTGGAATGTTGTGCTGAACAATCGGGGAAGCTTGGTTTACGTCCTGTTGGGGATGGCCGTACGTGAGGGTGTGATCCAAAGGGACAGCAACAGCGACTTCATAGCAAACCATGTGTATAAAAACAACAAGCGCTTACTTACACACTTTATCTAAATACTCTTTAAATGGTTTTCCAAGGGTCTGGTGAGCCAAGGCAAAATCAACTATCGCCTTTAAGTAGCCTAATTTATCCCCGGCATCATAGCGTTTCCCCTCAAACTCGTAGGCATACATGCCACGCTGATTAGAAAGAGCAAGCAGTGCATCGGTTAACTGGATTTCTCCACCGTGACCAGGGGTGGTTTTACCCAGGAAATCAAACACCTCAGGCATAAGCAGATAGCGGCCAATAATAGCCATATCCGAGTTGGAAGTACCAGGAGCTGGTTTTTCCACCATTCTATCAACCTTATAGGTGCGCTCCTTCTCGGTTTCACTTCCTTCCACAATACCGTATTGATAGGTTTCCTCAATGGGCACCCTCTGGACAGCGACAACAGATTCACCCACTTCGTTATACAGGTTGATCATCTGCTTGCAGCAGGGCACATCACTCATCACCAGGTCATCACCAAGCAGGACCAGAAAAGGCTCATTGCCAATAACATTTCTCGCCATCCAGATCGCGTGACCAAGCCCCAAAGGTTTTTTCTGCCGAACCGAGACAATGTCAATTAAATTGGAAATATTGGTCAGTTCTTCCCTAAGCAATGCTTTATTTTTTTCACCCAGTACAGTATCAAGCTGGAAATCATAGTCAAAATGGTTTTCAATGGCTGATTTACCGGCACTGGTGATCAATACGATTTCTTCGATCCCTGAGGCTACAACCTCTTCAACAATGTATTGGATGGTGGGTCTGTCCACGATGGTCAGCATTTCCTTGGGAATGGCTTTGGTTGCGGGAAGAAATCGGGTACCAAGACCAGCTACCGGAATAACGGCTTTGCGTATTGCCTGCATTATCACCTCAAATTTTATGGATTTTCTCTGCAAAAATAGCGTGTATCATAGACGTATATCATAAAATTATACTCTTATTTCAGGTTAACCCTCAAGGACTAATCACATCTTTTTTATGCACTTTTCGTATCCAACAGCTCTCCCCATTTCTGCCCACAGAGAAGAAATAATTGCAGCTTTACAGGAACACCAGATTCTGGTGATCGCCGGAGATACGGGATCAGGGAAGACCACCCAACTCCCTAAAATGTGTCTGGAAGCTGGACTTGGACAACGTGGTCGAATTGGCTGTACCCAACCACGGCGCATTGCAGCCATGTCCGTTGCTGAGCGGGTTGCTCACGAAACCAGAAGTACCAGACTGGTTGGATATACAATTCGTTTTCAAGATCGGATTACTGAGGAAACAACCATCAAATTTATGACCGACGGTATTCTGCTGGCAGAAACACGGCAAGACAAGTTGCTCAAACAGTACGACACCTTGATCATTGATGAAGCCCATGAACGGAGCTTAAATATCGATTTTATCCTTGGTTATCTCAAGCAATTGCTCCCCAAACGACCAGACCTGAAAGTCATCATCTCTTCAGCAACCATTGATACCAAAAAATTGAGTAACCATTTTGATAATGCACCGATTATCAAGGTTTCAGGACGATTGTTTCCCATTGAAACCAGATACCTGGAACCAGAGGAATTACCTGATGAAGAGAATGGAACCGATTATGTTGCTCAGGCCATAACCGTAGTCCACGAGCTGACCGACAACCCTGCCCACCACCTGAGCGGTGATATTCTCATCTTTATGCCGTCAGAGCGCGATATCTATGAGACCATCAACGGTTTTGGAGCTCAGGTAACAGACAACAACCTCGTTCTGCCATTATTTGGTCGTCTCCAGGCCAGCGATCAGAAGAAAATTTTCAAGCCATCACCAAAACGCAAGATCATTGTTGCAACCAACATTGCAGAAACCTCTATAACTGTACCAGAGATACGGTTTGTCATTGATACAGGACTGGCGAGAATTTCGCGCTATAATGTCAGGACAGGTACCACCAGTTTACGAATAGCAAAAGTTTCCCAGGCAAGCTGCGACCAGCGACAAGGCCGTTGTGGACGAACCGGGCCGGGAATCTGTTTCAGGCTGTACGCTGAAGAAGACTATACTGGACGTGAACCATTTACCTTGCCAGAAATCCAGCGTTCTAATCTGGCTGAAGTCATCCTCCAGATGGTACAGTTAGGTTTGGGAGCACCGGAAAAATTCCCCTTTGTTGATCCACCTCAATCCAGGGCCATTGGTAAAGGGTTTCAGCAACTCATGGAACTTGGGGCATTAACCCGGGAAAAACGGCTCACTCAAGATGGCAGGCTTATGGCATCCTTGCCCATTGACCCACGTATCTCACGGATCATTATCGAAGGTAACCGCCAAAAAGCACTTAAAGAAATTACCATTATAGCAGCAGCACTATCCATTCAGGATCCACGGGTCCGTCCTTTGGATAAAGAACAAAAGGCCGATGCAGCACACCGTCAATTTCAGGATACAAACTCTGACTTTATGTTTCTGCTCAACCTGTGGCAAAAACTCTTTGAGGATAAAGACAAGATATCCTGGTCAGGTTTAAGTAAATTCTGTAAACACAACTACCTCTCCTGGCAACGGATGCGGGAATGGATAGATGTTCATGAACAACTGCAACGTTTGCTCAGGCAAAAACACGCCTTTTTTCAAAATACAGAAAAAGCTTCCTACAGCGCAATTCATAAAGCGCTTACCTCAGGTTTTCTACGCAATATTTGCCGTAAAAAAGAAAAAAACACCTTTCAATCCAGTGGCAACAAAGAGGTTGTCCTTTTTCCAGGTTCATCCATCTCTACCTCCAGCACAGAATGGATTGTTGCAGCTGATTTTGTTGAAACAACCCAGCTGTTTGCCCGGACAGCAGCAAATATCAACCCGGAATGGCTGGAGCAACTTGGTGGGAAGCTGTGCACATACAGCTGGACCAATCCCAGGTGGGAGAAAAAAAGCGGGCAGGTAATTGCCGATGAGCATGTTCACCTTTTTGGTCTCCCCATTGTCGCAGGCAGAAAGGTGAATTATGGCAGGATCAACAGTGAAACCCGCAAGGAAGCTACACTCCTTTTCATCCAGGAAGCACTGCTTGCAAACCGGCTTGGTGGTAACTTTCCTTTTTTGAAAGCTAACCAGCAGCTTATAAAGCAATATCAGGAGATAGAGGAACGGCTGCGTAGACGCAATATCATTGTTGAAGATGAAGAGCTGATTGCGTTTTATACTCAGCGGCTCAACAACGTGTATGATCGATTCACACTTAAGCAGTTTATTCGAAAACATAAAAGTGATGCGCTGCTGCGCATGCAAAAAGAAGATATCTGTGTCAGTGCAGCGCAGCTCAGTGACCTCTACAGGTATCCTCCAGAGCTTAATGCAGGCGGGGTCAACATCAAACTTACTTATACCTTCAGCCCTGGCGACGAAAGAGATGGGGTCACCGCTTTTATTCCGCTCCAGCTTGCAGAAAGTATCCAGCCCACCGTCTTTGAATGGCTTGTACCAGGGCTTTTACAGGAAAAGCTCTTGTTTCTTTTTAAGCGGCTGCCCAAAAAACTGCGTAAATCACTGGTCCCGCTGCCAGATACTGTAGACAGGGTACTTGATGAGCTGGAACTCTACAAAGGATCGTTATATCAAAGTATTGAGGCAATCCTGCTTAAAACAAATCGCTTGACCATCCAACGAACAGACTGGCAACCGGCTGCCTTGCCTGCTCACCTCAGGATGCGCTTCGTGTTCATTGATGCAAAGGGGAAACCGCTGCTTACCACCAGATCATTTCACGATATCCATACCTTTCAGCTCAAGGATGCAAGCACTCCAACAAAAAAAGGCAAAAAAGCTCCGACACTCCCCCAGCTGGAAGATATTACCAAAGAAGATTTACATACAATCCAAGCACAGATTTCCAACAGCTCCAGTGCCAGTACTATACCCGTATTTTTCTCCCCTCTCTTTACTGTTGATCAGCACTCAGGAAAAATAAAGGTTAGCTACACTCAAGATACGCTCCAGAGCAAAAAGAGTATCCCACTTGGTCTTGCGGCCCTCTATGCTCGCGAATTCAGAACGGAAACCAAGCAACTGAAAAAAGAATGTAAAGCCCTGGTGACTAACAATTCAGCAAGTTGGCTGGCCTTAGGGATGAAGCTCACCGCTGCCCAACTCCGCGATGCAGTTTACCACTTTATTATGAACGAACTTTTTCGGCTGCAGACAGGAGCAATCCCAACCCGTGAGGAATTTAATGAGAGAGTCGAAACCGTCCGCAATCAACACTTTACCAGGCTGGTTGCCCCTCTCTACAGATTGCTCCAGGAAAACCTGAACACGCGCAAAGCAGCCCAAAAAAGAATACATCTCTGGGTGCAAAGTACCAAAAAACGAAAATGCTATAGCAGCGAATCACACCAGGATTTTCAACACACCCTGGAGAGTATTCTGCCTGCGGATTTTCTGTGTAATCCAAACGGGCTTTCCCTTAAGCACACCACCAGGTACCTCCAGGCCCTCATCGTGAGGATTGATAGGGCAGAACACGCCCCGGAAAAGGATAAAAAGAAAAAACAGCGCCTAGTGAAACCGCTGGCACGGCTTGATCAATACAACGAGTTTTCCTCCCCTTCTGCCCAATGCATTGAAGTTCTCAATACCTACCGGGAACTGGTTGAAGAATTTCGGGTTTCCGTCTTTGCCCCTGAACTTGGAACAGCTGTTTCTGTGTCCGAAAAACGTCTGGCTGCGTTTTGGCAGGAAGTGGAAAATAAATGCAGGATGGTGGAGTAGAGCCGAGCTGTGCATCGCAAACATGACCTATTTATATACAACTCCAACTCAGTTGATATTCTCCATAAACCTTATCCATAACGTATCTTCTCTCTCTTTATTGAATAATCATTCGTTGTAAGGTAGTGTTTACCCGTTATACCAATTGTAGTTGTACGCATTCTGCTTACGCCAAACATACGTTGAGTGGAAAAAGTACACCCCCGTAAACAGCTATAAAGGAGGTCCAACGTGCAAAAAAATGTGGTTAAACTGCTCCCCTGCCTGCTGGTTATTGGCCTGTTGAGCTTTGGTTGCGCAAAAACAAGCGACACACAACCAACCGCCCAAAAACCTGAACCTGCCAAGCAGCAGGTGATGGGAAATGTGTATAAAGGTAAGGTTGTTGGTAAATCCAACAAAGCTAAAACCATCTCCATTGAAGTAGGTAAAGGCAGCAAAGCTAAAACCATGATGGTCAAGTTTGATGACCAGACCAAAGGGATTAAGCACGCTGTGAAAGGCCATGCAGCAATTATACAATATGAAAAACGCGCTGGCGGGATCTTTGCAACAGTTGTTAAACCCAAGCTGGCCAAACTGCCTGCAGGTGTTACGGAAATCAAAACCGACGCACTGCTCCAGCTGATAGAAGATGCTCACACCATGGTTATCGTGGATTCCAGGCCAGCATCACGGTACGGTCAGTCTCATCTTCCTGGTGCCATTTCCATTCCGGTGCCCATGCTCAAGGAGCGTAAAGCTGCGCTTTTACCCAAAGATAAAAACAAGCTCATCGTCTTTTATTGTGGTGGCCCCACATGAGGGATGTCAACTTTTTCCGCCGGTCTGGCGAAAAAACTTGGCTATACGAACGTTCGTGTGTACCTCGATGGTGAACCAGCATGGGTTGGAGAAGGACTTCCCACCTATGCCACCCACGATTTTGTTACACATGGTAACGTAGTGCTCGTTGATGTCCGTGAAAGGAATGAGGCTGTAAAGGGCCGCATCAAAGGTGCCTATTCTATTCCATACGACAACCTGGAAGATCGTTTAAACGACATCCCAAGAAACGCGCCTGTGGTTCTTTACGGCAATGATGAGGCAATGGATGCTGTGGAAGACCTGCGTGATGACGGATTCAAATTTGTCTCGCTGGTAAAAGGAGGGCTTGCCGGTTGGGTCGCCTCAGGAAAAGCGGTTGAAAAGGGCCCGATTTTCAGCACTGAAATCTCATGGGTGCGTAAGCTTGGCAAGGGTGAAGTATCTTTAGCTGATTTTAGAAAAGCAGCAGCTGGTGAAGATAAGGATGCGGTCATTGTCGATGCAAGAACAGAGGCGGAGGTCGCCGAGTTGGGAATATTTAAAAACACCATAAATATCCCGCTGGACCAAATCACAGCCAGAATGAACGAGTTACCAAAGGACAAAAAGCTGTACGTTCACTGCTCGACAGGTGCTCGTGCTGATATGGCATACAAGGAGTTGCTCAAAAACGGGTTTAACGCCAAATTCCTGCTGTTGAATATAGAAGATTCAGCATGTGATTGCGAGATCATCCGCCCATAATCGGTTGCACTCAAATCTCATAGAGTAAAAAAAGGGGGGCTCCTGCGCCCCTTTTTTTTATGCACGCTGTCAGTTTATACCCTCAAATTAGTGCAGAGAACTCTGTCAACAACTGACCAAGTTGAGCGATTTGATCATCCACCCCTTCCAGTTCATTTGCCTTGGCTGCCTTTTCAATTGCCAGAGCAACCGCTGTGATCCCCTCAATGCCAAGACTTGCGGCTGCACCTTTGATGCTGTGGGCTGCTGCAGTCATGGTTTCAACTTTTTTACTCGCCGCAGCTTCCTGCAACTGTTTAAAGTCTGATTCAGAAGAGTCTTTAAATAAGATGAGTAACTCATCAAGTAACTCTTGATCACCGGCAGTCTGCTCTAAAGCAAACTCCTTATTCCACTGTAATTTAGCCATTATACATTCCTCTATTCATTATCGAGCATGTCTAAAACCATACTGTAATTCAGCACACCTTTTCTAATGCATTCAATGGAATCAGCTTCACATCGAACAAGAGTTGAGCCCTTTCCACCTGGAGTCTCCCCCCCATCAACAACGTAGTCAATTTTTTCTGAAAAAATGGCCCTGACCTGAGATGGATTGCAAGCAGGTATATGTCCAGAAACATTTGCACTGGTAGCCGTTACTGGTCTGCCAAAGTTTTTGACCAACTGTTGTGCTATAGTATTTGAAGAGTGTCGCATCCCAATGCTGTCTGTATACCCTGTAAGTTCACGGGGAAGATGACCTGCAGCTCGGCAAATAAGTGTAAGCGGCCCGGGCCAGAACTGTTGTGCAAGTTGTAAAAATAATGGCGGCAACGGCAGTCTCGCTAGTTGACCAGCCTGGGTTATGCTCTCAATCAACACCAGAATGGGAAGATGAGCAGCGCGCTGCTTCACCTCAAACAGTTTTTTAAGAGCACCCCGGTTAAATGGATCTACCCCGAGCCCGTAATAGGTCTCTGTTGGGAATGCTATCAATCCGCCGGATTGTAAAACGTCTACGGCCCGATGGATGTGCTTATCAATGCGATCTGCAGTGCTCACCCTTGTAAAGCCTGGTTTTTTTCTCTTACCTGGTTTTCCATGTCCCTGGCATATTGAACTAATTGCTGCTGAAGGCGTTCATCGTCTATGCCAAGAATTCGCGCGGCTAGCACCGCTGCATTTTTAGCACCAGCTTTACCAATACCCATGGTTGCCACAGGAATACCTGGCGGCATCTGAACCGTCGAAAACAAGGCATCCAGCCCGTTCAACGATGAAGCATCAATGGGTACTCCAATAATTGGGATGGTGGTGTGTGCAGCCAAAACCCCGGCTAAATGTGCTGCCATACCAGCTCCGGCAATGATCAGTTTCATTCCGTCATCTCGGGCATTCTTGGCAAATTCTGTAGCCTGGTCAGGGGTACGGTGAGCTGAAACGATACGCATTGCATAAGTAATACCAAAAGATTTCAAGACATCTGCAGCAGCCTGCATAACGGGAAGGTCAGAATCACTGCCCATCACAATACCAACTGTTGGGCCTGTTGGTTGACGGAGCCTTTGTAGTGCCCGGTGGCCGATATCTGCTCTGTAAAAACAATTTTTCCAGGTTATTTCCTTGACTCCCTGGTAGGCAAGATCAATGGCTTTTTCAATGTCCTGAGCCATGGCTGTAACACCAAGCACCCGGCCGCCATTGTTAACAGTTCGCCGATTACTCATCAGGGTTCCAGCGTGAAAGACTTCAACGTTCTTCTTTTTAGAGGCCTTGATCATACCGGTGATGGGGTTGCCCTTTTCATACTCTCCAGGATATCCGCCAGAGGCCATAACCACGCAGACCGTGGGTCGTGGGTCAATATCAAGTTCTATCTCGTTAAGGGTTCCATCTATACAACGTTCAAACACATCAACCAGATCGCTTTTGAGCCGCATGAGCAACGGCTGGCATTCCGGATCACCAAACCGGCAATTAAATTCAAGAACCTTAATATCTTGCCCATCAATCATCAGTCCTGCATAGAGCATCCCCTTATAAGGGCGTCCCTCTGCTTCCATACCGCGAACCGTAGGCAACATCACCTCGTTCATCACCCGCATGGTCATGTGATCGTCAAGAATCGGTGCAGGTGAATACGCGCCCATCCCACCTGTGTTTGGTCCGCGGTCCCCCTCATATGCCGCCTTATGATCCTGGGAAGAAGGCAGCGGCAAAACGGTCTTGCCATCGGTAAAGGCAATAAAGGATGCTTCCTCACCATGTAAAAAGCTTTCAATCACAACCTGATTCCCTGCAGCTCCAAACTGTTTATCCTTCATGATGGCATCAACAGCCTGTTTGGCCTGTTCTTCAGATTCAGCCAGGATCACCCCTTTACCAGCAGCAAGGCCGTCTGCTTTAACTACACAGGGAGCCCCAATTTTATCGATGTATTTTTTTGCAGGACCAGCTTTGCTGAACACCTTATATGCGGCACTTTGAATACCGTATTTTTTTAAGAAATCTTTGGTAAAGGCCTTGCTTCCTTCCAACTCTGCAGCAGCTTGACTGGGACCAAAAATACGCAGCCCACTTTCTTCAAACCTGTCTACTATACCTTGGGTGAGCGGATCTTCCGGCCCTACCACAGTGAGGTCAACCTTTTCCTGCTCTGCAAACGCTTTGAGTGCATCAACATCGCCTGCTGCAATGTCAACACAGGTAGCCTGTTTACTAATCCCGGCATTTCCCGGAGCACAGAATATCTTTTTTACCCTTGGAGACTGTTTCAGCTTCCAAACCAAGGCATGCTCTCGACCACCACCACCTATAACCAGAATGTTCATTAAAGATTCTCCCAAATGGTATTTTTCAAATGAAACAGAGTAACCGTAAACCTAATAAAATGTTGTTGTGTACGTCCAGTAAAAATAACTATGCTAGTGATTTATAGACACGCCCGATCTTTTTTTCATCCTCCTTACAAACCATGAAAATTCAGGCATTTTGCTTGACAAGGCCACACCAGATTGTTACCCTTCAGAATGAGGGCTCATTCATTTCATCAGGTAACTTTCCGTTTATAATATAAATGAAATCAGCTGATAAGCATCGAAAAATTATCCGTGCCGCCACTAAAGTCTTTGCCAAAAAAGGGTTTTTCAATGCCCGCATTTCTGATATTGCCAAAGAGGCCAAAGTAGCTGACGGTACCATATACCTCTATTTTAAGAATAAGTTTGATATTCTCATTTCAGTTTTTGAACAAGAGGTTGGAAAATTAACCACTCAAGTTACCAAACTCATAGAACAGGAAACTGATCCCAAGGTAAAGTTACAGATTTTTATTTGCAAACACCTTGAAGAAATGAAGAAAAATCGTAATTTGGCTGAGGTTATCCATATTGAACTCAGACAGACCAACAAGTTGGTGCGTGATTATAGAAAAAACAGCTTTTCCAGCTACCTGAATATTGTTGCAACCATTATTGAAGAGGGAAAGCAGAAGAATATTTTCCGTCAGGATATTCAAGCTGATATAGCTAAGCAAATCCTGTTTGGAGCCTTGGATGAAATCTCTAGAGTATGGGGTGCTGGCAACGACATGGACGTTAGTCTTTCCATTGAAGAGGTAAGCGAGCAACTCTCAGCCATTTTTCAATATGGCATGCTTGAACATCCGAGTTCCTAACTTGTTTCCTTTCCCATATTTTCTCCACACTCAGCATGCCAGTAAAAATTCTCCTGGCATGCTGTTTTACGCCCTGGAAGTTACTGTACTCCACCAACAGCAATTTCTATCACTTCAAACTCCCGGGTGCCTCCAGGTGTTTTAGTTGTAACTTCATCGCCTACTTCTTTGCCCAATAGAGATCGGCCCAGTGGCGAAAGAACAGAAATGGAGCCTTTTTTGACATCAGCCTCTTCCGGGCCCAGCAGTTGATAGGTGACCTCTTCATCGGTGTCCATATCCATCAGCGTGATAACCGTTCCAAATACTGCTCGCTGAATGGAAACTTTTGAACAATCAATCACCTCAGCGCGGCCTAGTTTGTCCTTCAATTCCATGATCCGCCCTTCAATCATTCCCTGTCGTTCCTTGGCGGCATGATATTCAGCGTTTTCGCTTAAATCCCCGTGTTCCCGGGCCGTCCCAATAGCCTTAACTGTTTCATGACGTTCAACCCGTTCAAGCCTTTCGAGTTCTTCACGCATTTTTTGGTTTCCTGTCACAGACATGGGTATTCGTTCGACCATTACATATTCCTCTTGTAATACATACTACATTATTGTTTTAGATTGTTCTTCAAGCCAAACAGGGGCTGTGAAGAAAAAAGTGTGAATAGTATCAATTAAACTGTTTTTCTTTAGCTAGATTGCGTTGGTGTTGCAAGGCGGCCAACTCTTGTTTTCTGCCCTGGCTGGTTAAGAGTTGGGTCAACTCCTTCCAAATCGGGTCGGTTTCGGGAACCTCTTTGGCTATTATGAGCAACAGGTCGGTGAGCGTTGATACATCGCCACGTTCCCTGAGCATATCAGCCATAATTTTATACACTTCAACCCGGTAATGCGGGAGGTCTGAAAAATCATCCCATAAAAGCTTTGCGTCATTATTTTCAATCAGAGCAAGCCAATCTTTTGCTAAAGTTTGTAAGGATTCCTGCTTTAGGGCAAGTACTACCGGATCATCTGGGTATGCTGTCAGTAGTGCATCACAGAGTTCCAGTGCCTTATCAGCACGGTCACTTGCCAGATACAGCTCAATTCGCCGCCTGGAAAGCTCAGGATCCAGCTCAATAGATTTTTTTAATTTTTCCAGGTGGATAAGCTCCATGGCCGGGTTGTTCTTTGCTATGTAATAGTTTATTAAAGCAAGGTTCCCAACCAAACTCCCAGGTTCAAGGACGACTAATTTTTGCCAGAAGATGACTGCAGCATCATTATCGTTACTCAACTCAGCTAATCTCGCACAAGTCTCCAGCACTTCAAGGTCTTCTGGATATGCTTCCACTACGGACGGGACCAATGCATATCCTTTTTCAACTTCACCCACTTGAGCATACAAGAGCATGGCACGGCGTTGAACCTGAGAATTATCCGGCTGCAGAATCAAGAGTTGCGAAACCCAGGGAAGGGCCTGGCTCATCTTTTTCTGTCCCATAAGGGCTTGTGACAACCCGTCAGCAACCAAAATGGTTTCCTGCTGGTTAAGGGTGGTGGTGAGCAAGCCATGGTACAGCTGTTCAGCGCGAGGAAAATCATGAGAATGTAAGGCTATTTCTGCCAATGCAAAATCATAGGCTCTATTTTTCAGCCCTTTTGCAAGAAGGATATTCAGTTCCTGTTCAGCTTTCGCCCACTCTTTGAGATGCAGAAGAATGGAGATGTACTCCCACCTGGCTTCATTCAGGTTAGGCTTATGTTCCAGTAACAAGGCAAAAGCACTGGTCGCTTCAGCATATGCACCTTTACGGGACAACTCTCTGGCCTGATCCCAGGTTACCTTCCATACCGGTGGGGCCTGTGAGGCATATTGAATGTCCCTCTCAGGTACCAGTTGTTCGGGTTCCTTGGTTTTTTCATCATTACCAGCCAGGCAAGGGCGCATAAAAAGACCAAGCATCACCAGGGCAGCAAAAAAAACTTTGGATAAAAAGAACCTTCCCATGTTTTGTCTTACGACTTATGCGTAGAAATCCTTAATGCAGCTTACCACATGGGCAAGTTGCTCCCGAGTAAGCTCGGGGTAAATAGGCAAAGCTAAAGAGGTTGCGGCAGCTTTTTCTGCTCGCGTAAATTGCTGTTTCTTCATCCCAGGCAGGTGCGCTATGCACTCCTGCTGATGAAGACAGAGTGGATAGTAAACCTCACATCCGACCGATTTGGATTGGAGATATTCACGTAACGCATCTCTTTTGGGAACTCTGATAACAAACTGGTTGTAAATGTGATGATTATGCTTGTCTGCGCCAGCAACATGCGCGTACATTGCTGGTGGTAAGGTCACAACTTCATCAGCGAGTCCGGCTTCTTTAAATAGAGTTGTATAGATGGCAGCATTTTCCCGTCTTGCCGCATGCCATTTTTCCAGGTGTTTAAGTTTTACCGAAAGTACAGCGGCCTGAATGGCATCCAGCCTGAAATTCCCACCGACCCTGGAGTGGTAATATTTGGGTTCTGCCCCATGATTTCTGTTGGAGCGAAGAATTTGGACAAAGTCGTCATCTGATGAGGTGACAATCCCACCGTCACCAACACCACCCAGGTTTTTGCTGGGGAAAAAGGAAAAACAGCCAGCAATACCCATGCTGCCAGCTCTTTTCCACTCTATCTTGCCTGCTTTTTCATAAGGGTACTCAGCTCCAATGGCCTGGGCAGCATCCTCAATCACAGGCAGGTCATATGTATCACAGATATGGTGCAAAGCTTTCATGTTGGCACATTGCCCATACAGGTGCACAGGCATAACCGCTTTAACCGGTGTCCCTGCTTTTTCTGCCTGTCTGATACTGTCTTCAACCAGGAGCGGATCAAGAGTAAAGCTGTCTTCTTCAATATCAACAAAAACAGGGGTTGCTCCTACCCTCAAAATGGTGCCCATGGTGGCAAAAAACGTATATGGGGTGGTCAGTACGCCATCACCTGGACCAATATCAAGGGACATCAAAGCAACAAGTAAGGCATCTGTCCCACTGGACACCCCTATGCCGCTGGTTGTCCCGATGTATTGAGCAACCTCAGCTTCAAACCGGCTGACCACAGGTCCTAAGATATACCCGGTGGAGTCAATAACCTCTGTAACAGCATCAATTATTTCAGTTCGAAGCTCCTCAAGCTGGGGCTTCAAGTCAAGCAATGGTACATTCATTTAACTAGTGTAAAGTAAAAGGGAAAAGAAAAATAAGAGAAAAACAATCAGGCAGGTTTGCTGGCAAGAATCATGGACTCACCACTGAAAAAATCGTGGATATCAGGCATCTCTTTTTCCAACAGCTTTCGCAATTTTTTAAGCAGATTGGCTTCAATCTGGCGGACACGCTCACGTGAGATACTAAACTCGTCAGCAATGGTCTGAAGCGTCCTGGGTTCATCACTGAGTAACCGGGTACTTAAGATCACCTGCTCCTTTTCATTGAGTTTATCGTTCAGTCCGGCAAGAATGTCCATCAACCGCTCCCGCATCTCATCGCTGGCAACGATCTCCTCAATTCCAGGGCCATCCTGGGGAAGAAAACTTTTCTGTTCATCTTCCGAGTCACTGCGGACTGGAGCTTCCAGCGAGACATCCCAGTTGTCCATCCGCTGACCCATCTCAACGACTTCGCTTTCTTTTACGTTCAACCGTTCTGCAAGAAGCTTTACCTCAGGTTTAAACCCTTGTGCTTCAAGCAATTTCTTTTCTTTGTTCAAACTGAAAAAGAGCTTCCGTTGGGCCTGAGTGGTTCCGATTTTTACCAGCCTCCAGTTATCCATGATAAACTTAAGAATATAGGCCCTGATCCAGTACGCAGCGTAATAGGAAAATTTTACTCCGCGATACGGATCAAATTTTTTGGTAGCCTGGACAAGTCCCACATTCCCTTCCTGGATGAGATCCATAAAATTCTGCATCCAGTATTTCTGGAAATCCATGGCAACCTTAACCACCAAACGTAAATTTGATGATACCAGTCGGTACGCAGCGTCAGGATCTCCTGTTTCTCTGAAGCGGGCAGCTAAAGCGTCTGTCTCTTCGCGACTCAGCAACTCATACTGACTGATCTCCTGTAAATACCTGTGGAGTGCCGGGTTACTCAACGCAGGCAGATTTTCCTCATTTGAGGTCACCACCAGGGGATGATGCGTTGCACTAGTCGGATCAAGAGCATTGCTTTCTTGAGATTTTGTCATATATATCCTTAAAGTTGGGTGCGTTTAAGTCAAGTATTTGGCAGCGAAAAAGCGCTTTTTTATAAACTAGTAGAGAGTTAGTCGAAGCTATAATACACTATTTGATTAGATTTTTCACTTTATATAGCAACTGATCCGCAGAAGAGTTTTTTTTTCCATGATTATATGCTATTTATAGCGGCCCGAACACCACACCACCTATTCAACACGCACATAACAGATGAAGAACATACGAAACTTCAGCATAATAGCACACATCGACCATGGCAAGTCCACTTTAGCAGATAGAATTATCCAGCTCTGCAACATGGTTTCCGATCGCGAGTTCAAAGATCAGTTACTCGACAACATGGATATTGAACGTGAACGCGGGATCACCATCAAATCCCAAACCATTTGCTTACCCTTTACCGCAAGTGACGGAAAGACATATATTCTTAATCTGGTTGATACTCCAGGTCATGTGGATTTCAGTTATGAAGTTTCCCGTGCGCTTGCCTCTTGTGAAGGAGCGTTGCTCCTTATCGATGCTGCTCAGGGCATTGAGGCCCAAACCCTGGCTAACCTCTATCTGGCCATGGAAAACGACCTTGAGCTGATCCCGGTGATTAATAAAATTGACTTACCAGCTGCAGAGCCTGAAAAGGTGGTGAGTCAAATAGAGGATGATCTTGGCCTTGATGGTGATTCTATTCAACTCTGTTCTGCCAAGACCGGCCAAGGTGTTCAGGAGTTGCTGGAAGCAATTGTTCAGTACCTGCCTCCTCCGGAAGGTAACACCTCGGCTCCATTACAAGCCCTGGTATTTGATGCCAACTATGATCCATACAGGGGAACGATTATTTCTGTTCGGATTATTAATGGAAGCTTGAAGACCGGTGATGTGATCCAGTTTATGTCCAACAATGCAGAGTACAGGGTGGAAGAGCTCGGTGTTTTTGGACTGAAACGTACTCCGAAAAAACAGCTTTCAGCAGGTCAGGTCGGCTACATTATTGCTGGCGTAAAGACCGTATCAGACACTCGTCCTGGTGATACCATTACCTTACAGGCAGCCCCCTGCCCTGCTCCGCTTCCAGGTTTTCAAGAAGTACAGCAGGTCGTTTTTTCTTCCATCTATCCGATCTCAACAGACGATTATGAAAACCTGGCCACCGCCCTGGAAAAGCTTAAATTAAACGATGCTGCCCTGACCTTTCAAAAAGACTCTTCTGCAGCTCTTGGTTTTGGTTTCCGCTGCGGTTTTCTGGGGCTTCTGCATCTTGAGGTTGTTCAGGAACGCCTGGAACGAGAATTTGATATTTCGCTTATCCTCACCGTGCCAACGGTAAAATACATATTCTATCTTCAGGATGACACGGTCATGGAGGTAGACAATCCCGCTTATTTTCCTGATCCAGGCTCCATTGCCAAGATTGAAGAACCATTCATTAAGGCCACCATTCACATCCCGGAACGATATATGGGTGCAGTGATGAGCTTATGTATGGATCGTCGGGGTGAAAATACCCACTACCACTATCCAATGCCAGGCAGGATTGAGTTCACTTGTGAATTACCACTGGCCGAGGTGATTTACGATTTTTACGATCGTCTCAAATCAGTAACCCAGGGCTATGGCTCCTTTGATTACGAAATGCTGAATTACCGCCCCAGCGATCTGATCAAGCTGGATATTCTGGTTAATGGTGAACAGGTTGACGCTCTTTCCCAGCTCACCCACCGAACACGAGCGCGCGAGCGCGGCTTAAATGCCTGTGAACGACTCAAGGATGAAATCCCACGTCAGATGTTCAAAATTGCCATCCAGGCAGCTATTGGAGGAAATATCATAGCCAGAACCAACATCTCAGCCTTACGAAAGGATGTTACTGCTAAATGCTATGGTGGTGATATTTCAAGAAAAAGGAAGCTGCTGGAAAAACAAAAAGCTGGAAAAAAACGGATGAAAACCGTAGGGAATGTGGAAATTCCTCAGAGCGCTTTTTTGGCAGTACTTAAATCCGATCAGTAGCAGTTACACCTTATACTCCGGCAAACTGTTCCAGTTTGCTGCGCAACGATTGCAACCCTTGACCAGTTTTAGAGGAAAAAATAATTCGCTGATCAGGGGGGATAGACAACCCTGCGTCCAGGGCTGCGGCATGTTGCATCTGTTTATTTTTCCCAAGTTTATCTGCTTTGGTATAGACAAACTGGTATGGGATACCATGAAATCTGAGCCAGTCCACCAGGTTGCGGTCCAGACTCTTGAGTTCGTGTCGCAAATCGATTATCACCACAACGACTGCTAACTGTTCCCGGCTTTCCAGATAACTGTTAATCAGCGTCAGCCATTTATTACGCACCTGTTTGGACACCTTGGCAAACCCATATCCGGGCAGGTCAACCAGATACAGCCTATCCTCAATGGTGAAAAAGTTAAGGCTCTGGGTTTTACCAGGTTTTGAACTGGTCTTAACGTAGTTGGTTCGTCCAACCAGGCGGTTTATAAGGCTCGACTTCCCCACATTAGACCTGCCGGCAAAGGCAATTTCCGGCAGGCCATCTTCTGGCAACTGCTTCAGCCTGAAGACTGAGAGCAGAAACGAAGCTTTTCTAAAATCAATTTGCATACACGCAATAAACGGTATCAGATAACCTTGTTAAGGCTGTATTCAATGATACCCTCTGCTCCTGCTCTTTTCAGCTGAGGAACCAGATCACGCACCTGATGTTCTGAAATAACCGTTTCCACAGAAAACCATTGCTGCTTATACAACTGAGCAACGGTAGGCGCATTCAGACTCGGGAGTAATTTGATAATATCATCAAGTTTATCCTCTGGTGCGTTCATTTTCACGCCTACGATGCGGTCAGCATTGAGCGCACCCTGGAGCAACATAACAATATTGTCAATTTTATCTTTTTTCCATGGATCCTGCAGGGCAGCTTTATTGGCCACAAGCTGTACATTAGATTCCATCAACTCGTGGATAACACGCAACCCATGAGCGCGAATGGTTGATTCTGTTTCAGTTACCTCAACAATAGCATCGGCCAGCCCTGACACAGCCTTAGCCTCGGTAGCACCCCATGAAAAGGAAATATCCACATTAAGCCCATGCTCATCAAAAAAACGACGGGTTACATTCACAAGCTCGGTGGATATCTTCTTGCCATCAAGCTGATCAATACTGGTGATCTCAGAATCACCAGGTACTGCAATTACCCACCTGGTTGGTTTTTTGCTCACCTTGGAGTAGACCAGGTCAGCAATCACCTCAATATCAGAATCATTTTCCATGGTCCAGTCTTTACCGGTTATACCGGCATCAAGCATTCCAGACTCAACATATCTGGACATTTCCTGGGGACGACAAATAGAGCACTGTATCTCAGGGTCATCAATTTCTGGAAAATAATTTCTCGACATTAACTTTATCTGCCATCCAGACTTGGAAAACAAATCAATGGTTGCCTTTTCCAGACTTCCCTTGGGAATCCCTATTTTCAATACACTCATTTTTCCCCCACCAATATCGTTAGCTCTGAAACCTGCTTTATTATTTTTTATACACTGCTTCAGGATCAAAAACCTTTTCCTGTGTGACTATGAGGTTAGCACCATCAACAATCCGGTAAAAGCAGCTTGGGTAGCCCTTATGGCACGCAGCGCCACCAAGTTGTTCCACTTCGTAAACCACGGTATCTTTGTCGCAGTCAACACTGATTTTTTTAATGATTTGCACATGACCAGAGGTTTCGCCCTTAAGCCATAATGTATTCCTGCTCCGACTCCAAAAATGCGCTTTACCTGTTTCCAGAGTTTTTTGCCATGCAAGCTCGTTTATATAGGCAAGCATAAGCACCTCCCTGGTTTCTGCATCTTGCACAATGGCAGGAATCAGTCCACTTTCATCTTTTGAAAAATCTAAACTAACCATTGATCCATGTGAGAGTAATTTACTCCTATTTTTGATATATACCTCGTCAAAACCGGGTATACATAAGAAGAGCCAAGGTAACTATTCACGGGGTTTGTACCTCTTCACTCTTCTCTGCTGCTGACGTGTACCTGGTCACAGATACGGGCTAAAAGGCAAGGTTATATGATAGTAATAGCCTGCCAGATGCTGAGTTTTCGTTTGCAGCAAAAGTTACTTACAGATGCACACTACCCCATGCCGGGTATGACAGGCATGGGGATACTTATGTCCTTGCAGTCATTTTGTCAACCCCAGACTTTTGCAGAGGGCAACTATTGTCAAACATAGGCAGGTTGATTATTGTAGGCCTTTGTAACAAAAATGTGTACTTAAAAGCCAGTCTCATAACTAAAACCAGGAAAATATCATGTGCCCTGTGCAAATAACAGACTTGTTGCTAGTCAGCTATACAGCAAAAATTGATTCCGGAGAGGTGGTGGAAAGTGTTCCAGACTCAAAACCTATCCCCATCTCCATCGGTTCCGGCAAAATCCTGAAAGCAGCCGAGGCGTCCATGCTTGGCATGGAACCCAATGACACCAAAACAGTGAGAATTCTCCCTGAAGATGCATTTGGTCCCTATCATAAATCCCTGGTGCATGAAATTCCACTGGCTAATTTTGGAGATAAAATCCGACCACGTCCAGGCATGGTTCTTTCCTTGTCCGTTGAAAAAGATGGACAGGATCAACAGGTGCCAGCCACCGTTTTAGGGGTAAGCAACAACACGGTTACCATTGATTACAACCATCCTTTAGCAGGCAAAGCTATTACCTATGAGTTAAAACTCCATGCTATTGGCAGCTAAGAGCTGTTTTTAGGCCCTCAAAGAAACTTCTCCTTCTTTGAGGGCCTCTTCTGTCCGCTCGCTGTCTTCTCCTCTTAAACACATTCAGCATGGTAACTGATCACAGGCACTTCATCTTTGCACGATCACTCCTTCCCGCTTGCTTACTCTTGTACACAGAGTCTCACTTCGTTCGCTTACCTGCTCAAAAGAATACGTGTACAATGCTGTTGCACCTGTGACCAGTTACACGTCAGAAGTAGAGAATAACGCAGAAGTACAGATTACCTGATTGGTTACCTCAGCATTTCCAGCAGGCATTACACCAACACCTCCCCACTCTCTCTTCTCAAAAAAAAATGATAAAAAACTGTACAACCCGCTTGGGGCCCGTACAATACTTATTAAGAACGCAAAAAAAGAGGAGCAGGAAGGCTTATCCAGCTACCCATTTACGAGGAGCAAACAGTTTTAATCCTATGCAGGAGATCAGCGTATGACTTTTGAAGATGATGAAATATTACAAGGATTTATAGAAGAGTCGCTTGAACATCTGACTGACATTGAAAATGATCTTCTCGCCATTGAGGAAAAAGGCTCAGATATTGATGTTGAGCTGGTGAATAAAGTTTTTCGTGCTGCCCATTCCATTAAAGGCGGTGCCGGATTTATGGGCTTGAATGTTATTCAAGATCTGGCCCATGCTTCTGAAAATGTTCTCGGCTTAATTCGTAGTGAAAAGCTCATTCCAACGCCGGAAATTATCAACGTACTCCTTACTGCTTCTGATGAACTGCAGCAGCTCATCGAAGATGTGGGCAACAGCAATAGTGTTGATATCTCAAGCCATGTGAATGCACTCAACCTTATTTATGAGCAGGGAGAGACTCCCGCTGGAACTCCCGGCACTACTGAAGATGCCGTTGTGGTTAATACAGAACCAGAACAAAAGACAGAAGAGCCGATGCAGGAAGGCTCTTCCGCCAATGAACCAGAAGAAAGAGAACCTGAGGTCACCATCACTCAGCCGGTAGTTGAACCGAACCCTGTTAAAACTCCCACTGTACAGAGTCCAAATGAAGTTCCTGCCAAAAAGATATCTACAGCTTCCAAGCCAGACACCTCTATTCGGGTGACCGTCAGCCTCCTTGATCAACTCATGAACCTGGCTGGTGAATTGGTACTTTCCCGTAACCAGCTCCTCCAGACCATCACCTCAGGAGACGTTCGCAGCGCTGAAACCGTTGGACAAAGGATAGATTTGGTTACCTCTGAGTTACAGGAAGCGATCATGCTGACAAGGATGCAGCCCATTGGTAACGTGTTCAATAAGTTTCCCCGGGTAGTACGTGATCTCTCTTCAAAGCTAGAGAAACAGATTGATCTCACCATTGTGGGAAAAGACGTTGAACTGGACAAAACCATTATTGAGGCGATCAATGATCCGCTCACTCATCTGGTTCGCAACTCCGTCGACCACGGCATTGAAACGCCTACCCAACGTGTAGCAAATGGAAAAGATGCAAAAGGACTCATCGTTTTAAAGGCTTACCATGCAGCTGGTCAGGTTGTCATTGAAATCAGTGATGATGGCAAGGGCATTGATGGCGATGTGCTTGCCAAAACTGCGGTAAGCAAAGGGCTCGTGACCCAGGAACAGGTCAATGTGATGTCTGAAAAAGAGCGCATCAATCTGATCCTTTTACCTGGATTCTCTACTGCTGAAAAAATAACCGATGTTTCTGGTCGCGGTGTTGGCATGGATGTGGTGAAAACCAATCTTGATCAGCTTGGCGGCTCCATCGAAATTGACTCTGAGGTTGGCAAAGGAACCACCATCAGCATTAAGCTCCCCCTGACCCTTGCGATTATTCCTTGTCAGATCATTATGACCGGTGGTGAACGATATGCGATTCCACAGGTTAACCTGGAAGAGTTGCTCCGTATCCCGGCATTAAAAATATCAGAACGCATTGAGCGGGTTGGTAACGCTGAGGTTGTCCGGTTGCGCGGGAACCTGCTGCCGCTTATCCGCATGTCAGATGTTTTTGATATTGAGCGTACCTATTTTGATCCGGTAAAAGAGGAAACGCAAATTGACCGGCGTATTAATGTTGCAGACCGAAGAGACTCTTCAGCCGTTGCAGTTGATGAATGCAGTGTTGAAGATGGCTCCACAGTTACTGAGCAACGAAAAAAAGAGCGCCGCCAGGCTCCGGCGAGTGCGCTCAACATTGTGGTGGTCTCCACTGGGGCCATGAAATATGGTTTGATCGTTGACCGACTCCATGATTCTGAGGAAATCGTTATTAAACCCCTTGGTCGCCACCTCCAGCAATGTAAGGGCTATGCCGGTGCCACCATCATGGGCGATGGTCGTATAGCACTGATCCTCGATGTGAGCAGCATTGCCAACATGGCAGGTCTGACCTCTCTTGATGGCACAGAACGAGCAAGCAAGCTTGCTGAGGCTGCAAAAGAAGCGATCACCAAATCCCGCGATCGACAGGCTTTGCTTACCTTCTCCATCTCACCTCAGGAAAACTTTGGTGTTCCGCTTAATCAGGTTGAGCGGGTTGAAAAAATCAAATCAACCGATATCGAAGAGGTCGGCGGTCGTCGAGTTATGCAGTACAGAGGCGGTAGTCTCCCTCTTATATCCATCGATGAAGTGGCCATGGTCCACCCCCTGGATGACCGCGAAGATTACCTAGTCATTGTATTCCATCTGGCAGGACGAGACATTGGCTTGCTCGCCACCGGCCCTGTGGATGCAGTGGAAACCTCAACTGATATTGATGACATCACCCTCAAACAAACTGGTATTATGGGTTCTGCCATTATAGATGGCAACACCACCATGCTCATCGATATTTTTGAAATCGTCCAGACTATCAACCCCCAGTGGTTTGAAGAGTTAAAGATTGAGGAACAATTTGGCGAGGAAACTGAAGCACCTACAGTACTCATTGTCGAGGACTCCAATTTTTTTAGAAATCAGGTAAAAGGATACCTTGAAGAAGTAGGATTCAGTGTGCTTGAAGGTGAAGACGGTGTTGAGGCGTGGAACATTATTGAGCAACAATATGAGAACATTGCCTTAGTCGTTACTGATATTGAAATGCCCAACATGGACGGCTTTGAACTCACTGAAAAAATTAAGCAACATCCAACGTATTCAAGCCTGCCGGTTATCGCCCTCACCACTCTGGCAGCAGATGAAGATGTTGAACGTGGACGCGCGGTGGGTATTGATGAATACCACATTAAGCTAGATAAAGAGCGGCTCATGGTGAGCGTTCATAAATACACCAAGATGAAAATGGCTTAATGATGCCACACGCAGGAGCCAGTTCCGCTTTCATTTTAGAAGGGAGTACATATAACAATGGATAATCAATCAAATAAAGCTATTATCGAGCTGACCACCTTCCATGTGGGTGATGCCCTGTGCGGGATGGACATTCTCAAGGTTCAGGAGATTAACAAGTTAATGGAAATGACCAAGGTGCCGCAAGCACCTGACTATGTGCAGGGAATCCTGAATCTGCGTGGTCAGATTGTTACCATTATCGATCTCAGTAAAAAACTGGGACTTGGTGAAACTGATCTTGGCGACGATCCAAGAAACATTATAGTGAACGCACCTAGTGAGTATATTGGGCTTCTGGTGCGAAAACTGAGCGACGTAGTCATGGCCGAGCCCGATAAGATTGAGCCGGCACCTGCAAACATGAGCGGCATTCAAGGCAGTTTTTTTACTGGTGTCTATAAAACTGAGGACAAGCTCATCGGTATTTTAGATACCAAGGAAGTGCTGCGCCTGGAAGAAAACATTAACCGCGTTTAACCCTGTACCACAGAAGCATGCTGAAAAACATCAAAGTCCTGGTCGTTGACGATACTATTGTATACCGAAAGGCAGTCAGCGATATTTTAATTGAAATTCCAGGTGTTGAAGTTGTTGGTGTTGCTCACAACGGTAACATAGCGGTTTCTAAAATTAAAACCCTCAAACCAGACGTACTGACTCTGGATATTGAAATGCCAGAAATGAACGGACTTGAGGTGCTTGAATATCTGAAAAAAAACAAGCCAAACACCTCCGCCATCATGATTTCCACCCTCACCAGTGAAGGGAGCAGCATGACCATGAAGGCTTTGGAGTTAGGTGCCTATGACTTTATTTTAAAACCGAATACCAGCAACATAAATGACTCTAAAAAGTATCTCAGGGAAAATCTCACCCCACTGATTAAAGCATTTTTGACAGGTAAAACTACTGTAGGGCAGATGGGGGCCAAGAGAAAAACTCCTGGCCTGCCGGTGCAAACAAGGAAGCCCATATCCAAAAAAACAGTTCAGGTCAGTTCGAGGTCCCAGGTATCGCCAGGGAAAAAAAATGCTGCCCAATACAATGCCGAAATCGTAACCATAGGTATTTCAACAGGAGGGCCTAACGCCTTGGCCCGTATGATGCCTATGTTACCAGCCAACATCGGGGTTCCCATCCTTATTGTTCAGCACATGCCACCGGTTTTCACCAAATCGCTTGCGGCAAGTCTGGATAAAAAATGTCAGATAAAAGTCAAAGAAGCTGAAAATGGTGAACCAATTCTGCCTAATATCGCGTATATTGCCCCAGGCGGCAAGCAAATGAAGGTAACAGCCGCAGCAGACGGTATAAACAGGCTGATCAAAATCACCGACGATCCTCCTGAAAATTCGTGTAAACCTTCTGCTGATTATCTTTTTCGTTCAATCGCCGATTTTTATATGGGACGGGCCACGGGTGTTATCATGACAGGCATGGGGTCTGACGGCACCAAGGGATTCCAGGCGCTGAAAAACAAAGACAGCTTTTTGATTGGTCAAGATGAGGCAACCTGTGTGGTTTATGGCATGCCTAAGGCACCTGCTGAGCAAGGATTACTTGACAGCATTTTACCTCTGGATAAATTAGCTGGCGAAATTGTCAAATCCTTAAAGCCATAACCTGACTCAACCTACCGTTATAACGACTACCGTCTATACCCAGTAAATACAATACACTTACTTGATGTTAAAGATTACACCAGAAGAGGCCACCCAGATTTCCCAATATATCTATGGTATTTCTGGAATATCACTTGATGCCACAAAAAAGTATTTACTGGAAACCCGTCTCAATGGCCTGCTTGAAGAGTATAAGTGTGACTCCTATCTGGATCTGTATCGTAAAGCAAAGACAGAGCCGGGCAAAAAGCTTGAACGCAAGATCATTGATGCCATCTCAACCAATGAGACCTTGTTCTTCCGCGACACTAGCCCCTTTGAGATGTTACGACATAAAATCCTGCCAGATCTCATTGATACACGATCTCAAAATAAAACGTTAGGAAAAACCCCACTCCGTATCTGGAGTGCTGCCTGCTCCACTGGACAGGAAATTTATTCCGTTGCCATAGTGCTTCAGGAACTGCTGAGAGATCTCTCCAAATATTCCATCAAACTTATTGGTACTGATATTTCAGATGCTGCCATTGCCCAGGCCAGTGTAGGAAAATACAATAAATTTGAGATTGAGCGGGGGCTTGCCAAAGACAAGCTCAACAAATACTTTACCCCAACAGGAACGTACTGGAAAATCAAAGATGAGATACGGGCCATGGTGAATTTCCGTAAAATAAACCTCATGCAGCCTTTTACCGGGGTGGGCAAATACGACATTATTTTATGCCGGAATGTGGCGATCTATTTCACCTTGGAAGATCGTAAGAAGTTGTTTAACAAACTTGCTCAAGCCCTTGAGCCTGATGGGTACCTGATTATTGGCTCTACGGAATCACTCACGGGTATCAGCCAGCGCTTTGTCCCCAAACGACACCTCCGTTCCATTTTTTACCAGCTTAAATAATTGCACTCTTTTTCTTTCATCATGTCTGCTGAACAACAATTCGTGGAACTGTTTCGAATTATCCGTACCCTGCGAGGTGAAAAGGGGTGTCCATGGGACAAGAAGCAGACTCCAGAGTCGCTAAAAAAATATCTTGTTGAAGAATGTGATGAACTTGTAGAAGCCATTACCAGCAAAGAGACCACACATGTGTGCGAAGAGATTGGTGATCTTTTCTTTGTACTTTCTATGCTCCTGGTAATGTATGATGAGCAAAAAGCCTTTTCCCCTGAAGTACCATTAATGGCAGTCTGTGAAAAAATGATCCGCCGTCATCCCCATGTCTTTGGGGATGCAACCTACCAAAACGAAGCACAACTCCACAAACAGTGGGAGCAAATAAAAAAAGAGGAAAAATTACGCTAACCTTTCTTTTCCCGCCTTAATAGAGCTTGCTTTTTTTGCATACATCTGGTATTCTGAATAGTTTATCACATTAACCTTCTCGCTCTCATCATTTGATAGAAGCGAGGGCCTTTTATGATCACGAGGAGGAATCATGCGTCATTACGAAACCACCTATATCCTGCGTCCGAATCTTGGTGAAGAGCAATTCACTGAGATCATTGAACGAACCAACTCACTTATCACCAATGACGGCGGCGTAATTATCGCCCTTGATCGTTGGGGCATGAAAAAACTCGCCTACGAAATCAAGAAAGAAGTTCAGGGCTACTATGTGTATGTAAACTACGCGGCTCCTGGACACACCATTGAAGAACTTGAGCGTATTTTCCGTATTGATGACCGGTTGCTCAGATACTTGACTGTCAAGCTCAGTGACAATATGAACGAAAAAGCCATTGCTCTGGAGAAAGAACGCATTGCTGAAGCTGCAGCAAAAAAAGCTGCTGAGGAAGAAGCTGCGCAGGCTGAACAAGAGCAGCCAGCTGAAAAGGCTGAAGAAAAAACAGAAGAAAAGCCCCAAGAGCAATCTGAAGAAGCGTAATTTCACACCATTTTTAATCGTATTATCTAAGGAGCTAACCCATGGCAGCACCAAGAAAAGTCTTTTCCCGTCGTCGTGTATGTCGATTCTGCACAGATAAAGAAATCGTCATTGATTATAAAGATGCAAAAACTCTGCGTAATTTTGTAACAGAACGCGGCAAAATTATTCCCCGTCGTATCTACGGAACCTGTGCCAGCCACCAGCGTCAGCTAACAGAAGCTGTTAAACGTGCACGCCAACTGGCCTTATTGCCTTACACCGGTCCAACCCAGTTCTAAGGAGCAGCACCATGGAAATTATCTTAAGAGAAACCATTGATACCTTGGGCCTGGAAGGCGAGGTCGTAAAAGTTAAGCCTGGTTACGCACGTAACTACCTCATCCCTCAGAAAAAAGCTGTTCTGGTTACCCCAGAAGCGCTGGCTGAACTTGAGCAGAAACGTCAGGATATTGAAGCCAGACTGGCTGAGCAGAAAAAAGATGCAGATAAACTTGCTGCCCAACTTGCTGACAAAACCTTTATCATCACCAAGCGTGTTGGCGATGATAATCGGCTCTTTGGTTCTGTGACCAATGCAGACATAGCGGTAGCTATTGAAGATCAAGGTATCAAGTTTGATAAAAAGAACATTGTACTCAAAAATCCAATTAAGGAAATTGGCGAGTACAAGGTTACAGTGAAAGTTGGTTACCAGACCACCACTGATATTGCAGTTCAGGTCGCACCTGATTCATTAAGTGAGTAACACCACAAAGAATAACCGTTTTTCTTAGCCAATCAGGTAGCACCAGCTACCAACTTTTTTTCAGTAACTGTTCAGTTGCTGAAAACCTTTTATCAATGCCTTTTCTGCTTCACAGAAAAGGCATTGATTGTTTTGTACGTGCTTTCTTTTAGCGTACCAGCTACATTATACAGTTCATTCACCTTACCTGTTTTACACCTGGATTTTACATGCAACAGGCTACCTTTTCGCCGCTGACTCTGACGCCCAAAATGGTCCCTCCACAAAATGTAGAGGCCGAACAGGCTGTGCTCGGTACCATTCTCA
>PDWI01002069.1_pt1 | contig 30892 bp, 28 predicted proteins | sample 1430891 | NCBI WGS metagenome assembly PDWI01 (sample SAMN01162508, study PRJNA174530) | Oral metagenome, whole genome shotgun sequencing project. | biome: Marine environment; feature: Marine mammal; material: Swab sample of the gingival sulcus; isolation source: swab sample of gingival sulcus... | reverse complement strand
CTTTATCTTGAAGGTTGACCCTCGCAAGAATATGGTCTTTAATCCTAAAGAATCAATCGACTTCAACGGAAATACAGCCTCATTCATTCAATACACTTATGCTCGTATCAGCAGTTTGATTCGTCGTGCGGAGGAAGCAGGCGAAACGCTTCCAAAAGTATTCAGCACAGGCAACCTTGCTATTGCGGAGAAAGAAGTAGAACTTATCGCTCGTCTTGGCGAATACGCAGATGTTGTTCGTGAAGCAGGAGCGAACTACAGCCCTGCAGTGCTGGCAAACTACACTTACGACCTTGTGAAAGAATACAATCAATTCTACCACGAGTTCTCTGTCTTGAAGGAAGAAAACACCGAACTTCGCAAGTTCCGTCTAGCTCTAAGCAACGAAGTTGCCAAGACTATCGCCCGTGCAATGCTTCTCCTCGGCATCGAAATGCCCGAGCGTATGTAGATTAAAACATATGGTTATGAAAAAACTTGGAGGTTGCCTAAAAGGAATTATTATTTTCTTCGCTTTTGTTATTGGATTATCTTTGTTATTTAACACATATTTTCCCCATTTAATATATGATAGTTTAGGGGAAATGATAAATAATTCTAATATAAAAGTTATAGAAGAAAGTCCTTCTGAAGTCTTTAAAAAGGTGAATGTTAATATTCTCTTAAGTGAAAAACTTGATAAAAATCAGCTCAAAGAAATTGCGGAGAAAATACGAAAGTTTGAGGACAAAGATAAGTTTACTCGACTTTATATTTTCTATTACTTAGAAGAATATAAGATTGGTTCAGGAGCATGGGCTTATACTCATTATGAACCTGAATTAGAGATTAAAATAATAGGAGCAACCAAAAGAGAAGAAGAGGAATGTCGTAAAAAAGCTCTTTCGGTTAAAAAGAATACTATTGGACGTTGGTATGAAGAACAGAATACAATGGGAACAAGCCGCGTTCTTTATAGAAAAGATGAAAAAGTATTCTTAAAAATATTTTACAAGTGCGGGCAAGAAAGTATTAATGAACTAAAAGAACAAAAAGTCTCAAACGGAATAAAATTTTCATATAAGGGAAAAGGTGCTTATAATGGGGAGTATTATATTCTATTTGAGAGAGGAGAACTAGGTTTCTTTAATAAAGAGAATAAACAATATACTACGGGTAAAATAATTAAATAGATTGAACATACAAGAAATAATACAGCCGATAAGGGAGCGGATTGAAAGGAGTGGCTTGAAAGAGCCGAAGATTGCGGTGCTGGCTTCGGGAGGTGTGGATAGTTCAGTCGTGATACATCTCTTGACAGAGGCTGGTTATCGTCCTACGCTGTTCTACATACAGATTGGAATGGATAAGGACGGCTTTGAGGATTGCTCTTGGGAAGACGACCTTGCGATTGTTAATATCTTGGCGAAGAAGTACGACTTGCCTCTGCAGGTTGTGTCTTTGCACGACGAGTATTGGGCGAACGTTGTACAATATACTATTGACAGCGTTAAGGAAGGGCTGACGCCAAACCCTGATATGATGTGCAATAAGCTCATTAAGTTTGGTTGTTTTGAAGAGGCTTGGGGCAAAGACTTTGACTTCATTGCTACGGGGCATTATGCGACGACTTCTTACATCAAGGAGCATTTATTCTTGTCTACTGCTCCAGACCCGGTGAAAGACCAAACGGATTTCTTGGCACAGATTAACTTTAGACAGATTAGCAAATTGCTTTTTCCTACGGGACATCTCGTTAAAGCTCAAGTGAGAGTAATTGCTGAAAAGGCTCAATTGCCTTCGGCTCATCGCAAGGATAGTCAAGGGATTTGCTTCTTGGGTAAGGTCAATTATAACGAGTTTATTGAGCGTGCTTTGGGAACGAAAGAAGGACGTATTATTGAGCGTGAGACAGGAAAAGTAGTTGGTCGCCACAAAGGTTATTGGTTTCACACCATTGGACAACGCAAAGGCTTGGGCTTGAGCGGAGGACCTTGGTTTGTGGTTAAGAAGAATATCAAGCGAAATATCATCATTGTTAGCCGAGGTTACGACCCTGCTGACCAATACGGCGAGCATATCATCACGAAAGAGATGAATTGGATTTCCCTTTCGCCTTGGCAATATCAACGCTTGATGAAGGACGAAGTCGTGGAGCAAGGCAAAGAACTTGCCAAGACTGAAGAGGAAATGCCCCCAATCAATGTGCAGTTTAAGATTAGGCACACGCCTGACTTTACCAAAGGTGTTCTCTATTATAATGAAGAGCGAGACGAATATCGCTTAGATAGTGCCGAACATATTCAAGGCATCGCCCCTGGTCAATACGCAGTAATCTACGACAAAGATTGTAAGATTTGCTTCGGTTCAGGCGTAATCCACAAAGGTTTCTAGGCTTAATACAGCTTAAGTTAATCAAGAAAACAAAGAGAGGTAGATAATTATCCTACCTCTCCCTTTGTTTTCTTGAACACACTTATTCCGCTCTTTTGGGCAAGAGGTAAAGCACTACGCTAATTTGCTCACTAGGATCTTCATCAGGGCATATCCGATTGATATAGACTTCAAATAAGTCTTCATAGCCTTGTTTGAGCAAACGAGCAATGAAGCCGTTTGACCGACGAGGGATATAACCAAGATGACATTCGCCTAAGTAAATAGCAACAGCCCATTCATCGTGAGGGTTGTTAGGTTCTAGCTCAAGCCTCAGCTTAGTACCTATTTTCAGTTGCTCCCAAACCATTATGGCGTCGTAGTAGCGAAGCCCACTGATGTAGAAGTCATCAATATATAATCGTTTCATATTCTATTTTTATTTTGTTTATACAAAAAGGAGCTACACTTGATTGTGTAGCTCCTTTACTTTTTGTTAGGAATTTATTCCTGCTAGCTATCTATTAGCGAGCATTCATAATTACTACACGGTTCCATTCGTTCAAGTCATAAGGTTGAACGCGATCGCCTTCCCAAGAAGTCTTGATACGATCTTCTTCGATACCATACTTCTTCACTAGAATAGCCTTAACAGCTTCAGCACGGCGTTGAGATAGCTCGTAGTTGTATTCTGGAGTACCTGTCTGACGGTCAGCATAACCAACAAGGTAAATCACTTCAGTGTTGTTCTTTGCATATTGAGCTAGCTGGTGAATGTTCACCATTTGGTTAGCATCAACACGAGCTGAGTTTAGACGGAAGTAAACAACATTACCGATAGAGATGCTCTTCACTACTTCTGCAGGAGCAAGCTCTGGGCAGAACTTAGGACGCTTAGAAAGCTCAGCATTCTCAGCACGAAGCATATTTAGCTTGTCGTTAAGAGACTTAAGTAGCTCTTCGTCTTGAGGAACAACAGGTGTGAACTCTACCTTACCAAGGTTGATACCAAGGCTAGCACCTAGCATACCTGTTACGCTACCACGGAAAGCAACAGGCTCTTGTGGAGCTGTCCAATTAGTCGCATAAGACTTAAAGCGTAGGTCTTGAGCGATAGCTTGAGCTTCTAGGTTAAAGTCGAAACGCTTAGCGATATGGAACTTAAGTTGGAGCCCTAGGTGAGCAGTTGGAGAGAATGTTTCTGCATCGTGCTTATCTTTAAGGTCTTTATATTCGCACTTATGCACGTAAGTTGTTCCAACCCCTACGAATGGAATAAAGTGGAATACACGATTAGCCTTGTAAGGAGCGAAGAAGTTTGTTACGTCGAACATAAAGTCTAATTGTCCTGTAGCATATTGGTGCGTACCCTTAGCAATCTTGCAAGGAAGAGGACAAGAACGTGTATAGTCAATCATTTCTCCAGCCATTACTTGTACACGAGAAGCAAAATATGGAGAGAACCATTTACCGATACCTAGCGTTGGATTAACGTAAGCAATTCTGTCTGCAAAATCAGCTTGACCATTGTCGCCTCCGAAGTTTACAGTAGCAGCATTTCCAAGTTCGATAAACCAGTGAGAACCAAATCCGTCCTTAGCAAAAACCTCTTTGTGTCCTGCTTTTTCTTGTGCATTAAGAGCAGTGAAAGCGAATAAACTCGCTACTGCCAATGAAAATATCTTTGATTTCATTATATTCAAATTCTTTTAATTAAACAATTGAGCGAAGTTGATTACTTTGCTGTACGGATAGTAACAATACGATCCCAAGCTCTCTTAGCCTTAAGAGGAGCTTCGTCAGCAGACTTCCATTCTACGATGATAGCTTCAGCAGGTACTTCAAAACGCTCAGAAAGAAGTTTTGCTACAGCCTTAGCACGCTTTTCAGCAAGCTTACGGTAACGGCTTTCAGCCTTTTGGATATAACCTGTAACGACTAGCTTACCTTCCTTTTCTTTAACGAATTTAGCTGCGTCGTGCAGTTGGATGTGTTGGTCGCTAGAAACACGGCTACAAGCGTGACGGAAGACAATCGTCTTATCTGCCACGAAGTGGTCTTCTACTAGTACAAGCTTAGTTTCTACTGCTTCTGGGCAAGACTCAGGACGCTTAGCTAGTTCTGCATTTTCTGCTTCAAGAGCATTGATTTCGTTTCTTAGGCGAGCCATTAGAGCTTCGTCCATTGGTGTAAGCATTTTAAAGCCAACCTTACCAAGGTTAAAGCGAAGACCAGCAGTAGCAGCTAGGCGAAGGTTGTTTTCAAAAGCTATTGGATAGTTTTGCTTTCCTGTAAATGTAGGAGCATTCCAAGTAGCACCTCCTTCAATAAGCAAATCAACACGCTTAGCTAGGCTTATGCCAAGTTGAAGACCTGCGTTAGCAGTGAAGCCGTGAACATCTGCAAAATCTCTGCTACTTTCAAACTTGTACTCATAACCAAGACCTACGAAAGGCACAAGGTGAAAAGCACTGCTAGCAGGATAGCTTGAGAAATAGTTCACTAGGTCAAACATAAAGTCGTAGTGAACTCCTACAAAATAATTCTTATGCTCAAGCAACATAGCATCACTAACTGGAGTCTTAGGCATCTGAAGGAAAGTCTTAGCTTCGCCTCCTACCACTTGCAAACGCGTTGCATAATAAGGATTGTGCCATTTACCTACAGCAACATTGGCATTAAAACCAATACGATCAGCAAATTTAGCTTCTCCATTATCTCCATTCATCATTACACCAGCTCCACCTTGTAGGCTAACGAACCAGTTGTCATTAGTACTTTTCTCATAGGCTACCTTGCGAGCTTTGAGCACGCCTTCATTCTGAGCCGTTGCTGAGAAAGATACAGCCCCTGCGAGGGCAAGCATTGCTAATTTCAGCTTCATAACTTTTTCTTTTTTAGATTTAACTCTATTTTTTTACTATAATTTCTATATGTACCTTATATGGCAAAGATAAGTATTCTTTTTCTAACAACAATAAAAAGAGCTATCTACTTATTATATAACGCTCTTAAACGCTACTTTTTTATCAGAAATACGAAAAAAGCGTGTATCAAAACGCAAATTTTGACACACGCTTACTTAAAATTTAAGCTAAATTGCTCTTAAGCTTCAGCAAGAATAATCCCTAGCTTTTCACAGAAGCCTTCCACTAGTTTTGTGCGGATGATATGGTCTGTAAAGAACTCTTTCTTCTGTACAAGGTCTGGCGTTGTCGGACGCATACGGACACGACTATTGTACTCCGCATTGTTTGTTACCTCCCACGCAAGCCACTCACGAACGAAGCTATTCACTTGACGAAGACCGCCTTGTCCAGAGCCTGAAGCTTGCACTTCGTGAACGTTAAAGCGAGGGAAATTTGTCAAGCTTTCAGCTGTTACAAACTCAATTTTCTCTCCCTTATAATCAAAGCTATAACTATTCTTTGTGAGCTTTTGCTCCACAATCTCTCCGTAGTCAAAGACTTCGTTGAGCACACAGCGTTCGCCGTCAAAGTCCATATAGTGCAAGCCGTCTTCTGCCGCTACAAGGTAAGAAATGTTCATATTCACTTCGCTTGTGAGGGTAATCAGCTCTTTCTGACGCTCTTTGAAGCGTTCCCATAGGCTACTCTTCTCGTTTAATTGTCCGCTGTAAATCCCATAAAGCTTTTGCCCTTGAAGAGCCTGCTTAAGCAAACCAAACTTATTAGGATTAGATAGGAACTCGTCCATAAGCTCTTCGCCTTTCTCTGCAAACTCTTTCTCTGCTTCCTCTTGGCGTGCGTTCATTTTGTTCATCATCTTGGGGACAACAAACTTCATATAGATAGGTGTCCCAATCAAGAAAATCGCAGCAATAATAATGAAAACTGTCATAATTCTTTTTGTTTTATTAGTTTATATAATTAACGATAATTCGCTTTAGCATTGCCGTTTTCATCGGCTTCGAAGTCGTCTCTTGGAGCAGTCTTATCCTTCAGTTTGCCTAGCACGACAAAGCCAATCAGAGCAAGGATGCTAAGTCCTATACCCAATAATCTCTGCTCTTTGGTAAAGACAAGCAAGAGTAAGCCCAACAAAAGCACGGAATACATCGCATAATGCAAACGATAAGCTATTCGGTATAGAATAGAAGACCTTTTCTTACCCTTTTGTTGTCTTGTAAATTGCTCCATATCTGTGTTGTTTTATTAACGTGTGTTCGGTAATAATTCCTCCTTTGGTGGCAGTGAGCCGTTAGGCGAACTGACGGAGGGGGTCTGTACTCCGAGAACTACCCCCTCCGCCTCGCAAGCTCGGCACCTCCCACCAAGGGAGGAATAAAGAGATTGCCTTGAAGTTATAGTTCGTTTTGCTACAGCTTTTCTGTATTAACTCTTGCATAGCAGTAACTTTCTAAGGGCAAAGTAACTTGCTACTTTCTTTGAGACTAGTAGCACTCAAGTCTTTTTCCTCTTCCTCATCATCGTACTCAAACTCCTTGATATAGTTAAATAGTTTGAGTGTTTGCTCATCATAATCAATGTAAGTATTGCGTATATCCAGATACTCGCATTTAGGGAGCTTGCCGATAAGAGAACGCATATCGCCTTCCACTTCCGTATCATAGAGGTCTATGCGTTTAAGCTCTGGCATATTGCCTAGAGTGGCAAGGTCGCCGTCTACATCAAGGTTGCAGAGGTCTAAGTCCCTTAGTTGCTTCAGCCCCCCTAAATCATCTATACAGCCCTCAATATAAGAGTTGTCAAGCGTTATATCTCGGAGTTCTTTAAGCGAAGCAAGAGCAGACAAATTGCCTTTACACTCTGTATCTCCAAGATTAAGATAGCGAAGCTTCTTGAATTGTTGCAGTGCTTTAATGTTGCCCTTTACCTTACTATCCATTAAGCTAAGGTCTTCCAAATCCTTAAACGGACTAAGGTCTTGTAGCTTGCCTTTAATCTTTGAGTAAGTAAAGGTTAAGTCTTTCAGCTTAGTTAGAGACTCAATGTCTTGGAGCGAACCTGTTACTTTCGTATTACAAATCCAAAGGCTCTCCAAATTGGTCAAATGCTTAAGTTCCGAAAGTTTACCTTTAATGCCTTTTTCTGTGAGACTTAGCTGTTTTAGAGTCGTACAATCTTCAAATTCGGAGAGCTTTCCTTCGATTCTAGCACCTGCAAGGTCAAGCTCTTCAAGTTGCTTAAGCACCAATATATCAGATAATTTGCCGAAAATATATCCTTTGTCTATCTCTCCGATATTAAGCTTGAGCGTACGCACATTAACAAACCATTTAAGGTCTTTAAGCGTTTTAATCTGCCCATTAAGTTCAACGCGTGCTACATCGTCGTTGTCTTCTCGGATATAATCAGAAAAAGCTAATTCTTCACGATAGCCGACATCTTGCCAATGTATTTCGCCTTCCAAATTGTAGAGGTCTCTAACAGCCTGTTCAAAGACTTTATCCTCGAACTCAATAACTTTGTTTGGTTCAGTTAGTTCTATCAGATGTTTTTCCTTCATATTACCTTCTTTTCTAAGTTTTCCCTAAGCATACAGCTTCTATGCTACAAATATAACATATTTTTCCAATAAACAATCAACTATCTAAATCTTAGAAAAATATCACAAATTCGCTTCCCAATGCAGAACTTTGCACGGTAATTATTATTAACGGAAATCGGTGAAAATCTCCCTTTGACAGAGCTTTGCATAATTCTGCTTTCCTATATCCATTCACAGCTGAAATCTCCCTTTGAAGGACGTGAGTTCGGTCTAAGAGATAATTATTTTAGATGCTGACCATAAGAAAGTTATATGCAACTCTCCCTTCAAAGGGAGTACCTGCCGTAGGCAGGGGAGGGATGATTTTATAGAAAAGGCATAGCAATTGCCTTCTCCTCCCCCTCGCCACTGCATGGCTCTTCCCCCTCCGAAGGGGGAATTGTTTAGTTACCAATATCTTATATACAAATCCTTAGACCGAACTCCCTTCAAAGGGAGATTTGCCCCTGCTTCTGTGAAAAATAGTTACCGTGCAAAGCTTTCCCAATGAAGGGCAAAATACCACAAACCGCCCTCACAGAGGCTTCTATTTTCTTGACTAAATACCACAAATCGGAACACTCACAGACCTCATTCTCAGATTGTCCTTAATTGCCTATTTATCAGAGATTTATAGACGAACTTGATTTGTTAAAAAAGTTTCCCCGAAAACTTTTCAAAGTTTTCCGTGTAATTTCAAAGAGTTTTTTCTGGGAAAACTTTCTTAAGTATTCCCACACACTTTCCAAACTTAGGCGAATACCACAAATCGGAACTCTATCAGAAGATAGAGAGCTTGGCTTCGTAAACAGGGCTGTCGATAGAGAGGAAGTCTAGTACGCTGTGGAAGACATTGTGCTGAGAGGCTTCGTCTAGTTGCTTGAATGAACGTTCGCTATTTTCTGAAGCCCAAGCAATAAAGGGGATTTCATACTGCTCTTTGGGTGCGAATTTCTTTGGTACACCGTGCATATAGAGGTTCGCTTCGCCTAGAGATTCGCCGTGGTCAGAGACAAAAATCACCGAGCTTTTATAGTCTTGTAGCTCTTTGAGTGAAGAAATTAGCTTAGCTAAGATGTAATCCGTATAGACAATCGTATTATCATAAGCGTTAATCAGCTCCTGCTGACTGCATTTAGATAGCTCAACGCTCGTGCAGACAGGGACAAATTGTTCAAACTGCTTCGGATATTTGCTTGCATAAGTCGGTCCGTGGCTCGTGCTTGTATGCAGAACAATCAAAACTTTCTCTTTGTCAGCTTCTAGGATTTCTTCCTTAATGCCCGCAAGCAAAATCTCATCATAGTCGGCATTGAGGCTGTCTCGCTCCGCAAGAGTTTTTAGTTCGTTCACGCCTTTATAACTATTAGCTTTGATTTTTGGCTCGCCATTATTCGTTGTTCGCCAAAAAACCGCCACACCATTTCTGTAAAGGTAGTTCGTTAGCGGTTCGTAATAATGCCCTGTATCTTTATAATCTAAAATACATTTTACGCCTGCAGTTGTGTAAGTAGCACAAGACTGAGCCTTGTAATGCTGTACTCCTTCTAGTTTAGAGAGTAGGGGGTTCGTTTCCTTTTCATAACCATAGAGGGAAAAGTTTTGCGACCTTGCCGATTCGCCTATGACTAAGACGACGACCGCCTTTTCTTTATTCTTGATTGTCGCATCGGGCAAGAGGTCTTCCTCTTGATTATTCTTATAAACATCACTCCAATAGCGACAAGTATTCACGAGATACGACCACGGCATTGCGAGTGAACCAAGGATAGGCACGTGCTTATCTACCCACAGCCAACTAGAAGAATTAGCATAAGCAAAACCTCCAAGAAGCGTTAGGCTAAGGACGAGTTTGAGCAGAAAAGACTTAAAACTTTCCTTAACGTATCGCCACATTATGAGGATAGCCGAGGGAATGAGACCATAAAGAGCAAGATAATAGAGGAATTCCCAAGAGAAAAAGCTTGTCGCTTCGCCGTAATTGGTATTGAAAACGTTGCCAATCATCGTCTTATCGACCATTACTCCATAAGTCTCGATAAAGTAAATCGCCCCTGCGTTAATCATCAGCAAGAGGGCGAGGAAGTATTTCCCTACCTTACCAAAGAGATAAAGCACTAGGTAAGCAAAAAGCATATTCATCGCAAGAAGTAGAACGATAAGGCTCACAATCAGCATAATCCCACTGCTTGCCGAAGTATCAACTTTATCTAAGACATAGTTCCAGAAGGCACTATGATAAAGTAATATCGTTACAAGGCTATAAAAAAGAGTAAGGAGACTTAATCTCTTTGTAAAATTAACTTTCTGCATATCAGAGATAATGTTATGAGTAATGAAAAGAGTGCAAGGAAATAAATCGGTAGAGCTTCGACCATTAGCTTATTATAAATGATAAGGCTAAAGAGAATTAGTATCATTATGATGACGACGGGTCGGAAGCGTCTCTGCTCTAGCCACGCCCATAGTCCTACTTTGTTATTGATATAAATCCCAAGTATCGCAAGGCAATAGCCTATCAGCGAACCAACAGCTACGTCCAACGGCCAATGAGCCCCGACGGCAACTCTTGAAGAAGCAATGAATAAGCCAAGCAAAATAAGGCTTATTGTCCATAAACTTTGCAGAGCTTTAGAGCTTTTACGAGGTAAAAAGGCGAAGAGTATCAGCGAGATAAAAATAAATATCGTCATTGAATGCCCCGAGGGTAAGGACTTTGTAAAGAGTTCTTTGCCTATAATTGTAAAATCACCTTTAGCCAAGACGCTTGCAGGGCGAGGCATTAGAAATAAAGATTTCAGTACAGCCGATGTAATGAGCGAAAGCAGTGAAGCGTTAATCAAAGCAAACCAATAGCGAGGAGCGTAATAAAGCAAAATACTTAGCAGAGAAAAGCCGACCAAAGCATCGCCAAGCTGAGTGATATTCCACTCAAAGCGAGGGTAGGCAGAGAGCTCTTTATTAAGATATAAAAAGAAGTCTTGCTGAATGCTCGTGTAAACGCTATGAAAATTGCCCTCTTGAGCTAGCAAAAAGACAAAGATAGCCACTAGACTAATCAAGGCTGGATAAAGCAAATATAGCCTAACGCTCTTGAAATTGTGATTAACAAGTTCATTCATATACGATGTAAATTTGTGGAATTATTTCGTGAACCTTATTGCGAAAGCAAATGCTCCATAGCAAGGCGAGCGGCTTCTTGTTCGGCTTCTTTCTTCTTTTTGCCTCGTCCTTCGCTGATAACTTCTAAGTTTGCCTTGCAATCGCCTACTGCTACTGCCGTGCGGAACGTTCCTCTTCCGTGCTTCGGCACAAAAACTGCTTGATATTCGTGCAGCAAACCTTTTTGCTGAGCATACTCTAGCAGTTGGGATTTATAATTATTATACAAAGCTCCTTGATTTTCTTCAAGGCTTAGAATAATCGGTAACATTCTGTCCAAGAAAAAAGCATAAGCTCTGTCGTAACCATAATCTAGGAAGATAGCACCAATCAAAGCTTCAAGGGCATTACCAAGCATATCATTACTATGGATATTCGTCTTGTTGTACTTGATATACTTCATCAGTCCTAGTCTCTCGGCTATGGTGTTGTTCGTCGTACGGCTGACCCATTCGCTTCTTTTGGCAGTTAGCTCTCCCTCTGTCCATTCCTCTTGATACTTATAGAGATAGTCGCTAACCATAGATTCTAGCACCGAATCGCCGAGGAACTCAAGACGTTCATTATTCTCGTCCGAGAGGGCAATGCTACGATGCGTTAAGGCTTGATGATAATACTTTTCTTCTTTGGGACTAAAGCCTAAAACGTCCAAAAGAAAAACAGAAACAGGCTCTTTGGTAAACCTAAAGAGCCTGCTCAATTTATTTATAAGTGTTTGCAACACAATAATTCTAATTATTTATGTCTAAGCAAGCAACTAAGCTTCGTACTTCTTGAAGATAACAGAAGCATTATGTCCTCCAAAACCAAAAGTATTAGATAGAGCATAACGCACAGGGCGTTCTTGAGCTTTGTTGAATGTGAAGTTTAGCTTATAGTCAATTTCTGGGTCGCAATCATCTTCATCGTGATTGATTGTAGGCGGAACGATGTCCTCCTCCACTGACTTAACCGTTACCATAGCCTCCAAAGCACCAGCAGCACCAAGCAAGTGTCCTGTCATACTCTTCGTAGAGCTAATGTTCAGCTTATAAGCATTCTCCCCAAAGACATCAATAATTGCCTTTGTCTCCGAAATATCTCCTACAGGCGTTGATGTACCGTGTACGTTGATGTAGTCAATATCTTCAGGCTTAATACCTGCATCTTCCAAGGCATTGTTCATCACAAGCTTCGCTCCAAGCCCTTCAGGGTGTGTCGCTGTCAAGTGATAAGCATCAGCCGAAAGACCAGTACCTACAAGCTCTGCATAGATATGAGCACCACGAGCAAGTGCGTGGTCTAAGTCTTCAATAACCATACAAGCACTACCTTCACCCATTACGAAACCGTCACGGCTCGCAGAGAACGGACGAGAAGCTCTTTCTGGCTCATCGTTGCGTGTAGAGATTGCGTGCATTGTATTGAAGCCTCCGATACCTGCATCACAGATAGTTGCCTCAGCACCGCCCGTTACGATAACGTCTGCCTTACCCAAACGAATAAGGTTACAAGCGTCAATAAGAGCGTTAGTACTTGAAGCACAAGCAGAAGCCGTTGAATAGTTTGGCCCGTGAAAGCCATACTTCATCGATACGTGTCCTGCTGCAATATCTGCAATCATCTTAGGAATGAAGAAAGGCGTAAAGCGTGGACCTCGCTCTTTGTCGTAAGCCATTACCTCCTCTTGAAGAGAAATAAGACCTCCGATACCCGAAGCAATAATCACACCTACTCTATTCTTATCAACCTTTTCTAAGTCAAGCTTAGAGTCAACCAAAGCCTCATCAGACGCTACCATAGCGAACTGAGAGAAACGGTCGTGGCGACGAGCTTCCTTTCTATCAATATAGTCTGTCGCTTTGAAGTCCTTAACCTCACAAGCAAATTGTGTCTTATGCTTAGAGGCATCAAACTGCGTGATAGGAGCGGCACCGCTCTTACCCGCTTTCAAAGCTTCCCAAGTCTCAGGGGCTGTCTTTCCTAGTGGTGTAATAGCTCCTAAGCCTGTTACTACGACTCTTTTTAATTCCATTTAGATTTATTTTAGTAAAATAAAAAAACGAAGCATAGAACTTTAAGGCTCTATGCTTCGAATGTCTAAATTACTTCTTGCTTGCGATATAGTCGATAGCGTCGCCTACAGTCTTAATCTCTTGAGCGTCTTGGTCTGGGATTTGAAGGTCGAATTCCTTCTCTAAATCCATAATTAGCTCAACAGTGTCCAATGAATCAGCACCAAGGTCGCTAGCGAAATTAGCTTCACGAGTTACTTCTGACTCTTCGCAACCTAGCTTATCAACGATAATTGCTTTTACTTTTTCTTCGATCATAATCTTTTCTTTGTTTGAATGTTTATAATTAACTTAATTTCTTCTATTTCTATCTTGAGCAAGCAAAGCTAATAATTGCACAAAGCAAGCTCATTTGTGCACAAAGATAATTATTTTTTATGAAACAAATAGCAATTTTAACTTTAGTCAGTACTTCAAATGCCGAAAAGATAACGAATTACTCCAATTTAAGCACTCCCTACTTGTAGAGTTATAATAAAAAAAGGCTGTACATTATCTGCACAGCCTTTATTCATTAACGACTTTCTCAAAAACGATAAGAGATTCCAACTGAGAAATCTATAAGTGAAGCAGGACTAAGGAATGCATATATAGCACCTGAGTTCGGATCTCCAATTAGACTATTGGCTCTGTAACCAAATGGGATACAGAATTTCACTCCTGCATCATAGAAATAATACCAGTGTTTATTTTTTTTGAACAAAGGATACATTAAACCAACACTCAGTCCCCCTCCTGCATAATAGGGCTTATTCTCAACTAAGGTTTCATTATAGAAGAGCCCTGCCACTAACTTAGGTTCAACATAAAAACTCTTACCAAAACGTCCCACACAATGCCATCTAAGGGAGGTGCTCAATGCTGTAGATTGGTAAACAAGTATCTTTTGAAATGCTGAGTGAAAATGAGAAGTTGTTTCTGTATACCAGCTAAATTTCGGGCTAAAAACACGTTCAATCCCAAGATTAAAGCCAAACAAGAGTGTCTGAGGTTTAGTAGAAATCAGCCAAGCCTTTTTGTTTGGATAAGCAAAATCCTTAGAATTCTGTGCCTTAACTATGCCAAATGTGCAAGCAAGCATTGAGAGGACTAAAAGTAGTTTTCTCATAATCTTGTAATTTGTTAGTTAATAATTGTACTGCAAATGTAGAAAATCCTCCCAAAACAACCAAACATATCAGAATAAAATACATAAATATTTACATCCGTTCTATTCTAATATACCAAGAAATAATTAGAGTAAGCAGCTTGACTTAAAAGAATAGGCTATGCATTACGCACAGCCTATTACTTTATGTGTGAATAAGAACTTTACTTAATAGCTTCAATCTTGAAGTTTACGTATTGGTATTTTTCCTCATACTTCTCAAGTGAAGCTTTCGGTACGTAGAGCGTTCCAAAGAAACTATTCAAGAAAGACCATTTCTCCATTGGAGGTTCTTCTACGTGTGCATAGATTTTATCTAAGTTTTGAGAAAAAGAGAAAGCATCACGATGCCACATAACTTTATTACCAAAGCTAAGAGTTTTCATATCCGAACACAATGCAAAAGCCATAGAACCAACAGACTCAAGCTCACTTGGTAAGCTAACTTCCTTTAATCCTGAGCCTGAAAAAGCTTCAGATTCAATAGACTTCAATGATTTAGGCAGTTGTACTTGTTCCAATTTAGAACAATTAACAAAAGCTTTCTTACCTATTTTTGTTAATGTATTAGGGAAACTAATGCTTTTGATTTCTTTACGACTAGCAAAAGCACTCTCTGCAATTTCCGTTACGCCTTCTGGCACCTCAATATGACTATTAGCTTCTAGCTGACCTACGCCATAAACAATGTTATCTCTGATGTCAAATTGCAATTTAGCTTTTTCCTCATTTTCCGTTCCTTGCTCTTGCGACTGACCTTGTCCCTGCTCCTGAGATTGTCCTTGCTTTTGACCTTGAGACTGATTTTGCTCTTGCTTATCAGCTTGTTGGGGTTCGTTAGACTTACTACAGGCTCCAAGCGATACAAGCCCTAATGCTACCAATAAATACTTTAGATGTTTCATTCTTTTTATTAAATTTGTAATTATTTTGCACAAAGATAAGCTTTAATCCCAATACACACAAGCAATCAAATAAGCATCTATCCTCAATTACCTTTCATTTCACTCCGTTGTGAAAAAGATTTCATTCCGCAATGAAAAGTTTTTCATTCCCTTGTGAAATGAAACTCTCTCCCCTAACCTAAACCCATAATCAACAACTATTCTATAATTATATTTTTTTATATATTAAATAATATAGTATAATCGTAATAGCTGTGAGTAATGAGTATAATTTTTATTAGGCTAGTAGAAGCAAAACTTATGCAATGATTATCCCAACTTATCCTTCACTTATCCATAATTTATAAAATAACTTAAATAGTTCTATTTGATAGCAGAAAGTAGTTTTCTAAGCAAAGCTATGGATAAGTTAATTTAAAGCTTGTGGAAAAGTATTAGTTGTTCGTTAAGGCTTGATAATAATATAACTTACTGACAAGGGTAGGGGAGTATACTCCCTTATATAAATGCGGTCATAGTGTCTTGTGGGTAAAGCTAAGACTTATGCTTGCTTTACGAACAGTTTTATTATAACTAAGTTTATAAGTCGAATTCAAAAGAAAGTACTATAAAATACTTGAAGAGGGTGCGTCAAAATTTGCATTCTGATGCACCCTCATTAGGACTTTTATCTTAATAGAGAAATAAGCAGGACAAAAGGGAGGATTTGGAAATAACACACTATATTTGTAGAATTATCGTTAGATAAATAGCTTTTAGCTTGAGGGATTGAGTTTTAACTTGATGAGCCTTGAGCAAGAAGGAAATAAGAAAGTAAAATAAAGATATGATGAAGACAAATACATTGTTTAGAGGGGCTTTGGCTCTAATTATTGGAGCTTTTGGCTTCGGTACACAACTAACAGCACAAAATAATCCCGTTACGACGGCAGTACCTTCGCTTGCGATAACGCCTGATGCACGAGGAGCAGGGCTAGGAGACCAAGGGGTTTCTACAACACCTTCGCCTTATTCGCAGTATTGGAACCCTGCTCAGTATGCTTTCTCTCACAGTAAAGCAGGTATTTCTTTGAGTTATACGCCTTGGCTTTCACAACTTGTCAATGACATCGCTCTAATGCAAGTCGGCGGTTATTATAAGTTAGGTAGTGATGATAATCAGGCTTTGGGAGCTTCTCTTCGTTATTTCTCGATTGGTAAGTTTGACGCTTATAATGAACAAGGAAATAAAATTGCAGAAGCTCGTCCGAATGAGTTTGCTTTTGACTTAAGTTATTCGCTTAAGTTGAACCCAAACTTCTCAATGGCAGTTGCTTTGCGTTATATTCGTTCGGCTCACGATGTAACGAAAGAACAGGAGGACGGACAGGCATTCTCAGCTGATATTGCGGGTTATATGCACCGCTATGTAATGCTTGGTTCGGCTGAAGGTCTCTGGTCTTTCGGTTTTAATGTCAAGAATATCGGTACAAAGATTTCTTTTGATTCAGGAGCTAATACTTCATTTATTCCTGCTAATCTGGGGATTGGTACAGGTTTGCTTTATCCTATTGACGACTATAATATGATTGCTGTCAATGTAGAAGCAAATAAACTGCTTGTGCCAACGCTCAATAAACTTGGCACAGACGCTACTAAAGAGGAGGAGAAAAAAGCTATTGATGACTACAATAATACTTCGGCGATTGCAGGAATTTTCAAGTCTTTCGGCGATGCCCCTGGGGGATTTGCGGAAGAATTGAAAGAGGTGCGTTGGTCATTGGGAGCGGAATATAGCTATGATGATAAGTTCTTCTTGCGTGCAGGTTATACTTATTTGCACCCAACTAAAGGAGCTTTGCAAGCATTCACGGCAGGGGCAGGCTTTAAGATGAGCAGTATTCGTATTGACGCTTCTTATATGATGTCCACAGTGCCACAAAACCCTCTTGACCAAACGCTTCGCTTTACGCTTGCCTTTGATATGGACGGACTAAAGAACTTATTCAAATAAAGGCGATGAAGATACCTTATAGAGTTGGCTTTGGCTATGATGTGCATAGATTAGTTGCGGGCTATGACCTTTGGCTTTGTGGCGTTAAGCTAGAGCATACGCTTGGTTTAGAGGGGCATTCGGACGCAGATGTTGCCTTGCACGCTGTCTCTGACGCTTTGCTTGGTGCGGCTGCTCTTGGCGATATTGGACATCACTTCCCGCCGACGGATATGCGTTATAAAGGGATAGATAGCAAACTGCTCCTCAAAGAGGTTTGCAAACTTGTCAGAGAGACAGGCTACGAAATAGGAAATATAGATTTGACAATTACGGCTGAACGTCCAAAGATTAACCCACATATTCCTCAAATGCGAGCGGTAATGGCTGATGTTATGCAAGTGGAAGAGGGGCAAATCTCGATTAAAGCCACGACAAGCGAACGGCTTGGTTTTACAGGGCGTGAGGAGGGCATTTCGGCTTATGCCGTAGCTCTTATTCTAGCGAAATAACTTTTTCATAATAAAACGCCAAAGGGCTATGCTGAAGATGAGCATAGTCCTTTGCTTTTATCGTACATCTCAAACAAGAGAAATAGCGTATCTTTGCTGAAAGAAATAATTAAATCAAATAGAATAAATGATGAGTATTAGGAAACGCTTCGCATTAGTCCTTGGAGTAGGGCTTCTGCTTACAAATTGCGTGAAGAAAGAACAAGCAAAAATTAGACTTATCCCTCGTCCTGCAGAAATGCAAGTCGGACAAGAATGGGGGAAGAAAATTTTAGACGGCAAGACGGCTTCTGTGAGCTTCGACGAGAGGCTTTCGTCAGAAGCTTGTAGCAGTCTGCGTACAATCCTTAGTAAGGGGCTGACGAAAGAGGGCATAACACCTGAGCTTGTGGAGAATGGGGCAGAAGCTAGTCTGCGTTTTGTCTTAGACAGTCTCGTTAAAGGTTTAGACGCTTACGAACTAAAGTCGGACGAGAATGGCACGGAGCTTCGTGCGGTTTCGCTTAACGGTCTGCGTAATGGTCTGCAGACTTTCTTGCAAATCGTAGACAAAGAGGGCGACGTGCCACAGCTTAGCATTAAGGATTCTGCACGCTTTGCCTATCGTGGTGTAATGCTTGATGTTTCAAGGCATTTCGTAGAGAAGGAATACATCCTCAAACTTCTTGACGAAATGGCTCGCTATAAGCTGAATCGCTTCCATTGGCATTTGGTTGACGGCGGCGGTTGGCGTTTAGAAATTGAGCGTTATCCTAAGCTGATTGAAAAGGCTTGTTACAGAACAAAAGAAGATTGGACGGAGTTTTGGCACGAGAAAGACCGACGCTTCGTAACGAAAGACTTCGCAGGAGCTTATGGCGGTTATTATAGCAAAGACGACGTTCGTGAAGTTGTGGCTCACGCAGAGAGCTTGGGCATTAGCATTATCCCTGAAATTGAATTACCAGGTCATAGCAATGAAGTCTTCTTCGCTTATCCCGAGCTGTCTTGTACCATTCCTTATAACGTAGAGATTGAAACGCCTTCAGACCTCTGTATTGGTAAGGAACTGACTTTTGAATTTTATCAAAACGTGCTTGACGAAGTAATGGAGCTTTTCCCTTCCGAATATATTCATATTGGGGGCGATGAAGCGAATATGGACACTTGGGAGCATTGTTTGGACTGCAAGCAGCGAATGAAGACTGAGGGCTTAGCCGACAAACACGAACTGCAGAGTTATATGATTAAACGCATTGAGCGTTACCTTAAGAGCAAAGGGCGTAAGCTTATTGGTTGGGACGAAATCCTAATGGGTGGTCTAGCTCCTGACGCAACGGTAATGTCTTGGCGTGGCGAGAGCGGAGGTATTCAAGCAGCCGAAGCAGGACACGATGTGGTGATGACACCGAATAGTCATCTATATCTTGACTATTACCAAACTTACGGCAAGCAACAACCTCGTGCTATTGGAGGCTTCGTTACGCTACAAAAGGTCTATAGTTACGACCCTATACCTAAGCAAATTTCTCAAGAGAAAGCTCATCACGTAATGGGCGTTCAGGCAAACCTGTGGACAGAATACATTAAGACTTCGGACGATGTGAGCCGTATGCTCTTCCCTCGTCTCTTGGCACTCTCTGAGATTGCTTGGTCGCCTCTTGACAAACGTGATTATAAGAGCTTCCGTCAGCGTGCTACCTTTCATACTAATGCCCTTCGTAAGCGAGGTATCAATGCCTACGGCTTGACGGGTATTGATACGGAGATTAAGCTTGATTCAGCGAAGCAAGAACTAAGCCTTAGCCTAGAAGCTGAGCGTTCGCCCGTGAAAATTCACTACACAACAGACGGCTCTACGCCAAGTATTGAAAGTCCTATTTACACTAAGTCTTTGATGACGAAAGACTCGCTCCTTATAAAGGCACGTCCTTTCGGTCAAGGTGTCAGCGATGATGTAGAATGCTTAGAATATCGTGCGGACTACCACAAGGGAATAGGCAAGAAGATTAGTTTTGTTAACCCGTGGAATGAACGTTATCCAGCCTCAGGCGAAAAGGCTCTTATTGACGGCAAACGAGGTACGCCAACCTATCTTGACGGCAAATGGCAAGGCTTTACGCAAGACTTAGACGTAACGATTGACCTAACTAAGGAAGAAGAACTACATCATATCTTTGCTAAGTTTATGCAGGAGCGTGAGCAATGGGTTTATATGCCTAAGACGGTCGAGGTATTGATTAGTAATAATGGCCTTGAATTTACTTCTCTTGGTGTGAAAGAAACGCAAACAGACGAAAATAATCCTCGTCCTTGCTTTGAGACTTTTGACTTCTACACTAAGGAAAAAGCTCGCTACGTTCGTCTAAAAGCAACGATTGACCGCTCAGCAGGACACTTTATCTTTACTGACGAAGTCGTTATTCATTAAGTAAATTTACCTGTCGCCCCAAAATAGTATTAACACTATTTTGGGGCGATGTCTATATAGATTACTAATACCTTAGGCTAAAGCGAAGCGAGGAAGTCGCAGAGCTTTTCAATAGTAGGGAAGTGTTCTTCTTTTTCGCCCTGCTTAAAAATCCAATTATCCTCAAAAATTTCTATAGAATAGTCAGCTTTATCTAGCTTTTCTACTGCAGTAAAGCCCTCACGTTCTACGGCTTTCTTTGTCCACAGACGCTTAATAGCTTCGCCTTTGATGTGGATATTGCCTCGGCTTGCTTTGTTGATTTTGAAAAGTCCTGAGGGAATATCAAAGTTAAATAGTTCGGAGTCAAAAACCTCCGAAAAGCTTCCGTTCAGCACTAAGTCTTCAGGAGCTCCTACTCTTAGGTTACCGTCCTTGTTCATTAGCCAAATCGTATCGCACCATTGTAGGGCAAGGTCTAGCTCGTGCGTAGAGAGGAGAATAGCTTTCTGCGTTTCTTTCGCTAGGTCTCGGAGCATTTTCATCAGTTCCACACGGCTCGGCAGGTCAAGATGTGCTGTGGCTTCATCAAGCATCATAAGAGCTGTATCTTGAGCTAAGGCACGAGCAAGCATAACGCGTTGCTTTTCTCCGTCGCTTAAGTCCGAATAATCTCTTGTCTTATAGCTTTCTAAATTACATTGCTTGAGGCTTTTATCTATAATTGCCTTGTCTTGTTTTGATAAGATACCCAAAGCTCCAATATGCGGATAGCGACCAATACTAACGATGTCTTCCACAAGGAAATAATTAGACTGCACCTTATCCGTCAGAACTAGGCTTAGCAAACGAGCTTTTTCTTTATTACTTAGGCTCTGAATATCCGCCTCATTGATGAAAACTTGCCCTACAAATGCTTCTTGAAGCCCCGCAATCGTACGCAAAAGTGTGGATTTACCGCAACCATTCGTGCCGAGCAAGGCAACAAACTCCCCCTGACGAATACTTACATTTAAGCCTTGAGAGACGAACTTTATCCCTCCTTTACCACGATAAGCTGTAGATAAGTTCTTGAGCTGAACGCTTGTCTTCGTTTGAGCCATTTGCTTTTCTTTTTTCATTGCTTTAGAATGCACTCCTTCCTTGCCTATTTCTTAGGATAATCATTATGACAAAAGGTGCTCCGATAATCGCCGTTACCGAGTTAATCGGTAGGGTAGCACTCGCCATTGGGAGTTGAGAGATTATATCGCAGAGGAGCATAAGCCAAACGCCTAGAAGCATTGTAGCAGGAAGTAAAACCTGATGATTAGCTGTGCGAAAGACAAGCCTTGAGATATGCGGAACGGCAATCCCAATAAAGCCAATAGGACCTACAAAAGCTGTTAGCGTACCGATGATAATCCCCGTTAGGATAACGAGCGTTAAGCGTACACGCCGAACGTTTATCCCTACACTCTGAGCATAGTTTTCGCCAAGGAGCAGTGCATTCATACTTTTGGGTAGGAAAAGCGAAAAAGCTAGAGCAATCCCCACAATGGGCATCATAAAGTAGAGCTGTGTCCACGTTGTGCCTGAGAGACTACCAAACGTCCATACAATAAAGCTTTGCAAAGCTTCAGGGTCGCTGAAGTACTGTAGAACGGAGACTAGCGAACCCGTTATGAAACCGAGCATTATCCCTACAATCAGTAGCGAGACAATGTCCTTGAGGTAGCTCGCAATAAAGCTAATAAACGTTAGGACAAGCAAAGCCCCCACGATAGAGGCAATAATCAAACCCCAATAATTATGTAGTAGGGTAGTAGGGATTAGTTTAGGAAAGAGAAAGGGAAGTAGGACAAAACTTGCCACCCCAAAGCTCGCTCCGTGTCCAATCCCTAGGATAGATGTGTCGGCTAGTGGGTTGCGGAATAGCGTCTGCATTTGCAAACCTGTCGTAGCAATGCCTGCACCGACGAAGCAAGTCGTAATAGCTTTCGGTAGACGAAACTCCCATAATATGTAGTCCCAAGACTTATTCGTGCTTCTGCCTTGCAGAGCGTCTAGGATAGCATCAAAAGGTATGGCAACGCTTCCGAGCATTAGGTCTAGGCAAAAAGTAAGGACGATACCGAGGATAATCAGTAAGAAAATAAGTCTATTACTTCGCATTCACTCGCTTATTTGAGATGTCGCCAATAAGTTGTTTCGTAATCAGGCAGAAGTTCTGGGTGCAAGATTTTGACCATATCCTTGAGCAATAAGTCAGGGCGACAAATAGCACTCTCCCAATAGTCATTACCTCCTGAGTCTTTTTCTCTTTTGTTATTGCTATAGACTTGTTTGATTTTCGCAGGGCGAAAGTCAATATACCGCTCATTAGACTTGATAAAGTCCTCATAAGTCTGCACCTTGCCCTGTGTCGTGAGCCAAACATCGCTCTTATGAAAGCTATCATAAATCTCTTCAAAGCTTTTGGGCGTACTGCCATTGCCTTCGCCTGCTCCTTTGAACTCGGCATTTGCGTCTCTCAAAGTTTGAGCTACATAAGTGTCATTTTGTGGCAAATACCAAGTCCCTCTATAGTCGTAGCCATACATCACTTTTGGCTTAGTCTTCGCAGTGCTAGCGAGGGCTTTAACCTCCATATAATTTTGCTCTATTTGATTAAAAATGCTGTCGGCGGCTTTTTCCTTGCCGAAAAAGAGTGCTGTGAACTTCAGCCACTCAGCTCGCCCAAGGAGATTGGCTTCTTTCCATTCATTGTTATAAAGAACGGTAATACCTGCTTTCGTTAGTTTGCCATCGGTGTTGAGCTTTTCCATAAAGCTTTGCATCAGTAGGGTAGGGGAGAGAGCGATAATCTGCTCCACATTAATGTTCATTCCTTGTCCCAAGGTCTCAACTTTTCCCTCTGCTACTCGCTGACTAATCTCTTTATCCCACACATATTGTGGCGAAGCACAGCCGACAAGTTTGTCTTGCAGTCCTAGCACTTCAATGCCTGACAGTTGTGTTGTGGACAGACAAGCGATAGATTTGGCTGGCACTTCTACCACCTCTGCTAAGCTTTTCAAGCTATCTGGCACTAGTTTTTGCGAAAGCGTCGTGATGTATTTCGCCATAACTAGCTTAGTTATAGGGTTTATTACGCCAATAATCTTATAATCTTTGCGGTTCTCTATGCTGAAGCCCTCGGCATATTTAAGCTTTGTTTGAAATGCAAAGTCAAGGCTATCAGCCTCTTGTCTCTCTGTTTCTCTTTTTGTTTGCCCTTCTCCTTGACAAGCATAGAGACTACTTGCTATCAGCACTGCCGACAGCAATCTAATCATTCCTCTAAATATCTTTTCTTTCATCGCTTTTCCTTTTTCTCCTTTTCGTAATAACTCTTAACTAGTCTTGCATACATCCTCAAAGCAAAGGTAGTTAAATAAAGTTAATGCTTACTTGCTTTATTCAATGTAACTGTTACTTTTGCTAAATAAATTTTCTTCCTTTTTTGATGCTACACGCTTAATTCAAAAAGTCTTCCCACTCGCTTAAAAAAGTTATTGGGAAAACTTTTTCAACTTACACGGAAAACTTTTCAAAATGTTCCGTGTAATTTTTTTAACAAAAACAGTTCCCTTATAAAGCTTTGTTATATAGGTACTTACGACTTCCCTTTTCCAAGTCTAATTTTAGCCCTATTTACGCTCTTTTTTAGACAAATACTTCAATTTGTTTTTATTATTCTTTTACAAAGTAAGTAAAGTAATTACCCTAAGATTTTTTATAGGACTAATTGCTTTTCGCTACAGCTCTTTCTGCAGGAGCGAGAGTAGGGTAGGGATACCATTACAGGCGGTCGCTTCAATGAAATGAACTTGCGAAGGGAGATTGCCCGTAGGTCGCTTGGGGTCTATGAGGTAAATAGGCTTGCCGTAGGGAAGATAGTTAATCAAACCTGCCGCAGGGTAAACTTGCATTGACGTGCCAATAATCAATAAGATGTCGGCAGTCTGGACAAGTTCAATAGCTTCCTCTATTGCAGGTACGGCTTCGCCAAACCAAACGATGTGTGGGCGTAATTGACTATTGTCCTCGGCTAAGTCTCCAAGCTTGAGGTCTTTTTCCCAATCATAGATGAGTGTCTCATTAAGGCTACTGCGTACTTTAAGCAATTCGCCGTGTAGATGTAGTACTTTGCTCGAGCCTGCTCGCTCGTGTAGGTTGTCCACATTTTGGGTAATAATGCTAAGCTTAAAGTTTTGTTCAAGGTCTTTGAGCGTCTTGTGTGCGAGGTTGGGTTCAACATTGAAAAGCTCTCGCCTGCGTTCGTTGTAGAAGTTAAGCACAAGTTCGGGGTTCCTTGCCCAACCTTCGGGTGTAGCTACATCCATAACGTCGTGCCCTTCCCAAAGACCGTCCGCATCACGAAAAGTTTTGATGCCACTCTCTGCACTCATTCCTGCTCCTGTCAGTACTACTATATGTTTCATATCTTCTATTTATATAGGGTATTTCTTGATAAGTTTAAGTTTATTGATTTTCTTTCTTGAACCCAAAATACAAAAAAATTCCCATAAGCAAGATTTTACTTATGGGAATTTTTATTCCGTGTAATCTGAATTTGAGCTTTACCAAAGGCTCTTCATTAACTGATTTTCCAATCTAATGCGATAAGAGAGTATGAGGCAATAGATAGGAAAGATGAAGCATAGGGTGTACCACGAGTGGCAGAGCAGTCCCACTCCAATAAGTTCAGGTATGATATTGAGGAAGTAGTTTGGGTGTTTGACTGTTCTGAAAAGCAAACTGCGTACGACTTCGTGATTTGGCAGAATGTAAAGTTTTACCGTCCATACAGCACGCAAGCTATACATTACATAGAAAAGCATTACATAGGCAAAGACCATTATCCCAATACCAACAAGCGAGGTGTTGTCTATATTTTGCCCTCTAAGGTAAGCCTCCGTAAGGGCTGAAAAATAAAATACCACGTGAGCTATGGTAAGAAGTTTGGAGTTAAACTTTCCATATTCGCTAGCACCTAATTTGATAATTCTTTTCTCATTTTTAATAGAAATAGCTAAGGAGCATAGACGTAAGGCGAAAAATGCTCCGAATACAATTAAAATACTGTACATAACTTGTTTTATTTAGTGAACTTTATCTTATCTCTAAGAGAAGTGCTTCTGCACAATTCTCAAAATTTATGCAAAAGTAGTATTATTTATTGATAAGTACTAGAAAGCTTCTCGAAAAAATAGTATATTAGTAAGCGAAGTTCTGAGGAGGTTCTTCAGGAGTTAGAAATGAAAATATATTATATTGTGCTTGTGTTTCACGTGAAACATTGGATTATTGCTTAAAAGAATAGATGACCTTAGAGGAGATAAAACGTATACTCCCCACACTGCCCGAATCGGCTGGTTGCTATAAGTATTATAATAAAGAGGGGATAGTTATTTATGTTGGCAAGGCGAAGAATTTACGTCGTCGTGTCAGCTCTTATTTTCATAAGGAGCATCTTGATGCTAAGACAAGGGTTTTGGTGAGACAGATTGAGCGAATCGAATACATCGTTGTCGAGACAGAGTTTGATGCTTTACTCCTAGAGAATGCCCTAATCAAAGAGCATCAGCCACGCTATAATGTTCTGTTGAAAGACGGAAAGACTTACCCTGAAATTATCATTACAAGGGAGCCTTTTCCTCGTGTCTTCGTTGCTCGTCGTAGTCCGAGAGACGGCTCTCAACGCTTTGGTCCTTACCCTTCGGTGCAAATGGCTCACGCAACTTTAGCAATGCTCAAGGATATTTTCCCGATACGCACCTGTCGTCTTGACCTCTCTCGTGAGAAAGTAGCTGAGGGACGCTACAAAGAGTGTTTGCAGTACCACATTAAGAAGTGTAAAGCTCCTTGTGTTGCTTGGCAGACTGAGGAGGACTATAATGCAAATATACGAGAGATTGCGGATTTACTCAAAGGGAATATGCAGAGCGTTATTGAGCTATATCAAGAGGAAATGCTTGCTTTGAGTAGGGAACTTCGCTTTGAGGAAGCACAGATTTATAAGGAGCGTTTGGCACAACTTGAGCAGTATCAAGTCAAACATACCGTCGCCCCTCATCATATCAATAATGTTGATGTTTTTAGTTTCGAGCGTGATGAGAATGTGATTTACGTGAATTATCTGCATATTGCTCAAGGAATGGTGAGCCGTGCTCAGACGCTTGAATATAAACTACAGGTAGGGCAGGAGGAAGATAACGAAGTGCTCGCCTCAACGATAACCGAATTAAGACGGCGGTTTGACAGCCGAGCTAAAGAAATTATTCTGCCGTTTGACTTAGATTGGGCAATTGACGGCGTGAGTATTACCGTGCCGAAGATTGGAGATAAGAAGAAATTGCTTGAACTTTCTGAGCGAAATGTCAAGCAATATAAGCTTGATAAGTACAAGCAAGCAGAAAGGCTTAATCCCGACCAGCGAATGATGCAGACCTTAACTGAGTTGAAAGATTTGCTTGCTCTTGGGGTGTTGCCAATGCACATTGATTGCTTTGATAATGCACATATTCAAGGTTCTGACCCAGTTTCTGCCTGTGTTGTCTTTAAGCGAGCTAAGGCAAGTAAAAAGGATTATCGGAAGTATCATCTGCGTTCTTTGGAAGTTCAAGGCGATGATTACGGAGCAATGCGAGAGGTTGCTCGTCGTCGCTACGAAAGGCTCAAGGAAGAGTCAAAATCTTTACCTAATTTGATTATTGTGGACGGAGGCAAAGGGCAAATCAATGCTGTGCGAGAGGTCTTGAATGAGCTAGCTTTATCTATTCCTGTGGCTGGAATGGTTAAGGACCATAAGCACCGCTCTCGTGAATTGCTCTTCGGAGAGCCGATAAAAGCTTTCCCGCTTAAGCATAATAGTGCTTGCTTTCGTCTCTTGGAAAACTTGCAAGCCGAAGTTCATCGTTTTGCAATCAGCTTTCATCGTGATTTGAGAAGTAAGGGGCAAGTTGCCTCTCGCTTGGATTACATCAAGGGAGTAGGGGAGAAGACGAAAGAGCAACTTCTCAAACATTTCAAGAGCGTTAAGCGTATCACCGAGGCTAGCGAAGAAAACCTAGCTTTCGTTGTTGGCAAAGCCAAAGCAAAACTTATTTATAATGCCCTAAAAGAATAGTCTTATGGAGAGGGGACGAAAATTATTTTGGTCAGAACGCGTACAGCAACTTTGTTTGATTTTATTAGCTTTACTTTGGTTCTGGAAAGGTGAAACTTCAATGTTTAAACATTTCACCTATTGGAGTGATTACGAATATCATAATCTTCTTAAAAGCCTATTCTATATTGCGACAAGCCTTTTTGTGTGCTTTATTTCCTCCTCCCTTATATATTTCATAGAGAAACAGAAATACAAAAGACTTACTCGCTTATCTCTTTTCCTTATTCCATTGGCTTATATTTTCATCTCTATTCTGGGAGCTGATGTGTCCGGCAACTATTTTATGTTTATCGCAGTGGGAATTCCCTTGGTTGCTTTGATTCATCTTGCTCAAACAATTAACGATAATAAAAAGTTTGCGCTATTAAAGCAGAAAAAAGGAGGGTCTGTACTCAGAATAGAGCGTTTAATCTTTATTAGCCTATCTCTCTATATTTTGGGTTTGGAGTTTCTTTTTCCTTTTTCTTTTATTGGGCTTTTTCTTAATCTTCTGGGTACTTCTACAATGGTTTTATTCTTCCTACCTCTATCTCTTTATTGCATTCTTTGCTTTTACCTTATTGTTGCTTGGCAAAAGTTGAGGAGGAATATGCAAGTTTGTGCTTGGATTTGTATTTTAAGTCTATTAAGTTTTATTGTTAATCTTCTATTGTGTCTGTGTGTATTCTTCTTCCCTGAACTTGTTATAATTTACTTTGGTTTAATGGCACTCCTTTCTCTCGTTATTTTTTATTGTTCAAGCAAAACTCTTATGAGAGGCGAGGGGATTTAGAACAAGCATCTGTTTTCTTCATCTTTGCTTGTTCCTTTTATTTTCTGAAAATTACTATATTTGCTAATGAAAAGGTTGGAATAATTATTCTATGTTCCACGTGAAACGTAGAACGATTATTTAGAGAAATGAAAATTACTACAAGGAATAAAATATAAACTTATGCGAATAGTATTGCAACGCTGTCGTGAGGCGAGTGTAAAGATTGAGGACAAAGTTGTCGGAGCGATAGGACGAGGCTTATTAGTCTTGCTTGGTATTGAAGATAGAGATAGCTTGGAAGATGTGCTGTATCTCGTGAAGAAACTTACGGCGATGCGTATCTTTGATGATGAGAACGGCGTAATGAATAAATCTATTTTGGAGGTTGGGGGCGAAGTTTTGCTTGTTAGTCAGTTTACGCTTATGGCAAGCACGAAGAAAGGCAATCGCCCTTCTTACATACGAGCCTCTCGTCCTGAGAAGGCTATTCCGCTCTACGAAGCAATGCAAGAAGAACTGCTTAAAGTAATGGGGCGGGCTCCTCAAACAGGCCGCTTCGGAGCTGATATGCAAGTTGCTTTAATCAACGACGGACCTGTTACGATTATCTTAGATAGCCATAATAGAGAGTAACTTCACCTTTTGAAATGCCATAATAAAATAATTATAAGATGAAAGCAGAACGTAAATTTTGGGATAGAGTTGCTAAAGGCTACAATCGTTTGGCAAAGACACCTGTTTATCAAAAGCTAAACGAACTTATTCTTCCCAATATCAGCGAAGACTTTGAAGTCCTTGACCTTGGTTGTGCTAGTGGATTTATTGCAAGGGCAATCGCTAGTCGAGCAAAATCTGTCTATGCTGTGGACTATTCCGAAGAGATGATTGCTAAGGCTAAAAAAATAAGCAAAGAGCCTAATGTCTATTTTTCGGTTCAAGATGCTACAAACTTAAGCTTTTCCAATAAGTCTTTTGATGTTGTCATTCTTGCAAATGTCCTACATATTATGGATAGACCAGAGGCGTGCTTGAGCGAAGTTAAGAGAGTTTTGAAAGAGAATGGGCTATTGATTGCACCCGTTTATCTGTGGAAAAATCTTTCTTTTATAGATAAGCTTAAGGGTTTCTTTATGAAATTAGTAGGTTTTCCTCTTCATTCAAAGTGGAGTGAGGAGGAGTATCTGAATTTTCTTAAGGAAAATGGCTTTACAGCTATTGAACAGCTTATTCTTAAAGATTCAGTTGATATGTGCTATGTAGTCTGCAAATTAGCTTAAGTCCTTGAAAATGCTTAACTTTGTAGGTTAGAAATAAATAATCCAATAAAATAGATGATTACAGTAACTGATTTATGCGTTCAATTTGGTAAACGCATATTGTTTCAAGATGTGAATTTGAAGTTTACCCCTGGTAACTGCTATGGTATCATAGGAGCTAACGGAGCGGGTAAATCAACACTTCTACGCACGATTAGTGGTGTGCTTGACCCTACTCGTGGAACGATTGCTCAAGGTACAGGCGAACGTCTGTCTGTGCTTGCTCAAGACCACTTTGCTTTTGATGAGTTTACAGTATTAGATACTGTCCTAATGGGGCATACAACGCTTTGGGCTATTATGGAGGAAAAGAATAAGCTCTATGCAAAGCCTGATTTTAGTGATGAAGACGGTAATAGAGTTGCCGAGCTAGAAGATAAATTTGCTGAAATGGACGGTTGGAATGCCGAGAGCGATGCTGCAATGTTGCTGAGCGGTCTTGGTATCAAGGAAGACCTTCATTATAAGCTGATGAAGGAACTTAGCGGTAAGGAAAAGGTACGTGTCTTGCTTGCAAGAGCTTTGTTTGGTAAGCCTGATAACTTGCTTCTCGATGAGCCTACGAACGACCTTGACCTTGAAACTGTAAGTTGGCTGGAAAATTACCTTGCCGAGTGTGAGCAAACTGTCCTTGTAGTGAGCCACGATAGACACTTCTTGGACTCTGTTTGTACGCATACGGTAGATATTGACTTTGGTCGTGTTCAGCAGTTTGCAGGGAACTATAGCTTCTGGTATGAGTCTAGTCAGCTTGCTCTTCGTCAGCAACAGCAACAGAATAAAAAGGCTGAGGAGAAGCGTAAAGAGCTTGAAGAGTTCATTCGTCGCTTTAGTGCCAACGTGGCTAAGAGTAAGCAGACAACGAGCCGTAAGAAGATGCTTGAGAAACTGAATGTTGAGGAGATTAAAGCTAGTTCACGTCGCTACCCAGGGATTATCTTCACGCCCGATAGAGACCCAGGGAATAAGATTTTGGAAGTTAATGGACTTACAGCAAGAGCTGATGACGGCACATTATTATTCAAAGACTTAACTTTCAATGTAGAGAAGGACGAAAAGATTGTTTTCATCGGACGAGACCCTCGTGCTATGACGGCTTTCTTCCAGATTATTAACGGAGAAGAGAAAGCAGAAGCAGGCTCTTATGCTTGGGGACAAACGATTACTGAGGCATACCTTCCGCTTGATAATACGAAGTTCTTCAATACAGATATGAACCTTGTAGAGTGGCTTTCGCAGTTTTCTGCCGATACGAATGAGGTTTATCTCAAGGGCTTCCTTGGGCGTATGCTCTTCTCTGGCGAAGAAATCTTGAAATCTGCTTCTGTCCTCTCTGGGGGTGAAAAGATGCGTTGTATGATTTCTCGTATGATGCTCAAGAATGCTAATACGCTTGTTTTGGATAGCCCTACGAATCACCTTGACCTAGAGAGCATTCAAGCCTTTAACAATACGCTGAAGAACTTCAAGGGTAATGTCCTTTTCTCTAGTCACGACCACGAGTTTATCCAGACTGTAGCGACACGTATCATTGAGCTTACGCCTAACGGCACGATTGATAAGCTAATGGATTACGACGACTACATCACAGACCCTGTGGTTCAAGAGCTTAAAGAGAAGCTT
>PDWI01002067.1_pt1 | contig 30899 bp, 20 predicted proteins | sample 1430891 | NCBI WGS metagenome assembly PDWI01 (sample SAMN01162508, study PRJNA174530) | Oral metagenome, whole genome shotgun sequencing project. | biome: Marine environment; feature: Marine mammal; material: Swab sample of the gingival sulcus; isolation source: swab sample of gingival sulcus... | reverse complement strand
CGATTTTTATAATTGGTAACATTCAGCTCTTCTTGTGCCTGTTGTGCCTCTGTTTCCAACAAAACACCCTTGGCTAAATTACCCGCTTCTACTTTATTCTTATTGTTCTTAACCTGCCAATTAATCATCTCCAATTGGCGCTCGGCAACAGCCAATAATTCTTTATTAAACAACACATCTAAATAAGCCGACATAATCGACAAAGAAATATCGTTCTTGACTTTCTCCAAATCTTTTAAAGAAGCCTTCCAATCGTACTCACTTTTTTTCATTTGATTGATTTTGGCTAAACCATTAAATAAAGTCACATTAGCCGATGCGCTAAAACTCGTATTAGAAGAGTTCATATCATAATATTGGTTATTAATGACATTTTTAGAACGCCCAAAAGAATAATTCTGCCCTACAGACGCATTAAGCGAGGGAGCTAAATTGTATTTGGATTGCTCTTTCTGATTTTTATTAAATCGCACATTCAGCATTTGTTGCTTAATGTTGATATTATTTTCTAAAGCGTATTGCAAACACTGTTCTAGACTCCACTTGTCTTGTGCCTTAAGCGAATTTGTTAATAGCAATACAATACTAAATATGATAATCTGAATTGTTTGATGTTTCATTGTTGGTTGTGTTAGAAGATAAATGTTAAAAATTAATAATAATGGCTTAAACCGGCTCTCTGTTTTACGCTCTATTAAGCCTTAAAAAGAATCATTCATTTTTAATTCTCCTTTAATTAAATCATCCCACTTTAAGCCCTCTAAAACTTCAACATTAATACCGTCAGACAAACCTATTTCTATCTTTTGCTGCTTAAACGCTTGTTCTGTGCTTAATGTATCTGTTCCTTGCAATAATTCTACAAAAGCGGTATCGCCTCTAAAGGTAATTAAGCGTTCACTGATTGCCATTACACTATCGCGTTTTTGCAATACAATATTGGCATTAGCACTATAGCCTGAACGAATAAAATGGTCAGATTTAAGCTTTACTTTAGCCTTTATTTCAAACAAAACGGCTCCGTTTTGCAACACTCCTTTTGGAGAAATATATTCTAAATTAGCATCAAATTTCACATTCTCTAAAGCCCCTATGGTCAAAGTCATTGGCATACCTTTTACCACTCTACCTACTTCGGTTTCATCAATTTTCCCCAAGAAAATCATATCATTCATATCAGCAATAATTGCCACTGTGGTTCCTTCGTTGAAATTATTGCTTTGAATCACAGAATTACCCTCTTTAATAGGAATATCTAAAATCATACCCGAAATAGTAGAACGAATCAATGTATTGCTTTGCTTTTCTGATGATTTATTAACTCCTTTTTTGATAATTTCTAAACTATTTTCTGCATTGTCCAACTCCTCTTTAGTTGATTGATATTGCAGTTCGGTAGTTTGAAACTCTGCTTCTGAAATCACATTTTTCTCGTACAGTTGTTTTTGTCGTTGGTATTTTACTTGCTCATTTTTAAACTTCAAACGGGCTTGTTTTACCCTTGATTCAGCCGAATTCAAGCTTAACATATCAGGAATCACTTTGATACGTGCAATCACTTGCCCCTCTTTTATCTGTTCTCCCGGCTTCACAAACAATTCTTGCACAATACCGGACACTTGCGGCTTAATCTTAATCTCTTTACGAGGTTCTATAGAACCTGTCGCAACCGTGGTTTTCTCAATATTAATTTTCTTCGGTTTTTCCACCTTATAAACCATTGGCTCTGTCTGTGTTTTTTGGGCTAAAAAAACCAATGTGCTAATAAAAATAGCAACAATAATTACCCAAACGAGAATTTTAAACAGCTTTTTCATTTTACTTTCTTTTTAAATTTTTATTCTTTTTATATTCTTTTCTTACTTGTCTTTTATACTTTTTTTTCCTGCCAAAATCAGCTTCAAAATAAACTATTCATACCTCAACGCCTCTATAGGACGTACATTAACCGCCTTTTGAGCCGGCAACCAACCGGCAAGCAAGCCTGCCACAACCAAAATGGTCAACGATTTAATTCCATACCACAAATCTATACCCGGATTGAGAAAGATATTATCTGACATATTCTGAAATGCTAAACCTAAAGCTTCATTCAACAAAATACCCAAAAGCATTCCTACATAACCTGCGGAAAGAGTCAGAAGCACAGATTCTGTTAAAATCTGAACAATTACATTATAAGGCGTTGCACCTATGGCTCGACGAATACCTATTTCATTGGTTCTTTCTTTTACAATAACCAACATAATATTGCTAATACCTATTACGCCTGCCAGCATCGTTCCCAAACCAACTATTAAAGTTAATAAATTGATTCCCATAAACAAAGAAGTCACTTTTTTGAATTGTTTAGCGACATTGATATGTCCTATAGCTTGAGCATCATCAGGAGCAACACTATTTCGTTTTTTGAGAATCGCCATTACTTTTTGTTCTACCTCCGCAACATCATATTGAGGATAGGCACTAAACGAAAAGAAATAGACCGAATTTCCATAGTTAAAAGTATTTTGCATAGTGGTATATGGAATACAAACTTTTTTACGAATATCCCCTCCCATATTAATAGAAGAACGTTTGTTTTTAAAAATACCCACAACCTGAAAATAAACACCGGACACCTTGATATATTTTCCAATAGGACTAGTTCCTTTTTTAAACAACTCCTCCCGAACTCTAGAACCTATTACACATACCTTGCGTTTATTCTTAATGTCCATATCGTTAATAAAACGCCCCTCAGCAATTCTTATAGGCTCTACTTTTACCAAATCGGGATAGTCTCCGTTAATTTGAAACGTTCCTATTCTGTCTCGATAAACCACATTGTTTTTATTTGACAAACGCCAACCTTGTAAACGCGGAACAATGTACTGCACTTCTTTTACATTCTCTTTTACGGCATCCATATCCGTATTTTTAAACTGCCAAAAACGTTCTTTTTTATAACCTTTATAGGGTTTAGAAGTTCTACTTGTCCACAAATAAGAAGAATTAACAGCCATACCTTTAAATTGGTCTTCAATACCATTACGAAGCCCGTTACCCACTCCTGCAAGGGTAACCAGCATAAAAATACCCCAAAACACACCAAATGCCGTCAAAGTAGAACGTACTTTGTTTTGACTAATAGCGTACCATATTTCTTTAAAAAAATCTTTATCAAACATTGGTTAATTCGTTAATTTGCTAATGTGATAATTCGTTAATGCGTTAATATATTAAGCTTTATAATCTTTTTTTTGATGTCGATATAATCTTTGATAATATCTTTTTCACTTCTAACAATCCTTCTTTTATCATTTTACTAGGTTGAGAATAAGACGGAACAGCCTCTACCAAGTCTAACCAGTATTCTAATTCACAAGCTTCTTTATCAGCTACCTTTAACCTATGAATAAAATCACCTAAGCTTTCTGAACTTTGAGCTTCTCGTATATTAGCTCCTATTGAAGTCCCTGCTCGTAATATTTGTTTTCCAATAACATATTTCCTGTTACCCTCCAACACCTCAGAGTATTTTACCACTTCAAGCGCTAAAGCAAAACTTTTCTCCAAAATGACATTCTTAGTATCCATAAGCTTTTATTAATTTGTTAATGTGATAATTCGTTAATTTTTATAATCATCACATTTCCATATTGCCACATTCCCACATTGTCACATTATCACATTGCCACATTATCACATTGTCACATTATCCATTAAGTGCTTCTATTGGTTTTATTTTAGCGGCTTTTATTGACGGAATAAGCCCTGCAATAGCACCACTTATAATCAACAACACTGTTGCTCCTATAGCAATACGTATATCTGCGTTAGGATTCATAAACATAACAGTATCCCCAAAAGCATCTGTTGTATCAACTGCCGAGGCAATGGACTTGTCTAAGAAATAATCCACTATTTCCATAATTCCCACTCCCAAAACTAAACCTACATAACCCGCAATAGTAGTAATAAAAATAGATTCTGAAATAATTAAACTTACCACTGAAAAAGGGGTGGCACCTATCGCTTTTCGAATGCCTATCTCTCGAGTTCGCTCTTTCACTACTATCATCATTATATTGCTAACACCTACCACTCCCGATATAATCGTGCCTAAACCTATCAACCACAAAAACACTTCAATACCCGAAAACACCTGTAAGAACTCTTTGTAATTTTCTAAAGTATTTTGAATCCAAACTGCAGAGGGGTCATTGGGGTCAAAGCGATGCGTTCTTGCCAATTGTTCTTTAATTTTCTTTTCTATTGCCTTGTTTTCCTCAACAGAAGCTTTCCCTGTAGTCAAAGAAAGGCTATGAACATCGACACCTCCCTTAAAGATACGTTGTGCCACTAAAAACGGTGCATAAATACTGTTGTTTTCAGCCCCTTGCTCTTCATAAATCCCCACTACTTTAAAAGCAATACCATTAATATCTATAGACTTCCCTATGGGGTTTTCTTTCTTAAACAACACTTTTACCACATTACGCCCTATGGTAACCACTTTACGATTTTCTTTCATATCAATCTCGTTGATAAAACGCCCTTCCACAATCGGGATTTTCTCTATAAAACAATAGTCAGGATAAACACTGCGTATGGTAAAATCGCCATATTCTGTTTTATAACTGGCTCTGGAACCTCCCCAAATATTAAACTGAGCAGAAATATGGTCAATCCCTTCTATGTGTTGCTTGATATTATCAAAATCGCTATTGGTAAAATCAATCCACCTATTGGCACTCATCCCTTTATATGCCATGGAAGTTCTTCCACCCCAAATAAAAATAGAGTTCTTCGCATCATCTTCAAAATTATTTAAAACCGCATTTTTAAAACCATTGCCCACCCCCAACAAAATAACCAATAATAGAATACCCCAAGCGACACTAAATGATGTTAAAAACGTTCGTAAACGATTTTTCCTTAAAGTACTTAATATTTCTTGCCATTTATCTAAATCGAACATTGTTTCTGTTTTAGAAAATTAATTATCAATGCGTCCATCTTTCAATCGAATAATGCGTTGGGTCATCTCTGCAATATCAGGTTCGTGAGTCACAATTATCATAGTAATCCCCTCTTTATTAATATCTTTTAGAATATCTAACACCTCATAAGATGTTTGAGTATCTAAGGCTCCCGTAGGTTCATCTGCCAAAATAATTTTAGGTTGAGAAATTAAAGCCCGAGCAATAGCAATACGCTGTTTTTGACCTCCTGACAATTCATTAGGCATATGCGTAGCCCAATCTTTCAAGCCCATTTTATCAAGATATTCCATAGCCAAAATATTGCGTTTTTTACGCCCTACTTTTTGATAATACAAAGGCAAAGCCACATTTTCCATAGCATTTTTAAAAGAAATCAAGTTGAACTGCTGAAAAATGAAGCCTAAAGTATGATTACGATGAATAGCCGCCTTTCGTTCACTCATATCCTTAATCAGCTCATTATTCAAATAATAAGCACCTTGGTCGTAATTGTCTAAGATACCTAAGATGTTTAACAAAGTAGATTTGCCTGAACCGGAACTCCCCATTATAGACACCATTTCCCCCTCTTTTATATGCAGGTCGATGCCTTTTAAAACATGTAAACTATTGGCTCCTGTTTTATAGGATTTATGCAGTTGCTCTATTTTTACCATTGATGTTTGATTTTTAATCCTTTTTTAATGTAACTCGCTTTTTACGATTATATTGTGTTTACAAAGCCTAACTTTATTTCTACACCTTTACTAAATTAGTGTATTAAATCAATAATACACAGCAAAAGTAAACCATTTTTTATATTTAAAGACCTTTTTTATTTAAAATTGTTACATTTTTTTCAAAAACTTGTAACTTTTTTGAAAATTTGCCAACTAATATAAATAGAGAATGACAATAAAACAGGGAAATCTAATAATATGAATAAGGGAGAGTTCAATACAATTCTACTTGAAAACAAAGCTAAAATACAACGTATTTGCAGGTATTACAGCTCCAATATAGAAGACCAAGAGGATTTATATCAAGAAATACTGCTGCAAATATGGAAAAGTTATAAGCGTTTTAAAGGAGAAGCAAAAATTAGTACTTGGATATACAGAATAGCTATTAATGTAGCATTAACATTTCAGAAAAACAATTATCATCAACTCCATTTATTTGTTGATGCAGACACAAAAAATTTAGAAGAATGGATACCTGAAAGCAATGAAAAAGAAGTTTTTGAAGAACATATTCAGCTGTTAGAAGATGAGCTAAATATGCTACCTATTGTTGATAAAGCCTTAATGTCTCTTTTAATGGAGGGATTAAGTATGAAAGAAATAGCTAATATTTTAGGGCTTAGTGAAGCTAATGTAAAAGTAAAAATACATCGTATTAAGAAAAGTTTATCGGATAATTTAAAAGAACAAGATTATGACAAGGAATAACCAAAAACAAGAAGTCAATATATTATTAGAAGTAGAATATATTAAAAAAAGAGACAAAAGTAGTTTACAAGACACGATTGTTACATCAATGATATTTATGCTTCTTCTTCCTATTCTGATTATATCAATGGGGGTTTATTGGGTGGAAGATCTATCTTATTTAGGCTTGTTTCATACAAGAACAATAGGTTTTATGTTAAAAATAATAACTTATCTTCTTGCTCTTTTTTGGATTTTCAAAAGTTATAAATATTATCTTAAACGAGATTATAGTTTACCAACTTTAGAATTACTAAAAACGATTCAAAAGAAATACAAGACTTTTTCCCCAAAAGGAATAATACGTCCTATTATTTTTTTCGCTTTACTTGATATTAGCAATTACTTATACTACTATCCCGAAAGCCATTTTATTAAATTACAAATCAGATACATTCTTAGTTTAGCAGTGGTGTATGGAGTCATGTATATACGAAATAACAAAATGTATAAAAGAATTTCTCGGTTAATTCGGGCTTTTGAAGAGAATTAATCAATGCATTGAAAGGCTATTGAAAAGTCAGCAAGATTGAAAAAAAAGACCTGAACCAATTTTAAAGTTGGGTTAGGTCTTTTTTTATAAGAAGTGTTTTTTACTAATATTATTAAAGCTACTCAATCACAATCTCATCAGCAAATATCCAAGCTTTTCCTCCCTCTCCCAAGTGTCCTTTAGGACAACGATAACGATTGGTGGCTTTCAGCTTAACATATCTAAATTGCTTATTATTAAGATGCTTTAAACCGAAGTTTTTAATTTGAACCTCATCATCATAAGGCGATACATCGTTTTTAACAGCTCCCAATTTTACAAAATGAATAGAATCGTTAGAGCCATAAAAAATAACTTGCTTAGGCATCCATATCCAAGAGCGGGTATCTTGTATAAAATTGATATTTACCTTATGAATAGCTTGTTGCTGTCCTAAATCAACCACCAGTTCCAAATCCTCAAATTGATAACCTTGCCAAGCGCCTGTTCTAAAATTATTTTGTCCCAATAAGCCATCAATCAAAGCGTCTTTGCCACCGGCAGCATACTGCTCCGACAAAGGATTCTTTATATTGATATGTCTTCCCTCAGGTATTTTATAGAAATAGGCTTTAACCTTTTTGCTTTTCAAGCCCTCTTTTTCAGCCCACATCAATACCTCCGATGTTTCAGAAATAGTGAAAGGTTTTTGCCATTTTTGTACAGTCCCTCCATTAACTTGATAAAATAACTCAGCTCCTTTTACGGCTTCCAAGATAACTTCAGTTTGTTCTCTAAATGTGGTTTTCCCTTGACGTACCGCCGGCACCGGCAAAATAATATGCTCTGTTATTTCAGAGTAAGGTAAACCCTCCTCATCAAAAACAATGGTTTCTTTATCATCCATAATAAATTCCAAAGTGCCGTTCTCTGTCAAATCTTGATGCGTAATAAAGGCTTTAGCATAAGGTTTCCCATTCAACAAAATAGCCTTAACCAAAGCATCAGGACTAGAAGAACCTGTTTTTTTAATGGTAAATGTCTTACCACTTTCTAAATTCAATTTTAACTCATCGAATAAAGGTACTCCTAAAATGTAAGTGCCATCAGCCGGATTAACAGGATAGAACCCCATAGCCGAAAAAACATACCAAGCTGACATTTGTCCGCAATCTTCGTTACCGGAAAGTCCGTTAGGCGCATTATGGTATAAATCGTTCATAATTTGCTTAACATATTTCTGAGTCTTCGCCGAACGATTAATATAATTATATAAATATGCCATATGGTGGCTCGGCTCATTACCGTGAGCATACTGCCCTATCAAACCCGTAATGTCAGACTGATGTCGCCCTTTTAAGCCTGAAGGCGATTGAAATAACCGATCTAAATCTTGCTCGAAAATATCAGCCCCCTCATGTAAACGAATTAAGCCTTTTACATCTTGTGGAACATAAAAACTATACTGCCAAGAATTCGCTTCAGTAAAATTAAAATCTACTTCTTTAGGGTCAAAAGGCGTTTTCCACACCTCCCTTAATTTAGGTCGCATATTATGGCTCTCGGTATCGTACAAATGTTTATAAGCTTGTGCTCTTTGTATAAATTCCTTATAAATTTCATCCTTTCCTAATGCCTTAGCTAATTGAGCAATACACCAATCATCATAGGCATACTCTAAAGTCTTGGATACCGATTCGCTATCGTCTTCTATAGCTACATAACCGTGCTTATCAATGCCTTTCAAACCACTTTTGCCACTTTTGGCACTGGCCAAAACCATTTGCAATAAAGTATCGCCGGAAATATCGGTTAAGCCTTTAAAATAAGCATCTACAATTACAGGAATAGCGTGATAACCAATCATACAATGTGTATAATTGCCTGCCAATTCCCAAATAGGTAAGATACCGCCTTGCTCATATTGGTTTTTAAAGGTATGAATAAAATCGTTTGTTCTTTTAGTTTCTATCAAAGTATAAAGCGGATGAGTCGCTCTGTAAGTATCCCACAAAGAAAAAATAGTATATTGAGGCGTTTTAGACTGATGAATTTGTCTATCCATTCCCAAATAACGCCCATCTACATCAGAAAAAATATTCGGCACTATCAAATTATGATATAATGCAGTATAAAAAATGGTTTTCTTATCTTCGTCAGTATCTTTTACTTCTATTTTGCTTAAAATAGTATTCCATTTTTCGATATTGGCTTGCTTAAAAGCTTCAAAATCCCAATTCGGATTCTCTTGTTCTAAATTCAATCTAGCTCCGGTAGTATCTACTGAAGAAAGTCCTATTTTAACCAATAAAGTATTATCTTTCAGTTCTCCAAAGCTAAAGGAAGCTTTTATATTAGGGTTATGAAACGTCTTTGCCGAAAAAACACTGTCCTTTGAAGAAATTTCAAAATGCTTGACCTTTTCTGAAAATTGCAAATAGAAATATACAGGTTGGTCATCTGCCCAAGCCTTTGAATTGCGATAACCAACAAAAGTAGAATCGTTGATTTGCTCCAAATAAGCATCTTTAGTAATATCGCGATGCTCTAAATCCAAAATAACTTTATTGTCTGTTGCTTTTTCGAAAATATATTGATGCATTCCGGTACGCTCACTGGTCGTTAAATTAACTTGCGTATGGTGTTTATCAAGTAAAACGCTATAGAATCCGGCTTTGGCTATTTCATTTTGATGCGAAAAAACAGAGCAATAAGCTGTATTATCATATTCCATTTTACCATTAATAGGCATTAACAAAATATCGCCATAATCAGAAATACCCGTACCACTAAGGTGTGTGTGTGAAAAACCATAAATAATAGAATCGGTGTAATGATAAGCAGAACAACCATCCCAACCTGTCAAACGAGTATCCGGACTCAGTTGCACCATTCCGAAAGGCGAGGCGGCTCCCGGATAGGTATGTCCATGCCCTCCTGTTCCTATAAAAGGGTTAACATAATCCGACAATGCTTTATTTTTCGGTTGCTCTAAAGAAGAACAAGCCAATATAAGTCCTAAAACACCTACAACAGTCACAATTCTATAAACAATAGACCTCATAAAAATATTTTTTATATAATAATTGATTTTAATTCCATTCTATAGACTAAATTATACCATTTATCATTCAAAACAAGCCATAATAAACATGCCATAAATTGGAGTCACAAAAGTATTTTTTTTTATTGAGTGTCCTGCAAAATATTTTGAATTATTGTAACCACTTGCAATAATTACTGTTATGACACTATTTCAACAAGTTTGCCTTACACTCAAATCCCAATATTAAAACCTTACTCCTGAAAATGTATAGTTCTTTAGATGATATGTTTAATCAATAAATCTCAAGCAACATCACCCATAAAAAAAGCTGACCCGACAAAATTTGCGGGTCAGCTTTTAAGAAACTAATAATCAACAAACAAACCTAATATTAAAATTATCTAATAAGATTTAATCGTCCTGCTGTTTTATGTTTTTTACCATCGGTATCAACATATTCAATTTTATAAGCGTAAGCTCCTGTTCTCATTTTCTTTCCATTGTTTGAAGTTCCATTCCAACCCGAAGCTAAATCAGTACTTTCGTATATCAAATTATTCCAACGATCGTAGATATAAATATGATACTCCTTAATACCATTGCCTTGCAATTTGAATATATCATTAGTACCATCACCATTAGGAGTAAAGGCTGTAGGGATATATAGTTTAACCTCATCTTTCACTACAATAATGGTGTAAGCAGTATCTCTACAAGAGTAATTATTTTCAGCAATAAGCATTACTTCATATTCTCCTGCCTGAGGAGGGAATTCATAATTCGGATTCCTAACTGTAGTACTATCTAAACCTCCGAATAACCACTTACAAGTATCAGCAAACTGACTTAAGTTATTAAAATGAACCACGGCATCATTAGCTTTCACTTCGTTAGACGAGGCTGTAAATTCCGCAATAGGGGTAGAATATACATTAATAAAGCTATATTGACTTATTCTTGAACGACAGCCTTGAGGTGTTATAATTTCTAAGCTGATATTATAATGACCTGTTGAATCGTACTGATGAACCGGCATAGCTTCATGAGAGGTTACCTCAACACTATCTATACTATAACCCATTCCCCAATTGTAAATGGTTCCTTCTTCGTGAGAAGTTGTATCTTGATAGAAACGAGCTATGAAAGGCTGACAACCTATGTTTTCCTGAACATTGAAACTTGCCACATAAGGTTCGTAAACTTCTATTTCAAAAGACTTAGTCAAAGGAGGTGTACTACAATTATCCTTAATGGTTACATTAATTAAACCATCATCAGTAGGTGCTACTGTAAATACACTATCTACTATAGTACCATCAGGCAATTGATAAGTATAATTTCCGTTACCTCCATCTGTTTGAAGATGCACTTCCACTAACTCTCCTGTACAAATCTTAGCTTTATCAAAAATAGCTTTGGTTCCTGAGAAATCCTTATATACATGAAGTACTTTCGTTTTTTCTACACTCTCACAACCATTCGCATCTACTACCTTAGCTGTATAAGTGGTCGTTTCAGCAGGAGAAACTGTAATACCGGCAGAGCTTTCTGCTCCATTCCAATAGAAAGTATAAGGTGTAAATGGAGAAGATGTTGCTGATATTTCCATATAAGCCGATTCTCCTATACAAATAGTATCTGTTTCTGAAATACTTATATTAACCGGAGCAGGTTGATCCACAAATATATTCTGAGCCGTTTGCTGACAACCATTATTATCAATAACCGTTACATTGTAAAAACTTGAGTATAAATGAATAGCTACAGAATCATGAGAACCATTAGACCAGTTATAAACGTAAGGTGGTGTTCCCTCTGTTGCAAATACTTTTGCAAGACCATCTGCCACACCATTACAAGAAGTGGCTTGTGTCTCATATAATAACTGTAATTCGGTAGGCTCGGCAATAATAGTATCTATACTTGTTGTACAATTATTAGCATCTGTTACCTCCAATTTGTATTCTCCTTGGTCTAGATTATCTAAGTCTAATTCTTCAGAGAAAGCTTGCCCGTTATGTGTCCAAGCGTAGGTATAAGGCTGGGTACCTCCTGAAACGCTTACATCTATTATACCATTGTCTTCGCCAAAACATTTAATAGATTTCACTTCTTCAAAAACAGCTTTTAGTGGAGCAAAAGGACCTCCTACTGTTTGTGTAACGAAAGCTTGACAACCCTTAGAATCTGTAACTGTTAAATTATAGTTACCACTTGTCAAATTAGTCACACTATCGGTAATAGCTCCATTAGACCAATGGTAAAAATAAGGTTGCGTTCCGCCTTGTGTTTTTCCCCAAACGGCACCATTAACATCACCATAACACAAGTTATCTGTATGACCATATTCCCCCACTTCAAGCGGGAATGGTTGTTCTACTACATATTGAAATACATCATCACAATACTCACTACTCACTGTTACGTGATATACACCTGCACTTAAGCCTGTCGCAATTTCTTGTGTAGAACCATTAGACCACTGATAAGTATAAGGCTGATCTTCACCTATAGCAGTCGGCCTAATAGCCCCTGTCAATGAACCATAACACAGAGCAGAATCTATTTCAACCGTTATTTCCGGTAATTTCCTAAGATTCAAAGAAAAGCTTTTAGGTTGTCCACACTTAGGCATCATAGTATTAGGGGTAAACGTAAGTGTATAATTTCCGGATTGGTTAGCTGTTACATGAGTTGGTATAGTATCTATTCTAGAGAAAGTTAATTCACCGGGTCCTTCATAAGACCAAACACCTTTTCCTCCCTCCAAATAGCCATCAATATCATACTCTAAAGTATTACATAAATTTGTATCAGGACTAATTTCAAAATCAATAATAGGGTGTACGTGAATAGGTCCCACTATTTTACTAAAGTTACAGTTAGCAGGGGTCATTAATTCATATTTAAAGAAATACTCTCCTGTATCTCCCGGAATAGCCAAAAAGTCATCTTCATAATAACGAATCAAATCTCCCGGCATTTCCACATTAGGATCAGGGTTATGGATAGTCCACTCTCTCGTATTAAATGGGAATTGTAATGTATCAGGCAATAATTGAGCAGCAGCATCATTTATCATTAAAGACCAACTAAAAATCCAACCATCATCAATATTTAAGTTATCCGTTATTTTTATTGTCCAATCTCCATTTAAAGGGCAACCTACCAAGTCCTCAAAATCTCCAACCGGCAAATAAGAAGAACCATCAGGCAATGTAGCTACACCCGCCGCTTCTAACATAGTTTGATCAGCTGTTTCTGTAAAGCAATAGGTATAACCAACCCCCGGTTCGTCAGCACTTGTTCCTGTAACAGGCTCTCCTAGATTAGTCGTTCCTCCTCCCGGATACTGTTTAAGAAGAACAGACTGTCCATTAGGACATATTATTTCTATTTCTAAATCTCCTAAATAAGAGTGTTCTATTGTCATACAAATCTCATTGATATCCTCTGCACTTTCTATTATAGCATCAGGTTGAAAAATATCATAAGTTAATGAAGATTCATAAGACTGTCCATTTCCATCAGGTAAATAAATAGGAGGAGCATTATATACCGGCATTGTCAATTCTGAGTTACCAAATAAACGAATAGTATCTCCTAAACAAATATCTGTATCAGAAGAATAGGAAGCTTCTAAACTTGGTTCCATATAAACCATTATTGGGACGTGGAGTTCATTAGAACAATGTTGTTCATTCTGTGTAGATTGAACTTGGTCTGAAACAGTTAATAAAACATCATAAAGACCTGCGTTATCAAAAACTAAACCGTTCAAATCTTCCTCATTCGTAATAGCCACATTTCCGGAGCCTACTTGCCATATAAAATTTAAATCATTTGGAGTCTGCATATATACGGAATCTCCCCAAAGCGGACTAGTCAAGACATCAATATTAATGGGATCCCCTTGACAAGCTACTACAGTGTCACCCAACATTCCCGGAGTAGCTTCGTATTCCAACCTCAAAGGTTTACAACCTATATATACTTTAACTTTCTTTTGAGTTTTACAACCTCTTTGATCTTCCGCTTCCACGGTTAAATTATAAAATATATTATTAATATCGGGGTAAAAATGAGTAGAAGGATTTATAGTCTCTTCTTGTCCACCCGGTGTATGCCCATAATCCCAATGAATAGTAGTTAATTCAGGTGTATAACAATCTATTTCTTCAAAGCTGATTGAAGCATCAATATCTAAGCCGTAAGTTTGATTAGCCAAAAAGACTTTGTTTCCCTCTACCGCTACAGGAAATTCTGTTCCTACAGCATCAAATGCGGTATAATCCAAATCAATATTCATCGTAGGGCATTGAGAAATAATAGTTACGGTATCATAAGCAGCACAAGATTGAGAGTCCATTATTTTTAAAATAACTTGACCAATAAAACCTTCTGTAATGGGTAAACTATAAGAAAAACCGGCAGCTGTCGTACCATCATGGGCATTAATCCAAGATATAGTAGAGCTTCCTATACTTTGTGAATAGTTAATATTATTATTAGGGAAATCAGCATCAGCATTAAACACCACAGTTTCTCCCGGGCAAGTATAAAGCAACTTTGTAGCAGGTGTTATAGGATGATCTGAAGTAATTTTAGGTTTAAATTCCTGACAAGGATAAGTACAACTGGTTACAAATTTGAAACCGGGTTTAACACCGGAACCATTCGTTTTAAAAACAAGTGTTAGAGCACCTGTTCCTTGAGAAGAAACAGTTTGCCCTTCTAAAGAAGAGCCTGTATAACTTCCTATCAAACGAGAAGGAACGGGGACTTCTCCGTTGTAAATGTGCAAATTATCACCGGATACCAAATCAAATTGTTCAAAAGTTAATTGGATTTGCCCCTCATTGTCAGACTTAAATACGTGTGTAATATCTAAGTTATTATTATAATTTCCATCTTCTCCTCCCGGATCATATACCGTAAGAAAACAGGACTCCGAAACAACTCCATCTGTTAAATTAACAGGAGTTTGGCTTTTACCAAGCAATGCTATGGATAACAAGCTTATTAATAATACAATCTTTTTCATTTCCCTATATTTTTATACTGATTAAACATCTTTTTTCACCCTATAGACGCAACTTTTTCAAAAAGGTAACCTATTTTTCTTTCTTTTTTTACCTTTTTATATCATAAGCCCCTATATCAACCTGCAAATTTAAGATTTCTTATTGATAGAATAAAATTTGTTTTTAGCTAATTCTACAGGTACATTCAAGCTCCTAAAAAATAACCTCAAAAAACAAAAAAAACATACCCACCTTGGTTTTCAAAATATTTGCTATATCTTTGCCGAGTCTTTTTGAAATAAATAAAAGACGATTTCACCAATGGGGTGCCTTAATATTACGGGCTGAGATTATACCATTATATTTGTTATTAACAGACAAATATGGAACCTGATACGGGTAATGCCGGCGTAGGGAAACAGATTTTTAATCAAATCGTATGTTATATCACTTCATTGTTTTTTTTAATTTATTAATTTTTTTAAATAATTAGAACAATGTTTAAACAACACTTTTCGAGTATGGCAAATAAATGGATGATATTTGCTGTATTACAATTGTTATCTTTTTATGCTTTAGCTCAATACAATTTGAGCGGAACTATTACCGATGAGCATGGTAATTCCTTGCCCGGAGCGTCTGTCGTGATTAAAAATACCTATTTAGGTGCAGTTACTGATGTTGATGGGCATTACAAGTTTAAAAATTTGCGACAAGGCAAGTACGAGTTGGAAGTGTCTTTTTTGGGGTATAAAACTTTAAAAAAGGAGCTTAACTTAACTGCTTCTAAGCAATTGGATTTTAAAATGGAACCTGCTACCATTATGGCTGATGAAGTTATTGTACAGGCCACTAGAGCAGGACACAAAACACCGGTAGCTATGAGCAACTTAAACCGAGCTACGATTCAGCAAAACAACACTGGTCAAGATATTCCTTACCAGTTAAGTTTGATGCCATCGGTTGTGGCGTCTTCCCAAACAGGAACAGGTATTGGGTATAGCGATCTAAGAATTAGAGGTACAGACCCTAGTCGTATTAATGTTACCGTTAATGGTATTCCACTTAACGATTCCGAATCACAAGGTGTATATTGGGTGAATATGCCTGACTTTGGTTCTTCGGTTGATAACATCCAAGTACAAAGAGGAGTAGGAACTTCAACTAATGGTGCTGCTGCTTTTGGAGCAACTGTTAATTTTAAAACAGAAAGCATTAATCAGAAGCCTTATGCTGAGGTTCAATCGGTGGTAGGTAGCAGTAGGCTATTTGATAGAGAGCTGGATAAAAATTGGGAGTTCAGGTCTAATAACTTAATAGATTTTTTCCGTACAAATTTAAATGTTTTCCGTAATACCATTAAAGTAGGAACAGGGCTGATTAAAGACAAGTTTAGTTTCGATGCTCGTTACTCCACTTTAAATTCTGAGGGTTATGTGGATAGATCAACAGCGGATCATCAATCCTTATTTTTAAGCGGTAGTTATTATACCGATAAAAGTTTGTTGAAGATGAATATTATTCACGGAAAACAAAAAACAGGTATTACTTGGTGGGGAGTTGATTCTGCTTCTATTAAAAGTTATGGATTAACTTTTAATCCTGCCGGTGCTTACGAAGGCGAAAATGGAGAAATTCAGTTTTATGATAATCAAACAGATAATTACATCCAAACACATTATCAATTGTTTTACTCTTATGAATTATCTAACCATTTCTATTTGAATACTGCAGCGCACTATACTCGAGGCGACGGCTATTACGAGCAGTATAAAGACAACGAAGTTTATACAGAATACAATTTACCTAACCCTATTTATGGCACTGATACCCTTCCTTCTACCAATTTAATTCGTCAAAAGAAAATGGCAAACGATTTTTACGGTTTTACGGCTTCTTTAAAATATCAGGGAAAACGTATCAACGCTGTATTAGGAGGAGCATGGAATAAATATGACGGCGACCATTTTGGGAATGTAATTTGGGCTAAAAACGGAGGAATACCTGACAATTACGAGTGGTATTTTAATAATGGTAAAAAAACAGATTTCAATGTATATGCCAAAGCTAATTACGAATTAAATACCCATTTAAACATCTTTGGAGATGTACAATATCGTCATATCAACTACGATTTAACAGGGATAGATGATGATTTTTATGAAAAAGATAGAAACATCCGACTTGACCAGAATCATCAATTTAATTTCTTTAACCCTAAAGCAGGGGTATATTATACTTTAAACAACCATAATAAAATGTATGCTTCTTTTTCGGTAGCCCACCGTGAGCCAACTCGTACCAACTTTAAAAATGCTAAAGGTGACCCTAACAATTATCCCAAGTCTGAACGCCTTTTTGACTATGAATTAGGCTATAATTATACCGCTTCAAAAGTTGCATTTGGTATAAATCTATATTTTATGGATTACAAAAACCAATTGGTAGCAACTGGAGAAAAAAGTAGCGTGGGTTACGATATTATGACCAATGTGGATAAAAGTTACAGAACCGGTATAGAATTAATGGCAGGAGTAAAAATATTACCATCATTAAAATGGGATATGAACTTGACTTTAAGTAGAAACCGAATCAACGAATTTGTTGCGTATGCTTCACATTACGATACTCTTACATGGAATGAAATAGCTCTAGGAAAAACGATTCGCTACACACATATTAGCTATTCTCCGGAGATTATAGGAGCAAGTATATTGAGTTATGAAGCTGTTAAAAATTTCCATATTTCTTTAATTACCAAATATGTAGGCGAGCAATATTTTGATAACACTTCCAGCGATGACCGAAAATTAGATGATTATATTGTAAATAATATACGATTGCAATATACCCTTAAAACAAAATGGTTCAAGAGCATTGGTTTTAGCTTACAAATCAACAATATCTTAGGGGAAAAATATGCTAATAATGCCTATGGCGGAATTTGGTACGAAGGACGACAAAAGGGACGTTGGCTCGATGAAAAACAGGATAAAAATTGGGCGTATTATTTCCCACAAGCAGGACCTCATTTCTTAGCCGGAATTACCATAAAATTCTAAGAACCAAACTATAAAATAAAAAACAATCTTGTTTTTTTAAGACCTGAGCAGGTTTTTAAAATCTGTTCAGGTCTAATCTTTCTGTAAGATATCATTTTTTGATACTACATTAAACCAACTAAATTTGAGAATTCCTTTTTTAAACAACACTTTTGTCTCACTTTGATTTAAAAAAATTATGTTAGAATTTATCACTCATAACATCATCGAAATTATAGCTACTATATTGGGCTTTTTGTTTTTATATCTGGAAATTAAAGAAAACAAATGGCTTTGGTTCGTAGGCTTATTGACCTCCGGTTTATACATTTATGTTTTCTTAGACGCGAAACTATATGCCGACATGTCTTTACAAGTGTATTATGTCATCATTAGTATTTATGGTTGGATAATGTGGTCGCGTTCCCAAAATAAAATGCAGGAACAAGAAGTGGTTAAAATACAGTTTCTAAATCGAAGTTTGGGTTTAAAATTATTGGGTGTTACTGCTGCAATTTACGCTCTTATTGCCTATATATTGGTTAATTACACCGATGGCTCTTTGCCTTATTGGGATGCTTTTACCACCGCTTTAGGAATTGTAGCAACTTGGATGTTGGCAAAAAAGATTATAGAACAATGGTGGGTTTGGGTACTTGCTGATGCTGTGTCTATGTGCTTGTATGTCTATAAAGGGCTATACCCTACGGTTGGTTTATACGCCGTTTACACCATTCTAGCAGTAGTAGGATATTATCAGTGGAAACGAAAAGCAGAAGAGTAAAAGACAGAAATCGGAAGACGGAAGACGGAAGCCCCAACACCCAACTATTGGTTCCTAAAATACAACATTTTGGAGATGGTTTTAATCGAGATGTTTGATTGATATATCAAAAACATATACATTTGTGGCATTAAAATAATTTCTAAAAAAACAAGAAACACCTACCAATATGAAGAAGTGGGCTTTTTTATTAGTGGCTATCGTTATTTCATTATGGGGAATAGCTCAATGCAATAATGCAGATATCAATATTGCCAAGAAGCATTTTTACATAGATGATGAACACTCATTAATAGTGTCACATTTAGACAGTATATTTCTAAATCAAGATTACAGTTCCTTAGAAGAGGTCTCTATCCAATTCGGTTATCAAACATTTAACTTTGTTGATTTAGACACTACACTTAATTATAGGCAGGCTTATCCGGTTACACGAAATGGTTCTACCTATCAGCTATATTTTACCCCCCTGCCTCTTATTTCGATAGAGGCGGACTCTATTAACAAATTAGAAAAAAGACCGGCTGAATTTAGTTATGCTGACCAACAACAAGTTTTATCTTCTGATATAGGTATCAAATTTCGAGGGCATCATTCTATGAGCTTTCCTAAAAAAAATTATAGTTTAGAATTTTGGAAAGATGATGATGGAGACGAAACGGATAACGTACAGTTCGGAAATATGCGCTCTGATGATGATTGGATTCTAAAAAGCCTTTATAATGAACCCCTGCGTATGCGAAGTTACATTTCTTCAAAGTTATGGTTAGATATGCATCAATTGTATTATCAAGATGAAGAACCTAAGGCAAGATCAGGTGCAGATGTAATGTATGTTGAAGTATTTATCAATGGGAAATATGAGGGTATTTACAATTTGTCAGAAAAAATTGACAAAAAGCAACTGCAACTAAAAAGTTACAAGAACAACGAAATAAGAGGAGAATTATATAAAGGTGTCTATTGGAAAGATGCTGTTACTTTTGACGATGCTCCGGATTATGATAACGACAATCGTCTTTGGAGTGGGTACGAAATGAGATACCCTAAAGAAAAAGACATAACGGATTGGTCTAACTTATACCAATTCACGGATTTTGTAGTCAATGCTTCAGACCAAGATTTTATCAATGATATTTGGAACCGCTTTCATTACGATAATTTTGTAGATTATTATCTATTCATTAACTTTCTATATGCAACTGACAATCATGGAAATAATCTTTATGTAGCACGATATAAAAAAGGAGCCCCCTATTTTTATGTTCCTTGGGATTTAGATTGCACTTTCGGGCTTTGGTGGAATGGCAGTTATGCCGGTTACGACTGTATAGTAGGTAACCATTTTCATACAAGAGTAGATGAGTTAAATGTTAATAACTACCATAACTATTTGTCAGCAAAATGGTTTCAATATAGAACTGATCTACTTGAAAAAAACCGCTTAATAAACCTTTTTAAAAACAGATATAAATTCCTAAAAGACAATAAAATGTATGAAAGAGAATCTTTAGTATATTCTAATTACGACTTTTCTACGGAAGATTTATCATCCATCACCAATTGGGTAGAAAATCGTTTAGATTTCTTAGATCAATACTTTACCAATTTGTCAACCATAGAAGACGAGGAAGTGAGACAAACTGTTTTATATCCTAATCCGGTCAAAGGGGACAAAATATATCTTAAAAATTACGAGAAACTAAGCGGAAAAAGTTATCAAATATACAATGCTTTAGGCTGTTTAAAAGCATCTGATATCATTCAAAACCAATTTATTTCTATTGACAATTTAGAGTCGGGCACTTATTTTATTCGTATAGATGGGCTTTCTCATAAAATTATAATACTATAAATCCCCACCAATCTACTCCTAATATTATGAAAGAAAAGATAGACTATATCATCAACAAAAATGCCACTTTTGTCAGGTTTATATATATTCTAATTATCTTAAATGTATTCTTTCTAATTTTAGAATCATATAAAGAGCTGCATCAGGATTGGGCATTATTTTTTAAAGTATTTGAAATTATTTCGGTCATTATTTTTACTATTGAATACCTCCTAAGGGTTTGGGTAGCTAACTTAAAAGCAGAGAAAAATCAATCGTGGAAATACCGTTTGAAATTTATATTTTCCGCTTATGGCTTGATTGATTTATTAGCTATTTTACCCTTCTATCTGCCTTTTATTTTTCCTTTCGATTTAAGAATTACAAGAATATTGCGCTTGTTCAGAATGCTTCGTGTATTCAAATTAGGACGATACTCTAAATCACTTAAACTAATACAAAGCGTACTGAAAGACACCAAGTCCGAATTATCGATGACTGTATTTGTTGCCTTTATATTATTGGTATTTTCTTCTACCTTAATGTACTATGTGGAACATGATGTACAACCCGAAAAATTTGCCAGTATAGGACACTCTTTTTGGTGGGCTGTTGCTACTCTAACCACTGTAGGATATGGCGATGTTTACCCCATTACAGGATTAGGTAAAGTCTTGAGTGCCGTTATTGCCTTAATAGGTATCGGGTTTGTGGCACTGCCAACCGGCATTATTAGCTCAGCCTTTATTGACAAAGTTCAAGCTGCTAAAAAAGAAAAACGCAAATGCCCTCACTGTGGGAAACATTTAGAATCATAAGAAAAGTTTTAACAGAATATTTTAATTGTTATAAACCCAAATAGCATCTAAGGTTAGCATAGAATCGACAGAAATACCTCTTTTTGTGGCTTTTTGTTTAACTTGGTTTAACCAATTTTCATCACTTAAAATACGATTCTTTATTTTCTGTATCTCTTCTTCTTTTTTAAAATCAACAGGATGTATGGTTAATTCATCAACAAAGAAACAATTGCCTTTCAAATAATCATTGTTTATAAAAATAGATATTTGAGGCTTGTCTTGTTTTAGAAGTATTGGTACTTCTACTTGTATCCAATCGTTATCCATTCTGACAAATTTCCTAAACAATTGTTCTTGAATGGAGTGAACCACTTCTCCTTTATCATTTTTTTGCTGAATGATAACTTGAGAACGCGCATACAAATCCTTTTGATAATCTTTAAACCAAAAACGAACTGCATATTTTTGCTTCTTTACCCCTCCTAAAAATTGGGTTTCAAAAATAAGATTGTTTTGATTAAAAGTACCCTGAAAAGCTCCTGTCCCATTTAGAGTATGCTCTGAAGTTTGTTGATTAAAATCTTCATATATATAACCAGATGTATCGTTTTGACTCGCTTGAACAATCGCCGAAAACTCTTTTTGATACGATAATTTACCAATAGGTGGTAAGGTTTTTAAAGAGTCTAAGGTTAATTTATAATAGGAAAAATTACCTACTATTAATAGCAAATCGCTCTTAGCAATAATACTTTTTTCTGTTGGGTTTAATTGATTGCAATGCTCAGGGACAAGCACTAATAAGGGCTTTTGATTAGGCAAATCATCTAATATTTTATATGGACGATAAGGCTGTGTGATTAATTGTACACTTTTATAAGTTTGAGACAAAGAAGTTCTACTTAACATGGTACCCATAGAAGGAAGTCCTGTTTTCATAGAAACAATCAAGCTCTGTTTTGCAATCCCACAATTATCAACAATCCATATACTTTCCGACCCAATATGGAAATAAGGTAAAGGTAACATTGCTTGATAATCTTCAAAATGAATATTATGTATCCATCGATTGTCTTCTGTAAGGTTTTCTTTATCAGATAAACTTGGTATCTTGTTTAGTCGATATTGATTGCTTTCTGTTATGTTTAAGTAGCCATCAAACAACAAGAAAGCCACTGTTAATAGTATTATGACACTTCTTTTCTTTACATTTTTAATGTAATATTGAAAAATACCATAAAACACCACAATATTTATAAGATAAAAGAACAGCCAAGAAAATCTTGCCAAAGCTCTTATTTGCCTGATTGGAGGTAAGTAATTCAAAAGCCATTTGAGACCTAATGAAAAGGGTAAGGCAAATGAAAACAATAATGCCGCAACCGATGCCCAAAAAAGAATATTTAACATTTTATGGTCGGTTACTTTTAATAAAGATTCTTTTTTAATGATTCGATTAATGAATTTATAAATTCCTATCAAAACACCCACTAAAGCAACCATTCCTATAAACGCATAGGTTTCCCATTGAAAAGAAGGAAGATGCAGTTTAGCTTTTAGAAATTGAAAATAGGGTTCGGTAAGAGGTAAAAATATAGGCGCTAATTCTGAACGGAATGCCCAAAAGCCCCAAGGGTAAGTTGTTCTATCAATAACATTATCGTGGTATTTGATGATGAGTTGCAATATCAAAAAAGGTAGTATCAATTGAACAAAAATCTGTAACCAATTATACCATTTCTTATATTCATTTTTTTCAAATGTAAAGCGGTAAAACCAATACCCCCCAAGTAAAAACCCCCAAAATACAAGGAAGTACAAATGCATTCCTGAAGATAAATACACAACTAAAGCAATTAATAAAGTAAGTGCCCAATGTCTTTTTTGGTCGTATTTAAGCAGAAGCCAAATCATTAGGGGAAACCAAACTACATAACTTAAAGAGAAATGCCCTCCCATTCTACCAATCTGAGGAGATAACATAGCAATACCAAGCCCTACCAAAGAGGCATACCACCATGGGCACTTCAATTCATAAAAAATCAGAAATAAAAAAACAGCTCCTAAAACAATAGAAAAGAGCATTAACAGATTCATAATACCTATTATGGAATCAGAGAAATCAATACCTGTCCAATGGTCTATTCGTTTAATCGTATTAGTAATAATAGGCTGACTACCTGTAAAACTAATCATTTCTCCGTAAGGATAATTCATAGCATTCATTCGGTATAGGCTGGTGTCGTGCTCTAAGTGATATACGGCTCCGGCATACGCCTTTAATCCATCTCCTCCGGAAGCAAAATAATACTCGTTTGGGCTCTTTAAAATATTCCCATAGAAAAAAAATAATACTAATAAACTACTTACTAATGTAAGGAGAAAGCCCTTTAAAGCACCTGCTTTTTTCATAGTCTTAATAAAATTTAATCTTGTTGATTAGGGAAATATTCGGCAACATACAAAGGTCTATTTTTAGACTCTATATGAATACGACCAATATATTCTCCTATAATTCCTAAAGAAATCAACTGAACTGAACCTAAGAATATAACAACTAAAACAGTAGTCGCAAATCCTGTGGTTTGATAATGCTCGTTGGTTAAATAATCGAAAACCATATATCCCCCCAAGATACTACATATTAAAATACTAATAATCCCTATATACATTGCAAAGCGTAAAGGTTTTATCGAAAACGACAGCACACTATCAATAGCCAGCTTCATTAGTTTTTTGTAATCGTATTTACTTTCTCCTGCGTATCTGTCAGGGGCTTCAAAAGCAATTTCTTTTTTGTTTTCAACACCTATCCAACTAATCAAGCCCCTAAACATTCTATTACTTTCTTTCATTTGTTTAACCACTCGAACATATTTCTTGTCAATTAATCGAAAATCCGGTGCTTGTGCGGGAATTTCAAAATCAGATAGCGCATTAAGAATCTTATAAAATACACGTCCTCTTAACTTCTGGAAATAGGTTTGTTGTAAATTCTCTGTTCTTCTGGTCAATACGATGTCTGTTCCTTTTTGCCAATATTCAACCATTTGAGCAATCAACTCAGGAGGATGTTGTAAATCGGCATCCATAAAAATAACCGCATCGCCCAAAGCATAATCCATTCCGGCTGTCATTGCCATTTCGTGCCCAAAGTTTCTGACAAAATCTACTAGCTTAACATTAGAGTCTTTGGCTAACAAGTTGATAATTTTAGATTTGGTTGCATCTTTACTTCCATCGTTAACAAAAATAATTTCATATTTTACGCTGTGTATGGTTTCTAAATGAGATGTTAACTGCGTGTATAAAGCATCAATACTGTCTTCCTCATTATAGGCCGATACAACAATACTTATAAAATCTCTATTACGTATTTCTTTTTTTGAATCCATTTTATCACTTGTATGAGACATTTATATCCTTTCTAAATTTAGAACTTGCTTGCAAAGATAAATATTATTTTGAGTTAAGAATTAGTTTGAGATAGATATAAAAAAGGAGCTGTCTTTTTCAAAACAGCCCCATTAATAAAAGTAAATATGAAGAATAATTTTTATTAATTGTTTAGACAGATATATCTATTTCTTTAGAAAGTAAATGAATTTACAATTACAAAACAACAAAACACTCTAAAAAACAGACAGATACAATAAATCAGCCATATTATTTTCGTTTCTTTTGCACGGAAAAGCCAAACTTACCGATGCGTTCTCCGGGCTTATAATAAGCACCATGTATGTAGGTAATAGGTTCTGTTTGACGTAAATCTAAAGCACCTGTGGTTTTGTCAATCAAGCGCTCCTCTACGTGAACGGCTAACACACGAGCAATAAACATATCATGAGATCCTAAGGGTAATATTTTTTCAACCTTACATTCTATACTCAGCGGAGCCTCTTTAATCATTGGAGCATCAATGTATTTGGCTGGTTCGGGATGCAAGTTAAGTGTCTCAAACTTATTAAAGTCACGACCGGATCTAACGCCACACCAGTCCGTTTCTTTGCTCAACTGACTGCCTGTTAAATTAATCACAAAGCAACCGGTTTCTTTTATAATTTGGTATGAATGCCTCTCAGGACGAACCGAAATATAACACATTGCCGGTGATGTACAAATAGTACCAGTCCACGAAATAGTAATAATATTATAGTTTTCAATGGTATTTCCACAACTAACCATCACCGCAGGCAAAGGATAAATCATATTACCTGCTTGCCAAATTGTTTTACTCATATTGATATTAAAGTTGAATATTGTTAATTACAAAAGATATTTCTCCTGTTGTAAATCGCTCTATTTGTTGCGTTATAGTATTTTTTATTTCTAAAGCGCCGTCTTTAGCCACCCCTTGTATAGTTCCTTGAAAACGGCTTTTCTGTTTCTTGTTTACAAAAGTATGTATTTCACCTTTTCTAAAAAGGTAATTTAAATATATTTCATCAATCGTTTCAAAAGCCTTTAGATTATGAATAATTTGCTCTGATATATTCTCTTTAAGCTCGGCGATTGAATAAGCTTTTTCTTTAATCTGACTCAAAGACACAGGGTTCGGAATTTCTTCGGGAAAAACGGTTTGCAAAACATTTAGCCCAATGCCTATTACAGAAGCCTTAATGCAGTCGGTACTCAATATATTCTCTATCAAAATACCGGCTATTTTTCGGTTTTTATAATAAATATCATTCGGCCATTTAATGCTAAGCTGTTCTATATTAAACCTTTCCAAAACCTCTATTATACTTACCGCTACTATTTTAGATATCGTAAATTGATTTTCAACCGTAAACTTAGAGGTATCAGACACCAAACTAAACAAGAGATTCTCTCCCTGATTACTACACCAAGTTTTTTTCATCTGCCCTTTCCCTGCGGTCTGAAAATCAGTTTGCACACTAAATGGCAAAGGATAGTCAGAAAGATGAAGCTTCGCCCATTCGTTAGTAGATGAAGTTTTTGCTATATAGATATGTTTCATAGGGGGATGAAGTTACAGGTTAAAGGATGAAAGTTACAGGTTTTAAATAGGAGTACTTTACAAAAGAAAAAGCAAGCTACTTAAAGTTATGAGCAACTTGCTTTTATATTATTGGTTGGCTAAAGTCTATTTGTCAGCTTGAAACATAGGATCCCAAGGTGGTAATAAAGTTGGCTTTTGTTTTAGAATATCTAAGGTCTTTTTATCTACATATTTTTTAAGAATAACAACCCTAAACATATACTCATTAAACCATTCATCAGTAAAGGTTAAGAAACCATTATGACCACTTGAAGCTCCCCAAGAATTTTCAAACTGCCAATAAACAGGCTGATTGTCTTTATCAACATCAACAGCTACTAAGGCCATTCCGTGAGAAGAACCCGACTGATAAGTTTGAATTCTTTGTTTCTTATTCATATTTAGTTTAATACCTAATAATTTATCATACTGATAATTATTGACATCAATTAAACCTTCTTTAGAATTAAGTTGCTTACCTACATCACAAGAGGCATACATCGCTTCGTTATCTTTGATAGAAGCAATCGCCATTTTCTTGATTTCATCTACCGGCAAATTGATATACAACCAGTTTTTACCCTCTACCATATTACGGTCTAAATCTATTTCATATAATTTATGATAAGGACGAGTAGGGTCATTCATAAATAAAACGTAGTTATTTACATCTACATTAGGTAAAGCTTCTTTTACAAAAGAAAGAGGAGTGTATTCTTTTAAATCAGAAATTTGCCCTTCTTTATCAGTGTATCTCCAAGCAAATTTCTCAGGAGGTACACCCAAAGTCAAGGTCAATACTCGATAAATATCTTTCAACATATTGATTTTAACATCTTGTATTGCCTTTGGCGACACTCGTGTATTATGAAACTTCTCTCTTAAAGTAATAGCATCTTGACGTAATTTTTCTCTTATTATTTTATTTAATTCTCCTGTATGCTCGCTGTGATAAGTCTCAGGCATAATGCTTTGAGGCACTGCTCCATATTTTTGAATCAAATTAGCAAAAGAGTTCCAAACACCACCATCGCCTACTACATTTTTAAATAAATAATCTACTCTTTTATCATCTTTAGGTAAATTAACCGTCTTGATAACTTCTTGTAAAAACAAATTACTTTTTTCAAAAATATCCCAGAAATACAAATAGTTAGTTGAAAAACGAAAATCTGAAATATTATAGTGCTTCATTACCTTTGAACGCAACACATTTAAACTGGTAAACATCCAACATCTACCCGATTGCTTTTGGTCAGTAATACCGGTACTTTTCACTCTGTAATGAAACAAATGGTCGGTTTTATTAACCAAGGCTCTGTTTAATGCCAAACTCTTTAAACTATTATTGCTAACGGCATTGATTAAAGCTGTGTTTTGGTCATTTTTCTCAAAACTAGCTCTGATGTCTTTCATTGCTTTTGCATCTAAAGCTCCTGTTTGAGCTGTAGCGCTTAAAGCCACACTGATACTCATAATAAAAAGATAAACTTTGTTCATTTTAAAATATAATTTATTTGTGATAATACTTCATTGCTTCCGGCAAGAAAGCTTTTAGATTTTTCGCTCTAGTTTGGTCAGAAGGGTGAGTACTTAACCACTCTGGCGGCTTTTTAGCTCCTGACTTACCCATTCTCTGCCAAAAGGAAACGGCTTCCGAAGGATTATAGCCTGCCATACTCATAAATATTAAACCCATTTTATCAGCTTCGGTTTCATGCTGACGCGAAAAAGGTAAACTAACCCCAACCTTGGCTCCTGCTCCGTAAGCAGCCATAAACATTTGCTGTGTTTGCTGAGGTTTTTCTTTTAAAGCATAGGACAAACCTACACCTCCCATTTGAATCAATAAAGCTTGACTCATTCGCTCGTTACCATGTCGGGCAATAGCATGGGCTATTTCGTGTCCCATTACCACCGCTAAACCGGTTTCTGTTTGGGTATAAGGTAAAATACCGGTATAAACAACCACCTTACCTCCGGGCATACACCACGCATTAGGCTGATTACTCTCCACCAAGTTAAATTCCCAATGGTAATTCTTTATTTTATGAAACATTTTATTCTGTTTCATAAACTGCTCTACAGCCTGCTGTATTTTAGTTCCAACACGCTTAACCATAGCACTTTTTTGGCTATTATTAGATAATTTATTTTGCTTTATAAATTGAGAATAATTATTAAGAGACATCCCTATCAATTTGCTCTCGAGCAACATATTCAACTGTCGGCGCCCCGTAATAGGGACTTTCTGACAAGCTGATAAAAGGAATATACTAATAATTCCTATCGTAATTAATCGCTTCATTCTTTAATGGTTCTTTAGAAAAAGTTCAAAAGTAATGATATTTTTCATTCCTGCCATTTTATTTTGGAGTAATTTTATTTTAAAGCGCTTACCCATTAGAACAATAAGTAATTAAATATAGAATGCAAAAAAAATACAATAATGAAAGAGAGAAAAAGTCGGGGTGAGAAGATTCGAACTTCCGATCTCTGGTCCCCCAGACCAGCGCTTTAACCGGACTAAGCTACACCCCGAAATGCAGGCGCAAATATATAACTTTTATTTGATTTATGGAATACCAATCAAAAGTTTGAAAAGATTTTCAAGTGTATAAATTCACGCAAAAAAAAGCCCGATAAATAAATTTAGGGATACTACCTTAGGAGAAAAAACATAATACAGGCATATTCATTTATGTTTTAATTACTATACTCCAAATAATTTATGTTCTTGAGATAACGAAAGCACCTCAAACTTAGTAACATCAACATTTTCCGGTATTTTATCTCTTAAGATTGAAACAATATATTGACCATTAATATCGTTTGCTACCTCAATCATTGTATTTAACTGATTGTCGTGAATATTTTCCAACTGGTCGTGCATTATAAAATGCAAACAATTTACATCTAAATTATCTGCGAATTGTATGTATGCAAAGTCAAATGCAGCAATTTGCCCTTTCTTTTTACCTGTACTAGGGTTACCCTCTATATTTGTTACAATAAGGTCGTATCCTGCATCCTTTTGTGTAGGAGTAAGTATGTAATTCTCTCCATACAGAACGTCAGACATTTTGGTAAAATACTTATTGAATTGAGTAACCCTACTTCTAATCAAGTCATCATTAGAAGTAATATCTTTATCCACCAACGATAACTCTTCTTCTATTCTTTGCATTTTTGCGTTGGATACTTCCCATAATCTCTTTTGCTCTTCTAAATTACCTTTTATTTCAAAATGTTTACTAAGTTCTGCGATTATCTTTTCTAAATCCTCTGCAACACCTGATTTTTGAACTTTCTCTGTCAATGCAACTTCTTTCCTTCTTAATTGTTTTAACTCTGCTTTTTGGGCACTTATTCTTTTTTCTAAGTTTGGTAATTCCTTTGTTATATAGTTTAGTTTTTCCGAAATTAAATCATTGTGAAATTTCAATGTTTCTTCAAAAGAAACCTGAATATTAGGAATTAAAGCACTTGCCTTTTCATAAAGAGATTTAACTTGATTAGGGCTGATATCATTAGTATATTCTTGTTCTAAATCTTCTTGGCTCTCTTTTATCAAATCAACTCTCATTTCTAACTGACTAATTTCAGAAGATAGTTTATTCATTTGCAATTTAACTTGAGTTAATTGCTTGACGTCTTTATCGTAGTTTTTATTGAGATTGAAAGTTTTCTTTCGTGCTTCCAATTCGGCTATTTTATCCTTGTAAAACGCTAATTTTTGTTCGATTAGAGGTAATTCATTTTCCTTTCTCAATCTTCGTCTAAAAGTCTCTTCACGCTTTTTCTCATCTCTTAATTTTATCTTTTCTTCAGCATTATCTGTATCAATACCAAGCCAAAATAAAAATAAAGCTTCGTATGTTTCGTTATTCACATAAGCCCCTAAGACCTTAACAATATTATCCATTCTGTCTTTTTCAATACGGATATTCTTTGAAATTATTTGTCTAAATGTAGGCTTTTCTACTTCAGTTTGAAATATGTGTTTTTTTAACTCTGCATCAAATCGGTTCGTTTGAACAGACTCTCCATTAATCTTTAAGACCTTATTTTTTCTACTTAAAAAGTTTTTCTCAACAACAACTTTTCGACTATCAGCATCTTCCAAATCATCAACTAATTCAATTGTGATTTTTACTTCTTGTTTTACCAAGAAATCTTGTATAGTTGTATTTGGTTGATTTGAAAATTCAGTATCCTTGTATATACTTTCTCCTTTTGAACCAAAGCAATAATCCACTAACCTCAAAACAGTGGTTTTCCCTACATTGTTACCTGTGGTTTGCTGATTTTGTCCTTGTGGAGTCTCATCTACGATAAGATTTATTCCTTTATGAAAAGAAATTTCTCTTATAAGACCTTGTTTGCTATGTATGAGTAATCGTTTTAAAAACATTTTTCTATTGTTCCGTTATTACTGT
>PDWI01002065.1_pt1 | contig 30902 bp, 29 predicted proteins | sample 1430891 | NCBI WGS metagenome assembly PDWI01 (sample SAMN01162508, study PRJNA174530) | Oral metagenome, whole genome shotgun sequencing project. | biome: Marine environment; feature: Marine mammal; material: Swab sample of the gingival sulcus; isolation source: swab sample of gingival sulcus... | reverse complement strand
CTATAATAGTTAACTACCGATAACTTAAAACTTGTATCATATTTGCTCATATTCAAACCCCGAAAATTGTGTCCAACTTTTGGGGGGCAGTTCATTCTGAGTAATCAACAGTATAAGTCGCAGTAGCCACCCAAACACGTCAAACGTCTAAGTAGTCTTGTGCGTTGCCTACCCAGCGAGCAATCAATTCATCTGCCATTGCGGTATTTTCTTCCATCAACTGCTGAGCGAGGCTAAACGACATTTCGACCAGCTCACTATCGCGTTCTAAATCGGCAATTCTCAGACTCATTTCCCCCGTTTGTTTGGTGCCTAAAATTTCCCCTGCCCCCCGGATTCTCAAATCTTCTTTGGCGATTTCAAAGCCATCTTGACTATCTCGAATGACTTGTAAACGTTGCCTTGCCGTTTGTGATAGCGGTTGCTGAAACAATAAAACGCAATAAGATTTTTCGCTACCACGTCCAACTCGACCCCGCAACTGATGCAGCTGAGCCAAACCAAAGCGTTCGGCATTTTCAATAACCATTAGCGTTGCATTTGGCACATCAACGCCCACTTCAATAACGGTTGTCGACACTAATAGCTGCGTTTTATTGGCTTGAAAATCGGCAATAATCTGAGCTTTCTCATCACTTTTTTGCCGTCCGTGCAATAAAGCGATATTTAGTTCAGGTAAAGATTCGACAAGGTGATGATAAACATCTTCAGCAGCTTGAGCCTGTAGCATATCCGATTCTTCAATAAGCGGGCAAACCCAGTAAACTTGCTGTCCCGTGGCAACCAACGCTTTAATTCGTTTAATCAATTCATCACGGCGACTGTCTGCAAGCAAGACCGTTTCTATCGGCTTGCGATTCGGTGGCAATTCATCAATCACCGAGGTGTCCAAATCTGCATAGTAACTCATCGCCAAAGTGCGAGGAATCGGCGTTGCCGTCATCACCAGCAAATGCGGTGTTTTTCCCGTATTTTCAGCTTTTTCTTTTAATAACAAGCGTTGATGCACACCGAAACGGTGTTGCTCATCAATCACCGCCAGTCCCAAGCGTTGGTAAATCACTTCCTCTTGGAATAACGCATGCGTACCGATAATCACTTGCGCTGTACCATCAGCTATTTGAACCAGCAACTCACGACGTTTTTTCACCGTGGTTTTACCCGACAGCCACACGCAGTGAATATCCAATGACTTGAGTAACTTTTCCGCTTGGTGGTAGTGTTGCTCTGATAAAATTTCGGTGGGTGCCATAATCACCGCTTGCAAACCATTCGCAACGGCTTGTAAAACGGCTGAAAAAGCCACCAACGTTTTGCCCGACCCAACATCGCCTTGAACCAATCGATGCATGGGTTGAGGACGAGTTAAATCCGTAAAAATTTCACCGATAACGCGTTGTTGGGCGGTCGTTAGCGTAAATGGCAATTGTTTTAACAAGCGACTTTGCAATGTGTCATCAATGCGCAGTGCAAACGCGTGAGTCAGTTTCGCCTGTGCTTTTTTACGCAACATGCCAATCTGTTTGGCGAGTAATTCATCGATAACCACTCGCTTCAAACAAGGATTTTCAGGATTTAATATTTCCGATTCACGCTGCCCAACCTCTGGTTGGTGAATGGCTTTTAGTGCCACTTTTAATGGGGCTAATTGATGCTGTTGTAAAAAATCGTCAGAAAAATCTTGTAAGCTTTCACTCGCCAAACAATCCAAAGCAATACCAGCCCATTTGCTGATTTTTGCCGAACCAACTCCCAAGGTAGACGGATAAACAGGCGTCAATTTATCCGATAAAATGACTTTCTCATGGGCTTTTAAAATTTTTGTCTCAGGGTGCATCATTGCCCAACGCCCCTGCCCCTCAACAGTCTGTCCATAGGCCAACACACGCGTACCAGACTTAAACAAATTCATTTGGGCTTTGGAAAAATGAAATAGCCTTATGGTTAGCAATCCACTATTATCAGCACACTCAATCACCAAACTCCGCTGGCGACCATATTGGACTTTTGATGATTGCACAGTCACCAACACCTGAGCAAACTCACCGTACACCAAATCACTCACGGGCGTAACTACCGTTCTATCTTGGTATTTATGCGGAAGCAAAAACAAAAAATCACCCACTGAGTGAAGATGACGTTTATTGAGTTTTTCCTCCACCGCTGGTCCTATCCCTGGCAAAACATTTAATGGCGAGCTGAGGCTTATCGGTGATTTTGTCATTAGCGTGGCATTATTGATTGATTATTCTTAAAGCCTATATGATAACTGACCTAAGTAAATCAGTAAAATAGTACCGTCATTCTGTCTTCATTTAAAATACCTAAAAGTACCCAAAAGGACACGCTATAGAAAACGTGACACACAGTCTAAAATGTACTGTTGTTTTCATCATACTTTTTATCTGACTACTTTCCAAAACAACGCTTGCTATTTGTAGCCCAAAGACTACACCCAACCACTATACACTGGCAATCCCTGAAATTTCCCGTCTTTGCGAGGAGCGTAGCGACGTGGCAATCTCCAGCTACTATGCAAAGTACCGTCATTCTGTAATTTTGGAAAAAACAGTAGGCTGGGTAGAGCGATAGCGAAACCCAGCGAAAGCCACAGCGTCACCGCGAACGAGGAACGAGCGTGGCGGTCTCCTGCTACTTTGCAAAGTAGTTGGGGATTGCCACGTCGCTACGCTCCTCGCAATGACGGGAATTTTTTAATTGTTTCAGTAGGGTGCGTCGTGACGCACCGATAGATGAACTTTTCGTTTTTCTTAATATCTAATTAGCCTAATTTGTTTGGCGATGTTACTTATTACTGACTAATGATACCAGCCCCAAAAAGTAAAGTATCACAGAAAATGAGCGAAGTCGCATAACGAATACTTCGAGCGAATTTTGACAAAGAGATTTTACTTTTGGGGTTTGGTATAATTATGCAATTTAGGTCATATAGTACCGTCATTCTATAGATACAAAAACACCTCAAAGCCGCATTTAGCTTTGAGGCGTTTTTCATAAAAACCAAATCGTGTAAATTTGGTTTTATCGTTTTTAACTAGCTAAAGCTAAAACCATATTCAGCTGCCGCATCAACTGCCCAGTTGGCAATATGATGCGAAAAGCTACGGCGAACAATTAGCGAAAAATCATTGCTTCCATTCTTGATAATAATCGCTGGTGCATGAGCAATTTGTGTCGCATATAAATGTCCTTTTCCAAAGACGCTATCACACAAATCAACATAAGTCCCTTTCTCTAGAATATCTTGAGCGTGCTTGCCTGTGATATTAAGTTTTGTTGTACCACCAGTCACATCCGCAACCAAATGATGCTCACCACTGAGTTTATCATTGAGCTGATTAACCAAGTCGATTTCTTCACCAGCAGGCGTAATCAATAACCACTCGGTTGGAGAAAGCGTCAAAACAGACACTTTCTCACTCAATACAGACTTCACCAAACCAAAGTCTGCCGACTCAGCAAGGCGTACATTGATATAGCCTAAGCACTTTTCTTCTTGTAAGACCACGCCAACATCATTTGATGCCGTTGCATTTGTCGCATCAACCATCGGCTGCATAGCAGAAATGCCTTTATCTAAATAAGTAACCTTAGCCATCTCTTCTTTCTCCTTTTTCATCATAGAACACTGGTGATACAATTTTCGCTTCAATCACCGAACCATCGGGTTGTGGTGAATAAATGGTCTCACCCATGCGAGATAATCCACCTTTAACCAACGCCATTGCAATCGATTTTTCTAAGCAGTGACTGTAGTAGCTAGAAGTGATGTGACCTTGCATATCAGCAGGAATTGAAAACTCTCGCGTATTCAATAATTGTGCACCTTCTGGAATCACCATCTTAGGATCAGAAGTCACCAAACCAACCAACTCCTTACGTCCTTCACGCAGTGAGTCACTACGTTGTAGTGAACGGTCACCGATGAATTCTTTTTTCTTACTCACACACCAACTCATACCTAAGTCATGCGGATTAACCGAACCATCAGTATCTTGACCGACAATAATGTAGCCTTTTTCAGCACGTAACACGTGCATGGTTTCAGTACCGTAAGGCGTAATACCAAACTCTTGACCTGCTTGGTAAATCCATTCCCACATCTGACGACCATAGTTTGCATTGACGTTAATTTCGTAGGCTAATTCACCTGAGAACGAAATACGACAAATACGCACTGGCATGCCATTAATGTGTCCTTCGCGGAACGCCATAAATTCAAATGCTTCATTTGAGAAATCCACATCATCACAAAGTTTCTCTAGAACTTTACGGCTATTAGGACCAACGACCGCAGTTGTCGCCCAGTGGTCAGTTACCGAAGTAAAGAAGACTTCCATTTCCGGCCACTCAGTTTGAGCCCAACGCTCCATCCAAGAGAATATATTTGCCGCACCACCAGTTGTTGTGTGCATATAGAAATGATCTTCTGCCAATCGCAAGGTTACACCATCATCGATAACCATGCCGTCCTCACCTAGCATTAAACCATAACGTGCTTTACCCACACCAAGCTTTAAGAATGGGTTGGTATACATCATGTTCAAGAACTTGGCAGCATCTTTACCTTTAATTTCAATTTTACCTAAAGTTGACGCATCCATCATACCGACACTGTTACGCACCGCTAGACATTCTCTCGCAACGGCATCTTCCATCGTTTCGCCATCTTTTGGGTAATACCAAGCACGTAGCCATTGACCAACCACTTCAAACTCAGCACCATGCTCTGCGTGCCATTCGTGGATTGCAGTCGTACGAACTGGGTCAAAACGCTTGCCGATTTCGCGACCTGCCAATGCCCCAAAAGTTACAGGTGTATAAGCTGGTCTGAAAGTTGTCGTGCCAACTTCTGGAATGGCTTTGCCCAATTTCTCAGCAGCCACACCCATACCGTTAATATTACCTGTTTTACCTTGGTCAGTACCAAAGCCCAACGCCGTATAACGCTTGATATGTTCAATACTTTCAAAGCCTTCACCAATCGCTTGGTTAACGTCGGTAACGCAAGTATCATTTTGATAGTCCAAGAATTGCTTAGGACTACGAGACGCACCTTTGGTATAAGGCGTTTGCCAATAAGCAGCAATTGGATTAACGGTCTGCTCGGCAACTGTTGGCACTTTGACTTCGCCTTGTACACCTGTCGCCTGCAATGCCATTTCTTGACCTTGGGCAATACAATTTCTCGTTGTCCACTCCGCTGTCAAAGCACCTGCGTAAAATGCGGTTTCACGAGCTTTCACAGGCACGAAACAAAGTTGCTCTTCATTCCATTCATTCTTACCACCGATATGGCTGTGTAAATGAATTACTGGTGAATAACCACCTGATACAGCTAACAAATCACAGTGAATTTCTTTTTTGCCTTCACCGAGAGATTTTCTATCGTCAGACAATGGCTTGATGCGAATTTTATGAATGCCTTTGCGTCCAAACGTATTGACGACTGCGTAGCCTTTGTAAACTGGGATACCCAATTCTTCAACCACTTTAGCAATAGAGCCAGCACCTTCTTGGCGAACATCAATGATAGCTTCTACCGTCATTCCAGCACGCTGCATATCAATCGCAGTTTGGTAAGCACTGTCGTTATTTGTAAAGACCGCACCAACTGTGCCAAGCTTAACAGCATAGCGATTAATATAACCACTCACCGCTGAAGCCAGCATCACACCAGGACGGTCGTTGTTACCAAATGACAAACCACGCTCAATGGCACCTGTGGCAAAAATGATGTTTTTCGCACGCACGTGCCATACCGTTTGGCGAACACGTCCATTGAGATTTTCAGCATCATCAGCATTGCGTTGTAACAAAGCAACAAAATTATCGTCGTATTGACCAAATGCCGTTGTTTTAGGCAACACAGTGACATTGTCCAGACTACTGAGCTTGGCAACTTGCTTCGCTACCCAATCAACCGCTTTTAAGCCATCAATTTTTTGTGTAGAAGCCAATAACGCTCCACCAAATTGATCTTGCTCATCGACAATGATGACACGCTGTCCCGATTCCGCAGCCTTAACCGCAGCTGATAGACCAGCTGGTCCACCACCAACCACTAAGACTTCGGCGTGAACATTTTTATGCTCGTAGTGATCAGGGTCAGACTCAATCGGCGAATTACCTAAACCAGCAGATTCGCGAATTTTCTCTTCGTACCAATCCCAAGCTGATTTTGGCCACATAAAGGTTTTGTAGTAAAAACCTGCTGATAGCATTTTTGAGAAAAAACCCAAACCTGCATACAAGTCATAGTTTACGCACGGAAAACCGTTGACCGTTTTAGCCGACAAACCGTCGTATAATTTAACCTGTGTCGCACGTTGGTTAGGTAGCGTTGTCGCACCTTCGCCAACTTGTAAAATCGCATTCGGCTCTTCAGCACCTAATCCAAATAAACTACGTGGACGGTGATATTTAAAACTACGACCTAAAATTTTCACACCATTAGCCAATAGTGCTGACGCTAAGGTGTCGCCTTCGTAGCCAAAATACGTTTTTCCATTAAAGGTAAAAGACAGTTTTTTCGCTCGGTTAATCTGCCCGCCAATATCTAGGCGATGCCCTACTGGGCGGCTTTTATTTTCACTCATGATTGTTCCTCCGCAACTTCAAAGGTTTCACCAATTTTATAAGTAGCAACGATATCATTATTAATCGTGTTTCTCGCTACATTAAAAAACATACGACAGCCTATTGCATGCTGCCACTGTTCCAAGTGAATACCTTTAACATTTTTACGGTTAAATAAGTAATCTGCCCACTGTTCATCAGTCATTTCACTACCGTTAGTTGGGCGTACAATGTGGGCTTCGCCCGCATAAGAAAATTCTACTTCATCGCGTTTTCCGCAATAAGGACAAGGGATTTCTATCATTTTATTATTCCTCTGAAATTAGTGCGCAACACCAGCTGCACCATGTTCATCAACCAATGCACCACTTTGGAAACGCTCCAATGAGAACGGTGCATTCAGCTCGTGTGGTTCGCCTTTCGCCACGGTGTAAGCCATCGCCCAACCTGAACCTGGCGTTGCCTTAAAGCCACCCGTTCCCCAACCACAGTTCATAAACAAACCTTTGACAGGTGTTTTGCCGTGAATTGGACAGGCATCAGGTGTCGTATCAACAATACCACCCCACTGACGCATCATGCGAACGCGACTGAAGATTGGGAACAACTCTAGAATTGCCGCTGTTGCGTGTTCTACCGTGTGCAAGCTACCGCGTTGGCTATAACCAACAATCGAGTCAATACCTGCACCAATAACTAATTCACCTTTATCTGACTGAGACACATAACCGTGCACCGCATTAGACATAACAACGGTATCTAAAATTGGCTTCATTGGCTCAGATACCCAAGCTTGTAGCGGATGTGATTCTACAGGCATTCTAAAGCCGGCTTTGTCAGCCAAAACAGAAGAATGTCCAGCGACCGTAATTGCCGCTTTATTGGTTTTCAAGGTACCACGCGTAGTGTGAACGCCTTTTAATTCACCACCTTCGATATCAAAACCTGTGACTTCACAATTTTGAATAATATCGACACCCAATTTATCAGCTGCTCGTGCAAATCCCCAAGCAACGGCATCGTGACGCGCCACACCTGCACGACGCTGTAGCGACGCACCCATAATCGGGTAGCGAGCGGTATCCGTACAGTTCAAATAAGGAATTTCTTTTTGCAATTGCTCAACCGTGCAATATTCTGAGTCGATACCATTTAAGCGGTTGGCTTCAACGCGACGACGAATATCACGCATATCTTGTAGCGTATGACCAAGGTTGTAAACACCACGTTGCGAGAACATGACGTTATAGTTGATGTCTTGGGAAAGACCTTCCCACAACTTCATTGATTTTTCGTAGAATTGTGCCGCTTCGTCCCACAAATAGTTAGAACGAACAATCGTCGTATTTCTCGCCGTATTACCACCACCTAAATAGCCTTTTTCCAACACGGCAATATTGCTCAAACCGTGTTCTTTCGCCAAATAGTAAGCAGTTGCCAAACCATGACCACCACCGCCAATAACGATTGCGTCATAAGACGACTTGGGTTCAGGCGAACGCCAAACCTTTCCCCAACCTTCATTGTAACCTAGCGCATTTTTGGCTAGGCTTAATACCGAATATTTACTCATAAAAAGCCCCATTATTTTATTCAACAACTGTCGATACAGTAATTAAACGAGATAATACCTTAAGCACCTCAGAAAGAATAGTCTATTTACGCCATCTTTTAGACAAACACTAAATACTCAAGCACCATAAAAATCAGAAATGGTACCGTCATTCTGAGCAATATATAGCGAAGTGTGACAATATCTTAAAACTACTGGTCTTTGCGAGGAGCGGTAGCGACGTGGCAATCCCCAGCTACTTTGCAAAGTAGCCGGAGACCGCCACGTTCGTTCCTCACTCGCGGTGACGCGAGGTCTTAGAAATTAGCCACCCGTGTGGCTCATGTGACGAAAACGATGGGCTTTTCTCTGACGCTAAAATCGTTTTTCTCCGGATTTGTGTTGTAGGCTCGCTTGGATTATATAGCCAGTTTACTTAATCAGTTTTTTAATCAGCTGTTCTGCGGTGGTCAACAGGCTATTTTCCTGAGTGACTAACTCAACTTCGCCATGACATTTAGGACATTGCTCAAAAGTTATCGTAATACAATCACTTTTGCCAACGTTTTTTTGCCATTGGCATTGCTTACAAACCCAGTAGTAACTGCGATTATTGGGTAATGGTGCAACCATCATAAACCTCCATTGTCTAACACAGGCGGATAAAAAGGTTTTCCCCAATCCATTTCATCATGATTATTCATCATAATTTCAATAATGATAGGGAGTAACGTTGATAAAATGGCATTCGCATCTTTTAGCTGCGAACGATTAATTTGGCTATTGTGTGTCGCCCCACCGTGAACCATTTGATTTCGCAAGGTATAAAGGCGGTCAAAAACATAAGCCAAAATAATATCCGTATCTTTATTCGCCAACGCAAAGTTAACTTTTTTCTTTACCTTTTGAAAATCGGCTTGCCAATCCGATTGATTAATTTTCTCATTGTAGGCATCCCAAAATGGCTGAAAAACATAACGATTATCTAGTAATAAACGAATACTGCCCGCATATTTTTCCCAAATGAGATGATAAATTTTTTGCTCACTATCCAACCGACAAACTGATTGTAAAAATCCTCGAAATTCACTGCGTTCAGAAAATGATAATTCCCTGCCAATTTCCCTCGCATATACTGCATTAAATGAAACCCACAGAGAAATAAAACGTATATCCTCATCATCGGTAGCGTCAGCTTTCTTTAACCAACTTAATGAACGATGTACTCGTAAATTAAAGTTATCAGAAAAATTGGGTTTTTGGGTTTTGAATTGATCTACTAACTTTACGATTTTCATTATGCCTCTAGTTAATTTCTAATGTACGTTTCGTTTTAGGTATAAATTCTATGATATTATCCATCAATTCATTCAAATTGTACTGCTCAGTTGCCGAGTAAAAAATTGGCCTTTTAATCTCTATTCCTGTTGCTTCTTTTAATCTTGCAGTAATAGAATCAGCCTTACTTTCTAAAAAAACCAATAAATCATCACTAGGTGTTTTATTTTGCCTATCCCAGTTCCTGCCTTTCATTGCCATATCTGCCTGATTAATAGCAACCAGTACCCTGTTTTCTTGAATGTTTTTTAATATAACATCTTCTAGAAGTTTATAAGAAGTTCCCATATCACGAGAGCCACCATCTAAAATAACAACCACCAAATCTATAAATCCCCATTCGCCATCTGAGTGCTCATAGGTTTTACATAAAATATTAGTTAATCGTTTCTTATGTATTCTATCTGCATTAACCCCATCTCCTAATCCTGGGCTATCCCAAATTCTCAAATAATCATTAATTTCATAAGGATTAATATTCATTGTTTCAGGAGCCACTCCCTCCCCAACTTTGGCAACTTCATCACCAAAAAGAGCATTGAGCGTTGAAGATTTTCCAACGCCAGTGGCTCCGACTAATAAAACATCGAGCGGGCGAAAGCCCGCTGATGAAATTTTATTTTTTATATCATCAACTCTATATTTTTGATTCATAAATTCTTTTTTAAATTAAAAAATACTCCCAAAAAAGCCCACAACTCCACCAACAACACTACCAACTAACTTCCCTATTTTTTCCCCAGAAGAACCAAAAAGCTTCCCTATATCTTCACCGATTTTCCCACCAGTTTTAGCAGCATCGACAATCGAATCCAAAATTGACTTTTGAGTTTTATCAGTATAGTTATCTTGCTCATCATCTTTTTCCCACATTTTCTTATCACTATTTATATCATTTATATATACTGCCCGCTTTTTCTTTTCAGTATGATTAACAATGTACATTAATAATTTAGATAAGTTATAGGGTTGCTGCTCTTTATCGTCATCCTTATAGCCTGCTGAATAATAAATAGTGTCCACGGTAACACCTGTTGCCTCTTTTATTCTTTGGTTTGTCGAACGAACTTTATCATTTAAAAATTCAACTAATTTGGGTTCTGGCACATTGTTTTCATTATTCCAATAATGCCCTTTCATTGCCATATCACATTGATTAATAGCCACCAAAAGTCTATCCGCATTATCCCCTAGACAGGGAATTATTACGTTATTGATAAGTTCATAAGAAGTCCCTAAATCCCGGGAAGAACCATCTAAAATAACTAATACTAAATCAATTAGGGCATTACCATCTTCATCTCTTTCATTAAGCTTATTTTTGATATTTTCTGCGTGCCGCCTATCTGCCTCTTTACCGTCACCTAGTCCTGGACTATCCCATAGCATGATATTATTGTATTCAAACTTTTTAATATCCATTGTTTCAGGGTCAACTCCCTGCCCAACTTTGGCAACGTTTTTTTCAAATAGAGCATTGATAGTTGAACTCTTGCCACAGCCCGTCGCTCCGGTAACTAGAATATTAATTTTAGTATCATTTAACTCATTCATTTTTGCCATTAAATGAGTTTTTGCTATTTCACTGATACCACTATTTTCTGCTATTTCCCGAATAATTTCTAAAAGATTTTTTCTTTTCATATACACCTCACTGATTATTAAATTAATTGGTTATTCTTCTGCCACTTTTGTCTCATTGACAATTTTTATTTCTTTCTTATCATATTTTTTACTAAGATCTGACTGATCAACAATAGTGATTAATTGATTATTAGTATCAGATAGCTTATAAGCAAGCTCAAAAAATTTATCAAGGTATTTCTTGTCAACCTCTAATATTTCACACATTTTGCTTAACAAACTCTTTCGTAACTCATTAAAATCTCCATCGTTACAGACTAACTTCACCCATTCAAAAAGCATAATATTTTTTTCCTTTTCAGTAAGTAAAAACTCAACATCATACTTTTTAGAATCAAACAAAACGGCTGCAACATTAGATAACAAGTCAAGTCTAACTTGTGGAAACTTCATTATTTCAAGCATCATATTATTTTGAGAAAAAGATAATAAATTACCGCCCTCATTCATTATGCTGTTGATAATATCGCTCTTGACTGTTTCATCTTTTGCGTATGCTTGAATACAATTAGGTAATAAATATAAAATTGCACCAGCAATGCTTGGAAATTTTTTATCCTCCCCTACACCATTAGAATATTCACTAGCCTTGGGAAAAACAGAATCGCTTCTGTATAACGGTGACCAAAAAGAACTGGCTAATATTTCTATAGCCACACTGAAGCCAGGTGTATTGCCACCATTACTGACCTCACTGTCTTCATCAAGTTGCTCAAATTCACTGCTACCCTCATTATTCGCAAGCTTCAAATAATCCGAGGTACTTTTGAAAAATTTTTCTGGCTCCAAGCAGTATGATTTTAATGTAAAATCATACAGTTTACTAATGACTGTCGAAGAGACTGCATTTATAAAATCAAAACGATATTTTTCACCTATAATTCTCTCATTTTCGTTAATAGACGACAAAAAAGAATATTCAGAAATAAATACATACAAGTCTTCTTCTTTTAACTCATCTAAATCTTTTTGTAATTCATCAGGTATTTTTTCTCTAAGTGATTTAACAAATGATTTTTTAATATCTCCATCAATCATTGTTAATAAAACACTCCACTCTATAAAAAACATCTGTTTTAATTTTGAATCTAGTTCTTTTAAAAACATTATTCTTTCCTACAGTCAAATTAATAATAAAAACCCTACTAGGAAGCCTTTTTTAGCTTCAATTTCATCAATCCTGGGGCTTCCGCTTCCACCTCGTAATTTTTAAAAACCCCCACAATTAAAGTAATACCAATACTAGCTGCGACAATAATAGCAGCTATTTCCATACCCGTTAATGCAGCAATCGGAGCTGCCGCCGCAACAGAAAGCCCTCCCGTAAAGGGAACAGCACCCAGAGCTGCTGTTATAACCGCAATAGTAGCAACAGATGCAGTAGCAATTTTCTTAGACTTTTTTAGGTCCTCAGCCAATTCCCCTTTTACAATAATTTCCGTTGCCTTTAATTCTTTTGCTTTTTCTAGCTCTTCTTTTGTAGTAACAGTAACACTATTCATTTTTTCTCCTATTAATTTAATAAGTTAATTTCTTTATTCAAATCCCAAATAATCTCTCAAACCCTGTTCCATTTTCCCTTGTATTTCACTTGGGCTAATAATTCGCAAGTGCGGTATCCAGTATTGCACTATTGGCACGACTTCTCTGGCATTGACATTTTTGCACGCCAGTAATAAATCGCCATTCTCCGTTTTCCTGACTAGCTCTTGATTAGGTAATAAATCACGCCGTTCAAAATAGCCTGCGACGGTATGATTGACTTGTACGATAATTTCACTGATACGATTACCAAAAAACAGGCTATCGGTATTAACCATTTCCTCTCTGACCTTTTCATCGCAATCAAACGCTTCGTCAGTGACCAATAGGTTTTCAATTTGTGCAAAACAAAAAATTCGCTGTTGCTTTTCGTATAAGCCTACCACGTACCAAATACCGTTTTTATTGAGCAAATGATAGGGTTCTAATCGGTATGTTTTGGCTTTTTCGACTGAAGACTGTCTAACTTTTGCGTAGGTAAAGGTAATAATTTTGTGTTGGAGAATTGCATTATTAATCGCGTCAAAGGTTCGCTTTTTTGATTTGATATTTTCGTATTCAAAACCTTTAACGAGAATACTTTGCTGGAGTTTGTCTTGAAAAAATTTCCTATCTATGTCGGGGAGTAAGTCAGCAATGCTAGCAAAATTGGCAAAGCGTCTGATTTCTTTTGTATTTAGATAGCCTTGTTTGCTGATGTCTAAGCGGTAACACTCCCCTGTTTCTGCAAAAAACAACATTCTCAAACGAAAAAAATCTCGCTGAATTGTCCGTAAACTCACATTATAGTCATGGGCTAAATCGTGAATATTTAAGCATTCACCCTGGTTAAGACGAACAATAATACTGCTTAAACGCTCTGCTATTGCTTCATTTTTATTCATTGATTTTCACTTTCACTCCAAAACATTTATCCATCCACTAGTATAAATAACGACGATGACAGGTTGTGTCATCGGGAAAAAATAATTACCAATTAAATAGCGATATATGGCGGAATAAACTAATACTGACACAAAAATTACCGACAAAAACAGTGTCCGCAGTACGACAAGACAACATAACACCGTACAATTTCAAGCTATTTCGCTATATTATTATTGACACAAAAAGAGACTATATGTTACCCCCCCCCGCATTTGTCAAGATTTTTCAATGAGATAAACTGATGATGACAGGTTGTGTCATCGGGAAAACTTTTTTATCATTTCGGTAACCATAAATTATTTTGGTAATAAAAACAATTTTTATTTCATCTAAAAGTTACAAACTCTCTTCAACCAAATAAATACAGCAAGATGGCATAGCATCTGTAACAATTTTTAAATTATTTCACTATAAGCACCCAAGTATCATAAAAACTCAAAATAGTACCGTCATTCTGAGCAATATAGTGAGGTGTGACAATATCTTAAAACTACTGGTCTTTGCGAGGAGCGGTAGCGACGTGGCAATCCCCAACTACTTTGCAAAATAGCCGGAGACCGCCACGTTCGTTCCTCACTCGCGGTGACGTGAGGCCTTAGAAATTAGCCACCCGTGTGGCTCATGTGACGAAAAACGATGGGCTTTTCGCTAACGCTAAAGTCGTGTTTTTCGGGTTTGTGTTGCAAGCCTGCTTGGATGGCTTGGGCAATTTCTTTATCGGATTTTCCACTTCTGAGCATCGCACGCAAATCAAGGCTGTTTTCATGCCCTAGACATAGCAAAAGTTGTCCCTCAACCGTCAAGCGAACACGATTACAGTCAGCACAAAAGTTACAACTATGCGGCGAGATAAAGCCAATTTTTGACAAATTGCCGTCATTGAAAATCCAATAATCCGCAGGACCGTTTTCTTCTCGTTCAGAAAATAAAGACTTCGACAGCGGATAGTGAGCGTGAATGACTTCACGAATTTCCGCACTCGAAATAAAGGTTTCCTCGCGATTATGAGAAATTTCTCCCAAAGGCATTTCTTCGATAAAGGCTAAATTCAATTGATTTTTTCTAGCGTACTCAACCAGCGGAATAATTTGGTCTTCGTTTTTACCTCGCATAATTACGGCATTGAGGCGAATACCTTTCAGCCCCACCGACTGTGCCGCTTCGATACCGTCTAGCACAGTTTGCAGTTTTCCCGTGCGAGTAATGGTTTTAAAATCTTGGGGGTTTAGCGTATCTAGACTAACGTTGAGCTTTGCCGTACCAGCTAATTTCAAATCTTTGGCAACGCGAGGTAATTGCGAACCATTGGTGGTAATGGCAATTTGTTTGACACCAGGATACTGTCCCAGCACTTTGATTAGCCAATGCACATTTTTGCGAATAAGTGGCTCACCGCCCGTTAAACGAAATTTTGTCGTGCCATTTTCAGCAAAAATTTTTCCCACTCGCGAAAGCTCTTCAAGCGTCAATAAGTTTTTTCTCGGCAAAAACTCCATATCTTCGCTCATACAATACACACAGCGAAAATCACAGCGATCTGTCACTGAAATGCGTAAATAGCTAATTTTTCGTCCGTGGGAATCAATAAACATAATACGTCATTAACGGCATCTAGTACCGTCATTCTGAACAATAATAATGAAGTGATTAACCATGAATTTTCGCAAAAGCCGCTAATTGCTCTTCGGTTGCAGGCGTTTGATACTTTTCTTTGTACTCTGAATAAGGCATGCCATAAATCGCTTCTTGAGCAGTTTCAACAGACATTTCTTCACCCAATTCTTCTGCGGCCGCCTTGTACCATTTATAAAAACAATTACGACAGAATTTACCCGTAATCATCAAGTCAATATTTTGAATATCCGTGTTGTTTTGTAAGTGTTCGACCAGTCTATCAAAGACAGCGGCTTTAATTTGTATTTCTTTATCTTTTGTCATCATATTTTGAATTCTTGAAAAAATTTGCACCTATAGTGGTTAGATTCTACAATAGCAACATGACAAATACTAGCAATGATACGACACCTTTGCCACTTTCTCTCAGCAATGAAGTTTCTGAAAAAGATAAGATTTTCTTATCTCAATATTATCAATTAACCTCAAATAGCGAATGGTATTTAGACACAACTAACGACTGCTATCGCATCAACAATCCTGCTGAAAAACTCTCATTAACTTTAGATTTTCGCGAAGGTAACTACCGCCACCGCAACCAAAACATTGGCAAAGAGCCCTTACTTCAGGCCGTAAAAATCAAAGGAAAACTCCCACAAACGCTCATTGACACCACCCCAGGTGTCATGAAAGACAGTATCATGCTCGCCTCTCGCGGTATTAAAATCACAGCCATTGAACGCCACCCACTGCTGTTTGTCATAGTTCGTCAAGCACTGTCGTTTTTAGATTTGGATATCGATTATCACTTTGGCGATTCAAGTATTTTACTACCTGAATTTTCTGCTCAGGTCATTTATCTCGACCCCATGTACCCCAGCAAGAAAAAATCCGCTCAAGTCAAAAAAGATATGCAAATCTTACACAGCCTCGTTGGCAAAGATGATGATGCGGAAAAATTACTCCAAGTCGCAAGACAGCAACAAGCTAGAGTCATTGTCAAACGCCCCAGCTACGCCGAATATTTAGGCAACCAAACACCCAATTTCAGCAGCCAAGCACAGAAACGCGGGGCGACGCGTTTTGATATTTATTTATAGAAAATTAGGCATTTTTCACTAAAAAATGAACATAGCGTCCCATCTGCCAACAACCAAAGCGTCACCGCGAGCGAGGCACAAGCGTGGTGGTCTCCTACTACTTTGCAGAGTTATTGGAGTTCAGAATGACGGTACTTTGCAGAGTAGTTGGAGATTGCCACGTCGCTGCCGCTCCTCGCAATGACGCCAATTTTTGAATCCTCGCTCCTTCTGCCCTACGGAAAATTGATAACCCACTACAAATTATAGCGTTTTAGCACTGTCATTCTATTATCGTAACAATTAGGTGGTTTAAAACTATCATAAATCAGGCATTTTTCACTAAAAAATGAACATAGCGTCCCATCTGCCAACAACCAAAGCGTCACCGCGAGCGAGGCACGAGCGTGGCGGTCTCCTGCTACTGTGCGGGGTAGTTGGAGATTGCCACGTCGCTATCGCTCCTCGCAATGACGCCAATTTTTGAATATAGCCCTAGTAGAGTGTATGGAGCGAAAGCGATATACACCTTGATTGACTGGTATTTGATTCCGTTATGCGATATTTTTACCGAAGCCTGTTTAATCTGTTTGATTATTTCTGAAAATTTAACATATGCAAGCGGTGGATATCGCTAATTCCTCGCTCCTTCTGCCCTACGGAAAATTGATAACCCATTACAAATTATAGCGTTTTAGTACTATCATTCTGTTATCGTCACAATCAGGTGGTTTAAAACTATCATAAATCAGGCATTTTTCACTAAGAAATGAACATAGCGTCCCATCTGCCAGTAAGGATAGGTCTGGCTCACACGCAATTCATGACGAAAAATATCATCAGCCAAAGTCTGATAATGCGATTTATCTCGCATAATATCGTAAAAAACACGAATGCCACTGCGACACTGTACCGTCATTCCACGCCGATTTAATTGCACTTCTAATTGGTCGGGAAAACATGGCCAGTGCGGATTGAGTTTCACGCGTTGGCGAACCTGATAATTTCTTTCAATATAATCAAAATTACCATAAACCAACTGAGCCATTTCTCTCGCCCAGGCATTGTAAAACATCAGCGACAAAGTGCCATTGGGCTTGAGCAAAGCTTGTAGATTATCGATAAAATCATCTTGATTTTCAATCCATTCCAACACTGCGTGACAAAAAATCACATCAAACTTGTCAGCATTTTTCTCAGTCGATAAAGATTGCACCGAGCCTTGAAAAAAGCTTGCTTGAGGGAAATTTTGTAATCGCTGTCTTGCCTGCTCCACCATCACTGGGGCATTATCACACGCCAAGACACGATGACCGTGTTGCAAAGCCCATTCACTCATCAAACCCAAACCACAGCCAGCATCCAATATCGACAAAGTTTTATCCGTCTTTATCACAGAGCTCAAGTCACGCTGCAACACGGCAAGCCTTAGCTTGCCCTTATCACTGCCGTAGATATTTTTTTGCAGATGCGTCGCTCTATCTTGGAAAGATTGATCTTGAGGCGGAAAGGCTGGTTTGGCTTTATGAGACATCAATAAAAATCAGAGGTAGAAAGTGTATAAAGTTCTGTAAAATACTGCATTGAATTAATCGATATTTTCTTTCAATGAAACACTAGAAACCGGCGTAAACGTTCCCCAGTTTTTACAACCAGGGCATTGCCAATTCAGTTTATTCCCTCTAAACCCACACTCACGACAACGATATTTTAACGCCACGCCCAACATCTTATCGACGCTATGATTTAATAAAACCAGTGCCGCTTTTTCCTGCTGGCATTGCTCGGCTTCTTGAGAGGTGTCGGATACTTTTTCGGTATTTTTTGCAGAATGAGTACCGTCATTCTGAGCATTCAGTAACTTCAAATAAGACTGAACCATCAAGACATTCGGGGTTTTCTCTAGGTAATGCTGTAAAAATTGCATGGCCGATTCCCTACCTTCTGTCTCAGCAATCAATTGATTAAGCCGCAAAATCAAAGCGGGATTTGGGAACTTGGTCACCAAACGCGACAATTCATTTTTCCACTCGTGACGCTGCTGTAATTGAAAATAGCAATCTTCCAAAGTGTTTAAAATCTCTATTAAGAATTGAGGGTTTTGATGTTCAATTTGACGGAAATAGCCAATCGCCTCAATGTAGTCACCTCGCCCTTTTGCCAGCTCTCCCAGGCTAATCGTCGCTCGCACACATTTCTTATCACACGCCAAAGCAGATTGTAGCAGCTCAATGGCTTGATTATTTTGAGGTGGTTCTTGTTGCAGTAACAAGGCCGCTAATTCACAGTAAAAATGTGCTGCCTGCTGTTGAATAGGCAAGCGTCCAAAAGGGTCAATTTCAGCAACGACATCAATGGCTTTTTGCCAGTACGACTGCTCGGCATACAAAGTCACCAAACGGTGTCTCGCCGTCTCACGCATATCAGGGTAAGGACACAAACGCACTTTTTGAAAAAATTCCTCGGCATGATTCATAATGCCTGCGGCGTAATAATCTTCCGCCAGTGCTAAATTGAGTTTTTGTCGCGTATCTTCGCCTAATTCAGACTTGCTCGATAGCGAAGAATGAATATGCAAGGCTCTATCTATCTCGCCACGATGACGAAACAAGTTACCTAAAGTAATTTGATTTTCAATCGTCGAGTCATCAAGATGAGCAATGCGAAAAAAAATCTCTATCGCTTTGTCTGTCTCATCTTCTAATAGATAACTTAGACCCTTGAAATAATCGTCTTCTTTTTGATTGTTTTCACTTTTTTTATGACTTCTCGCCAACCACCAGCCTGTAAAAGCCGCCAATGGCAAAAGTAAAACTAATAATTCATTCATCGTTTAATTATTATTCATTTCGCTAATTCAGCAATTAGTTAAATTAGCCAACCAATTTAATGGCTAATTCAAACGTTAGTTTACTGGCTTATGCAGCTGTTTTTTCTTCGGCGAATTGCTCTGCAATTTCATCTTTTTTGCGTTGCTTAATCAACTCGTCAACTTGCTTTTGCAAGCGTTTTGCACGAAGCTTCCAACCCCAACCTGTCAACGCAAAGAAAGGCAATAACAACAAAGCCCCCAAAATAAATGCACCAAAAATCAACCAAGACAAAGGTAGTTCGATTTTTCCCAACAAGTAATCAAAACTCACTAGCTGGGCATTATTAAATGACAACGGTAAAATCACCGCCAACGCCAAGATAATAAAAACAATAAATAAGATTTTTTTCATAATTTCCTCTATTTTCCTAATGTTATACCGTCATTCTGTAGCCATGTGCGAGCAACTTAATCACAACGGGCGACACACATTGAAACGCCCTGGCCACCACCAACACACAAAGTCGCCAAACCTTTATCAGCAGAAAGCCTCTGCATATTATACAACAAAGTCACCAAAATTCTCGCACCCGATGCACCAATTGGATGCCCCAGAGCAATTGCCCCACCAGTGATATTGATTTTCTCCTGTTGCTCTTCGTCCCAGCCCATGCCGTGATTAACCGCCAAGGCCTGTGCTGCAAACGCTTCATTCGCCTCAATCAAGTCTAAATCTTGGCTTTCCCAGCCTGCTTGTTGCAATGCTTTTTGACTGGCGGGCACCGGACCAAATCCCATGATTTCTGGCTCAACGCCTGCTATTCCCATACCTTTTATCGTTGCCATAATGGGCAGATTTAAACTTTGTGCTTTGGCTTTGCTCATTAACAACAAATAAGCCGCTCCATCATTCAACCCAGAAGCATTACCGGCCGTCACCGTGCCTTGTTTCTGAAAAACAGGTTTCATATCCGCAAGAGAGTCAATCGTGATATTCGCCCTAGGATGCTCATCAGTATTAAAAACCACTTCGCCACGACGCGTTTTCATCACCACATCGGCAATTTGCGTCTTAAAATCACCATTTTCTATGGCTTTTTGAGCCAATTGTTGGGAACGCAGGGCAAAATTATCTTGTTGCTCTCGCGAAATAGCATATTGCGTTGCCAAACGCTCGGCGGTAATTCCCATCAACTCACCGTCAAAGGCATCAGTCAAACCGTCGTAAACGATACTATCCAAGCTCTCAGCATTGCCATAACGAACCCCACGACGCAAATGCTGTAAATGTGGTGCGTTACTCATCGATTCTTGACCGCCAGCTAAAACAATTTCCGACTGCCCCGACAAAATCGATTGCACACCCAAAATCACCGAACGCAATCCCGAACCGCAAACTTGATTAATGGTCAAACTCACGGAATCAATCGGCATGCCAATATTCAAAGCCACTTGACGAGCAGGGTTTTGCCCACAGCCTGCCGTCAGCACTTGCCCTGATATAATTTCATCAACTTGACTGGCAGAAACACCCACAGAATCCAGTGTCGCCTTAGCAACTTGCGAACCCAATTCAACAGCTGACAGCTGACTCAAACTGCCACCTAATCGCCCAATCGCACTGCGTTTTGCTGCAACAATAACCACTTCTGTCATCATAAATCACCGCCACAAATCTTCGCATAATCGGAAATCACAGCGTGCCAACCGTTCAATAAAGCCTCAACAGTCAGTGCATGCCCAATAGAAACCTCAGCCACAGGCACTTTTGCTAAAAAGAAAGCCAGATTTTCCAAGTCTAAATCATGCCCAGCATTGACTGCCAATTGGCTGTCAATTGCGGCTTGATAAGCTTTCACAAAATCTAAAACTACCGTTTCTTGTGTTCCCTGCTCAAAACTACGTGCATAACGCTCCGTGTGTAACTCAATGCGATCTGCCCCCACCGATTTTGCCAAGGCAATTTCTTGCACATCCGTATCCATAAACAAACTACTGCGAATACCCGCTTCTTTGAGCTTGCTTAAAATTGTTTGCAATTGTGTTTGATGTTCGCTCACCACCCAACCGTGGTCAGACGTAATTTGATCAGGTGCATCTGGCACCAAAGTCATTTGGTGAACTTGGTTCTCAATACATAAATCGACCAAATCTTCACTTGGATAGCCTTCGACATTAAGCTCCACACCCAATTCATCACACAGTTTTTTCAACTCAGCAATATCACTGTAGCGAGCATGTCGCTCATCAGGGCGAGGGTGAATGGTCAAACCATCAGCCCCAGCCAAAATCGCACGTCGCCCAAATGCCACAACATTGGGGAAATCTCGCCCTCTAGCATTACGCAATAAGGCAACTTTATTTAAATTCACGGATAATTTTGTCATAATCTCGTCCTTTGATATTTGATGGCGTTATATTCGCCTATTATTTTATGGGTTATGATTTATCACAGAATGACGGTACCAATTTTACTTATTTCAACCAACATAGTGAAATACAGTCAAATCACATGATTATTACTACAAGGAACATCATCGCAAACAGTATGCCTAGTAGCAAAAGTTAAACTGCTTTACTATAAGTAACACCTTCTCCCTCTGGGAGAGGACTGGGGTGAGGGCGAAATGATTAGAAAAACAACGAAGTCCCAAGACAAATAAGATGTCACAAAAATTGAGTTAAGTATTATTTATTTAATACGCTTATTCTTCTAACCAGTTACCCCTCACCTTCTCCCCACAGGGGAGAGGGAACAACAATCATTACCAATTTCACCTTCGTGGTAATTATTTTTATCAGTTTTTTATTAACTTATTTTACCTGAAACTACAAACCAAGTGCATTAGACATATTATATAGACCAGCTGATTTATTCGCCATAAACTGAGCCGCAAACAATGCCCCTCTCGCAAAAATCTTTCTGTCAGTCGCACGATGAGAAATCTCAACACGCTCACCAGCCATATAGTAATAAGCTGTATGTTCACCAACCACATCACCACCACGAATCGTTGAAAAACCGATACTGCCTTCTTCGCGTTCACCCGTTATTCCTTCGCGAGCATAAACTGCATGCTCAGACAAATTTATCCCAATCGAATTAGCAATGGCACGACCAATCATTAGTGCCGTTCCCGACGGTGCATCAACTTTATGTTTGTGATGAGCTTCGACAATCTCAATATCCGCTTGCTGATGTAGTGCTTTTGCGGCAATGGCAACCAATTGTTCCATAATATTGACACCCAAGCTCATATTTGCCGACATAAAAACGGGAACGTCCTTAGAAAACTGCTCAATTTCCGCCAGCTCCGCTTCGCTAAATCCTGTTGTACCAATAACGATGGCCTTTTGATGCTGTTGGCAAAAAGCCAGATGATTAAGTGTCGAGCCAACCGTTGTAAAATCAATTAAAACATCAAAGTCTGTCGACAATGTTTCAGTCATCACCACATCACTATCACCGCCCAAAACTTGGGCAACTGCCTTACCCAAATTGACATCATTCGGTGCCAATGTTGCCGCTGATAAAGTCAGCTGTGAATTTTCACTTAAGCACTGATAAATACTTTGCCCCATTCTGCCTGTAATGCCTGCTATCGCAATTTTTAACATAGCCACCCCATTTCTCATTCTATCGATAAATATTTAAAGTCATCATCATACGCAATTCTCCATTAAAAAAACAGTCCAGCATGGAATTAACTTACTAAAGGAAGTTCTGCAAAATGCACATTTCGGCAAAATACTGCGTCATGCGCTCCTCGTGCCACTTGCCTAACTCACTGTTATGTCAAGCGGTCACTGCGGTGCTATTCCTTGTCTTTTACTCGAACTGCACATTTTGCAAAACTTCCTAAACCCAATAACAGCACGACAATGTCTAGTTTAGGCTTGACTTTTTCTTTTATTACTGTAAGATTTTGGGCAATTTTTCATTATTAAAATTTTACTTAGGAGTCCATAATATGGCAAATAGTGCTCAAGCACGTAAACGTGCAAGACAAGCAGTACGCAACCGTACTCGCAACGTTGCACAACGCTCTTACATGCGTACAACTGTTAAAAACGTACTTAAAGCGGTTGCTACTGGTAACCAAGAAGCAGCAAAAGCGGCTTTCGCAGTTGCAGTTCCAACTTTAGACAAAGCAAGTCGCAAAGGTCTTATTCATGCGAATAAAGCTGCTCGCTTAAAGTCTCGCTTAAACAAGCGTATTAAAGAAATGGCGTAATCGACATCTTTAAGCTTTATAAGCAATAAAAAAGCTCGCTTTTAGCGAGCTTTTTTATTGCTTATAATTTATGACACGAACTTTTTACCAGTATGAGACTATATAGTGAAAACCCAGCTTTCTATAAACTCAAAATTTTGCGTAAAAACTAAATCAACGTAATTGCTGGGTTTCGCTATCGCTCTACCCAGCCTACAAATTTTCTATAGGAAACTCAATTAAGCCTCCCCACCCTCACCTAATTCAGATAGACTTTCATACCAAGCATCAATAATGGCTTTGACAACAGTCGCCAGAGGAATTGCAAAGAACACACCCCAAAACCCCCAAATACCACCAAAAAGCAAAACCGCCACAATAATTGCCACGGGATGAATACTCACCGCTTCAGAAAAAATCAAAGGTACTAGCACATTGCCGTCTAAAATTTGAATAATCAGATAAGTCAGCATGACCAAATAAAATTGTGAACCGACACCCCACTGAACCAAGGCAACCACCAACACAGGAAAAGTCACCACCGTAGCACCGATATACGGAATCAAAACAGACAAGCCCACCATAAAAGAAAGCAACATGGCATAGTCCAAACCAAATAACAAAAAGGCAATGTAACAAGAAAACCAAATAATCAAAATTTCAATGACCTTGCCACGGATATAGTTGCCAATTTGCATATCCACGTCTTGCCAAAGCGAACGCAAAAAAGGATTTTCAAAGGGAAACAAATGTTGCAAATATGCAATAATGGTATCTTTATCCTTCAACATAAAGTAAACCATCACAGGCACAAGCACCAAATAAACCAACAGACCCACGGTTTTTAATAGCGGTGCAATCACGCCACCTGATAATGCTTTTCTTGCTGCATCAGTCATCTCACCATTAATGTTTCCCAACACATGCAAAGCCTGTTCTTTACTAATCAAGCTTGGATATTTTTCAGGCAGTTTGAGAATTAACTCTTGTCCTGCATTTAAATAAACGGGAATATTTGCCGCTGCCTGCTTCGCCTGCAAGCCAATTTCTGGCATCGCCCAAACAATAATCGCAATCACAAAAAACAAAAACAGAAAAAAGACAACATTGACCGCAACCCATCTCGGCAGCCAAGTGATTTTTTTTGCCTGAGCAATCACGCCCTCAAGCAAATAAGCAATAATCACCGCACCAAAAAAAGGGGCTAGAATTTTCCCCGTAAATAGCACCAAAGCCCCAGCCACAACCAAAAAGACAATCATCGCAGTGAACTGCTGATTCAAAAAAATCCGTTTAATGGGATCAAAAATTGACTGCATACAATAAACTCCAGCTATTAAAGCAGAAAAAGCGGCATGGCACGACCATACCGCAAAAACAAATTATAGAAAAATATGAGAAAAGCTCAAAAAAGTACCGTCATTCTAGGAAGCTGCCTTTTCCTCTGCTGACTTCGCTGACGCTTCTGATTGCTCTGTTTCCTTGTCCCCAGATTTAGCTTCGTCGTCAAGTAACTCAGCTTCTTGGGCATCTTTGACTTCTGGCAAAGCCGCAACAGTCGCCACTTGAGGCAAAATATTGCCTGAAATCGCCTCAGGCTGATTTGCATAAATTAAACTCACTGAACCTTTATAAGCTTTCAAAGCATTGCTTTCTTCATTGAGGGCTTCATAAATTTTACCCAATAAAGCAAATGTTTCTGGCAAAGCCATCGATTTCAAAGAAGTTTCGGCGTATTGCTTAGCTTCTTCAAATTGTTCAGACTGGAAAGCCGCTTTTGCCGCACCGTAATTCAGGTAAGCATTTTCAGGTCGTTGACGCAGCCATTTTTTCATAGTCGCCAATCTAGCTGTGCTAGAACCCGTTTCCAATTGTGTATAAGCATGAATTAAAGGATCAGCGTAACTCTTACGAATTGCTTTAGAAAGTAGCTTTTCTGCTTTTTCCTCCTCTCCGTACTGAACCAGACCACTAACGTAGCTAAGGAAAACGCCTTCGTCAGATTTTGCCGACTTAGGTAGCTCAGACCAGACTTTCTCAACCATGTCTAAGCCTGTTCCTTCAGCAACGAATAACTTCTTAGCCACTTCAGCTTTACGCTCTAGATAACTTTCTTTATCCTTAAAGTTGCCTTTCATTAGTGATAGCAAATGCCAAACTTCGTGGTGATTACCCAGCTGTTCATGTGCCTGCATCTCTATTTCACGGAACTGTGAATTATCCGAGTGTTGCTGGCGATAAGCTTGTAGAGCGGTTAAAGCTTGCTGAGGTTTGTTGTCACTCAAATACAAACGTGCTTCTTTCAGTGCAGTTGCCAACGAGTCAGTACTCTCGACTTCCACTGCGAGCTGTCTAGCTTCTAATAAATAATCGTCTCTGCGGACAAAAGAACCTTGCTCATGAGCAGCTTGTGCCGCATTTGTTAAGAACAAACTGGCATCAGCTTTAGTTTTACAACAAAGCGCCGAACCCTTGACCAATAATTTTTCCGCTTTTTTCCAATTGCCTTTTTCCATCGCCAACAAACCTTTTTGTAGCAAGGTATTGGCACGAGCATTGCGGCGTTTTTTAGTCCAGTTTTTAAAAGTTGCTGGTAGACGAATAATCCCCCAAAGCAATTTAAAAGCCACCATCAAAACAATCACAAATAGTGCAACAGCGACCAAAAAATACCACAAAGGCATCTCGTAACTACCATTACTCAAGTTCAGGGTAACAGAGCCTTCATTCTGACTTAAAAAAGTCCCGCCAAGCGTCAAAGTTGCCGCAACAGCAAGTAATATAATGGCATATCTCATGGTTGTCTCCTGTTAATTATTTGTTGTTCTCAAACTGAGAAACCAAACCTGACAAATCTGGTAAGACAGTATTTAGCTCACTTTGTAAAACCGCATTCAATGATTGCTCAATACGCTGGGCAACCGCATCAGCTGCAAAGTATTTACCAACACCTGCTTTGATTGATTGGATGCTAGAAGCTAACAACACTTTATCACGTGAGCGAACAGCTAATTCCGCCGTTTTTACATCCGCTTGCAACAAGCGTTTTTCAATCAAAACTGTTTCAGATGAAATATCAATTTTGCTTGGGTCCTTAGGTGTAAATTTCACACCACTCGCAACAATCGAAGTCACTTTATCCAATAGACCTTGTTTTTCCGCAGCAGATTGATTATCTGAGACAGAGCTCGCCGTCGCTTGAGTCACTTTAGCATTCAACTGAGCAATATCTTGAGAGACAGATGCCAATTGAGATAATAAAGCATGCTCATCAACCACTTTAACACCCGATAGTTGAATTAATTTCTCACGAACACTTTCTACTAGTGGTGTCACTACGCCGTCATTGCTAGCTAGCAACTTGTTCTCTGCAATTTTCAACAAGCCTGTTGCACCGTGAACATCACCTTCTGACTGAATTTTGTAATTTGCCATGCGAAGTAAATAACCCACTTCTTGCTTGTTCACACCACTGGCACTGACTGCTTGACCTGCCGCTGAAACCTCCGTGAGATTTTTGGACAAACCTTTTTGGCTTAGCTCAATTTCTTTCACTTTACCCAACAAAGTCTTAACTGCCGTCATGCGACTGTCTAACGCTTTTTGTACATCCGCTTTGACCGCCTTGCCCAAACCGCGCTGCATTTGCTCAACTTGAGCAATACGAGCATCAAATTGCTTGACGCCAGCCACCAACATTTTTTCTTGTCCAAGCAGAGCATTTAACTGACCTTTCAGCGTTTCAACTTCCTTGCCACTAGATGCTAAAGCCGTTTTTAATGTGTTAATTTCTGCCTCAGCTGCAGAGACTTTTTGACTATATGATGCACCATCACCAACATTGTCTTTCAGTAATCTCAACTCGTTAAAGCTATAAGCACCCAATCCCGTACCGACAAGCCCCAATAACATCGCCAAAGAAACACCTAATTTGCCCGATTGCTTTTTCTCAGGTGGTGCTTTTTTAATAATTTGCTTTGGCTTAGTGGCTGCTTTATTAGCAGATTTCGCTGGCTCGGCCTTTTTAACTTCTGGCTTTTTCGGCTCTGTTTTTTTTGCCGTAGCTTCTGCTTTGGCGTTTGGCTTAGCCTCAGACTTAGGCTCTGATTTAGCTTCCGACTTTTTCGCTTCTAATTGTTTTTGCTTGCTGACGGGATTCATCGTATTGTTGGGTTTTGAAGTTCCTTCCGTTACTTTCCCCGTTTCTTTTTTCGCATCAGATGTTTCCGAAGCACTATTCCCTGCCTGTTTTTCACTCTCAATCGCTTCTTTGATTGAGTCTTTTGCATTGTCTAATGCTGCTTTCACTTGTTCTGCTTCAGAGACTGTTTCTGCATTTGTTTTTATGTCGTTTTTACTCATCAGTTCTGTTTTTCTCCCACCATATCAAAATTGACTGGTTCAATGATTGTTGATTCGCTGATTCCGCAACAATAACCCGTTGAAAACCCAATTGAATTAGATAATCGGCAATTCGTTGACTGAATACAAATATCGACCATTGCCAAAAGTCAGACCGACCGCTAGTTGTCAAATTCATCACAACCGCATCGGCAATTTCACAACTACTTATCGAAATCGCACGAATAGAATATTTGTCTAGAAATTTTACCATAACTTGGGATGAGTGTTTAGCCTTATTACGGCGATAACAAATAATCCTCGTGACTTTTTTACCCTGAGCCTGCCAAAAGTCTGATAGCACCGTTCGCCCACCGCTGGCACAAATCATGGCAACCTGCGACACATCCAGCTGTAAAAATTGTTTATCTTGCAGCAAAGATTCACTGGTAAATGGTGATTTTGCTTGAAAAGCCACCTCAACGCCGCATGCCTGCAAAGCTTGTGCCGTTTTATTGCCAATGGCAATGACTTGTTTGATTTTCACAGAATGACGGTACTGATTAGGCAATTTTTCAAAAAAACACCGAACCGCATGCTGGCTGACAAAAAATAAAGTATCAGCTTGTAATACAGATTGAATTGCTTTTTCTGACAAGTCGATAGGTTCAATTTCCATCACGGGCAAGCCATATAAAGTCACTTCTGGAGAGAGGCAGACTTTCGCTTGAGCATTGGGACGCGGCGACCATACCGATAATTGTTTCATGCTAGCAATAATGGCAACTTAAATAATTTACGCCGTCGGAGGAATAATTTTATCCAAAATCGCTTTTGCACCTTGGCTCAATAATTCATCAGCAACCGTCAAACCAATGGCACGAGCATCATCAATATGCCCCGTTTTTTCCGCATACAACATCACAGAACCATCAGGCTCACCAATCAAAGCACGCAGATGAATTTGTTCACCCGATAATTCTGCATAAGCCGCTATTGGCGTTTGACAACTGCCGTTAAGTCGTTCGTTAACGGCTCGTTCTGCACTGGCACGAAGACTATTTTTTGTATCGGCAAGCGGTGCGAGCAATTGTTTTGTCACTTCATCATCCTCTCGGGTTTCTATCCCCAATGAGCCTTGGGCAATGGCTGGTAACGAAATTTCAGGCTCAATCACCGAAGCAATTCGCTCCGCCATACCCAAACGCTCCAAACCTGCCGCAGCCAGAATAATCGCATCGTAGTCGCCGTTATCCAACTTCGCCAAACGCGTGTTAACATTCCCACGCAAGTCTTTGAATAACAAATGTGGATAATGTTTTTTAAGCTGGCAAACACGTCGCAATGAACACGTTCCCACCACAGCATTCTCAGGTAACTCACTCAGTGTTTTATAGTGATTGGAAACAAAAGCATCAAATGGATTGTGCCTTGCCATCACACAAGAAAGCCCCAAACCTTCTGGAAACACAACCCCGACATCTTTCATCGAATGCACAGCAATATCGGCACGTTTTTCCAACAGTGCATTTTCCAGCTCCTTGACAAACAACCCCTTGCCACCAATTTTTGCCAATGGGCTATCCAACAGCTGATCACCACGAGTGGTCATTCCGATAATCTCAACCTGTAAATTTTGATGATGCTGCAGCAATTTATCGCGGACAAATTCGGCTTGCCACATGGCTAAAGGACTATTTCTTGTCGCTATACGTATCGTTTGAGTCGTCATAATTTTTGCCTAAAACACAGAAAATAATTGAAGCCCAAAGCATAGCACCAAAGCCGAAATAAATAAACTGAAACGAGTGTTAGAAAAAAGTAGAAAAAAGTATTATAAGAACACAGAATGACGGTACCATTTACTTTAAATTTTGCTATCTGCGGTGCGAACAGGACAATAGCAAGTTATCATCTAATATAGAAAGCTCTGAAAAATGTACTGTTTGAGCAAAAGGCAAGCCATGAAACATTTTTTGCACCACAACAACCATTTGAAACAACAATAAGTTGAGTAAGTGGCACGAGCGTATAGTGCAGTATTTTGCCAAAATATGTATTTTACAAAGCTTCCTATATTTATTATTATCGTCTTTGCATACTATCATTATAAGCAGCTATCACTTTTTTTGCTGCTCGATAACGTGCTAAATCCCGAGAAACAGGAATAACCAAAAAAAGCCCACCTATTACGTAAAGTAAGAAAATAACAAGTCCGTGCCAATCATTCTGAAAATACAATATCAACCCGCCCACTGCAATAACAAATAAACCAAAATAGCCAAATACATAATTCATCGCTAACTCAAGCCGATAATTAGAACGGAAAACAATACCCTTATTACCCAGCTCAAGCTTATTTCCAGCCATTTTAATATTATCAAGTATAACTTTTGGTCTTTTGGCCCTAAAAATATTACCAATAACTTCATCAGATAAATCAATACCGTAAGCGGCGTGGAAACTCATCTCTCGTTGTAGTCGTTTATAGCGTTTTTTAGACATTCTATTTTTGTTATAGCCTATCACTTGCATTTGATAAGCATAATCCTCAATTTTTTGTGCCCTTTGCTTTAAAAATAGCCCAATAAAATATTTTACTATTGTAAAAATAAAAAATAAGGTGGGGGACTGCTACAAAACGCACAAAATGACTAATTGTTTCTATATCCATAGATTACTCCTAAAAAATAATTAAAAAAAAAATGAATAACAGATAATACTCCCATTCTCTATAGGAAGCTCTGCAAAACGTACAGTTCGAGTAAAAGACAAGGAGTAGTACCACAGTGACCGCTTGACATAACAATGAGTTAGGCAAGTGGCACAAGGAACGCATGACGCAGTATTTTGCCGAAATGTGGATTTTGCGGAGTTTCCTATAGCAAACTACTGCTTATACCATTATGCTAAGATTTATTCTAAAATTACTCTGTCCGCTCTTTATTTTCAGAAAATCACCTAAACACTTCTATAGAAAATCAAACAAATGCGTAACACTTATTTCTTATCCTAACTATCCAAAACCCCAATGGGTAAAAGTAAAAGTTATTTATCTAAAAGCCATGATGGGAGAAAAAACGGGCTGTCGTAAAATTGCCAACCATTTTAATCACCTGTACGGTAAACGAGAAACGGTAGGTAAAACTTACGTTGCCAATATTATCCGTGACAATCGCTATCTGATTATGCAAGAGAGGCGAAAACTCAAAAACAAATTACCGAGATGGGTAGCAGTC
>PDWI01002063.1_pt1 | contig 30909 bp, 28 predicted proteins | sample 1430891 | NCBI WGS metagenome assembly PDWI01 (sample SAMN01162508, study PRJNA174530) | Oral metagenome, whole genome shotgun sequencing project. | biome: Marine environment; feature: Marine mammal; material: Swab sample of the gingival sulcus; isolation source: swab sample of gingival sulcus... | reverse complement strand
AGACTACACATATATATTATATTAGGAGAATTTTCTGGTCAAACGCATAGCGTTCACCGAACCCCGTGTGCAACACGGGGTTTTCTTCTATACAAAAAAGAGGCTATGAATTTTGTTAGCCTCTTTTTATAAAATCTTATACTATTTAGTATCGAACAGACTTGAACACGTCAATACATATTCTTTCAGGTTATTGCGTAGCTTTCTTATCAGTGCTTATTGCATCTGAATTCTGCTCATCTTCAGCTGTATCTTCTTCCATAATATCGCCGCTTACCGCGTATCCGAGATGTATAGTCGCCTTATTCAGCTCTTGAAGTATATTGTTTATCTCAACGACCTTATCTTCTTGCAAGTTTGAGCTGGCTGCCAAATTTGCGTTATATAGTATATGCTCAATATCACCATGTATATTAGATATTTTTTCGCGTATCTCTCCTGCCGCTATATGTTTTTCTGCTTCAGACTTTGCAGTTTCATTATTACAGCACGTTGCTGAATTCGAATTCATATCGAGTTCATACTCTGAGTTGGCAAGAACTACCTCAGGTCTATATCCAAGTTTATCATTTACTAAATCGGCAAAGTCTTTTTTAGATTCTTCTTCGCCATGTACTAAAAATACTTTTTTAGGTCTGCTCTCAAACGCTGCAAGCCATGTGAATAACCCTCGTTGATCGGCATGACCTGAAAAGCCTTCCAAGTTATGTATCTTAGCATTTACCTGAACTTCTTCGCCAAAGAGCTTTACGTTCTTGGCGCCGTCTAAAAGGCGTCTTCCAAGTGTTCCCTGAGCCTGATATCCTACAAAAACAATGCTGTTCCTTGCATCCCATAAGTTATGTTTTAAATGGTGCCTTATTCTACCGGCTTCACACATTCCGCTTGCGCTTATTATCACCTTCGGCTTCTTATCGAAGTTCAGCTGTTTAGACTCGTCACTGCTCTTTGTGAATATGAGGTTTTTAAAATCAAGCGGATTATCTCCTTTTAATATAAACTCTCTCATATCTTCATCGAAGACTTGAGCGTTCCTCCTAAAGACTTCGGTTGCTGAAGTTGCCATAGGACTGTCTATGTATACATCTATGTCATCAAGCTGTACCTGAGCCTCTTTATGTTCATAATAATATTTATTAAACTCGTATATCAGTTCTTGGGTTCTTCCAACTGCAAACGACGGAATTACGACATTGCCGCCTCTTGCGATAGTTTTCAAAACGATATCTATCAGCTCCGGTCCGCCTGACCCCTTTATAGGGTGGTTTCTATTTCCGTATGTAGCTTCCATAATGACGTAATCCGCTTTTTTAATGTATGTAGGATCACGCAATATAGGTCTTTCGGCCATTCCAAGATCTCCCGAAAGGACTATCTTCGATTCTTTATCATCTTCCTTTACCCATATTTCAGTTATTGCAGATCCGAGTATATGTCCGGCATCGTTGAATACTATCTTCATTTCAGGATTAAGCTCTATAAGTTGGTCATATATTATCGGTTTTATGTACTGCAGTGCATTGTTTGCATCATCTATGGTGTAAAGCGGCTCAACTAACGGTCTACCTGCACGTTGGTTTTTTCTGTTAGCCCACTCGGCCTCTTTCTCGTGAATATACGCGCTGTCTTTTAGCATTATATCGAGAAGATCAGCCGTTGCATCTGTACAGTATATGGCCCCTTTAAAGCCCCTCTTAACGAGCAGTGGCAATCTACCGCAGTGATCAATATGCGCATGTGATAAAACTACACATTCAATCTCTTGAGGATTAAAAGGAAATGGTTCAAAGTTCATTTCTTCTTGCGATTTGCCACCTTGAAATTGTCCGCAATCAACTAGCACCTTATGTTCACCCGTTTCTATCAAATGGCATGAACCCGTAACCCCAAGTGTTGCTCCACAAAATTTTATTTTCATAACTAACTCCTAACTAAATTTAGACAAAACCCATTCCTATATATCTATGTTCCATAAAGACGGTTCTCCCGTTGAAACTAATGATGCACCTGCATCGATCGCCTCTTTAACTTCCTCTTCAGTCTCAACTATTCCCCCTGCTATTATCGGAATATCTATACTTTTGGATATCTCGCTTATTTTTTTAGTTATAATTCCGGGCATCAACTCGACAATATCAGGAGATGAAGCCCTGATTCCATCTATCGACGTTGAAAGCGATCTCGAATCTACCAAGAAGAATCTTTGCACAGCTATGAGCCCAAGATCCTTCGCAATTTTAACTATACTCGTTCTGGTCGTCAAAACTCCGTCAACTCCGCACTTTGCGATAAATTCCATGCCTGCTCGATCTCTGCCTATTCCCTCTGCAAAATCGATATGCACAAAGCTTTTTTTGCCTGCACTTTTAATCTCATTAACGGTCTTTTTAACGGTCATAATATTTGCGTGCAGCAAGAAAACAACATCCACTTTCGACTTAAGGGCCTTGCTGAAATCCCTCTCCGTTCTTATTGCAGCAGCTATTTTGTTTTGAAAAAGATTTTCGTTCATCTCACAATCCTTTCATGATATTAAGCCAATACTAATCAGGAAAACATACGACTTTCTTTTGTCATGATGTAATGCACGTAAGTAAACACGGTAATCATTCCAAAAGATATAATTAAAATAAAAAGAGTAACTGTTTTTTCAAACGGGGATTCAAGTAATACCCTCACTGTCGATTCATTTGGTAAATTTATACCTAAAACATTTTTTATAAAAAAGCCCTGAACACTTTTAGTATTTATAAGTATAACTTCTATCAATACTAAAATCAAAGCAATAATAATCGCACCGAATCCAAAATGTCTCGTCGCCGCTTTTCTTCCTTTGGTATGAAGTAAAATGTATATTCCTATCGTTATGAATATCGAAAGTACACATAGCAGCAATGATATATCCAATGCATATTTTAGAGTTCCCATGGCGGTTATATCGCCTCTTTCGAATACAGGATCCTCAAATTCTCCATTTTTTTCATAGATTTGAAAATCATGTATACCAAAGGAATTAAAATATCCAGTAATTTCATCGGCAAACTCTCTTTCAGATATTCCAAAACCCGTACTCGCTGCAACTTGAGTATCGTTAAAATGATATACATACGTCGATGATATACGAAATACGATATTACCACCTAAAGTAACCACCATTATAGGTAGTGAAATCAGTAATGTTATGTACCATATCACTTTCAACTTTCTCATAAATCATACTTTCATCGAACTTTATTTAATGTTCTACAACTTGAGTTATACTAACTTTCCAAATAACTTATATATGGTAGATTTCTGTATTTTTGATCGTAATCCAATCCATAGCCGACCACGAATAAATCATCTACTTCAAATCCAACGTATTCAGGCTTAAGATCTACCAGACGCCTTGCAGGTTTATCCAGCAGTGTACATATGGATACGCTTTCCGGATTTCTGTCGGAAAGGTACTTCTTCAAATACTGCAATGTCGTTCCGGTATCTACTATATCTTCTACTATAATAACGTGCTTTTTATAAAGATCCATGTGCACGTCCTGCTTTATTTTTACTATGCCGCTCGTCGATGTATTTGATCCATAACTGCTCGCAGATATGAAGTCTATGCTCATCTTAAGATCTATCTCTTTCATCAAATCGGTCATCCACATAATAGCACCTTTAAGAGTCCCGAGTAATACGATTTCTTCCCCTGCATAATCTTTGGATATCTGTTCTCCTATTTCTTTAGCTCTTTTTCTTATCTGTTTTTCATCGTACAGTATTTTTTCAAACGACAAATTTTCTTCCTTTATCGACATAATTTTTACCTTTCCTAACTATGTGAATCAATAACGCTCATTTATTGTTACATTATACCATATAGTATACATGTACTATTTTATATCTAATCTTCTACTATTCTGCTACTATAGCCTTCTAACCCTTTGCATGAAGCTCATGCATCATTAAACCTACGCCCGGTTTAGGGGCAAAACATGTTGATTTGGGTGGCATTGTAAGTCCCGCATCTGCAATATCCATAACTTCCTGCATGGAAATCGCAGGTACGGCAAAAGCAACTCTCATATCGGTTCTCGTTGCATTTTCAAGGGCTACCATCCCTTTTGTGCCGCTTATAAAAGTTATTCTGCTATCCGTCCTTGGATTTTTTATATCCAGTATCGGATCTAAGAGATGTGACTGCAATATTGAAACATCTATGTTTGATATCGGGTCATGCCTCTCTCGTTCACCCACATATTTGAGCGTATACCAACATTCATCAAGGAACATAGCAAACTCTCCATGTTCAGACGGTGCTTTTGGGTGTTTTCCGGTCTTAGCTATAAGAAACCCCTGTTCTTCTATCTTTAAAAAAAACTCATTTTTATTTAATCCGTTTAAGTCCTTCACCGCTCTGTTATAGTCGAAAATTTTGACTTCGTCGTCCGGGAACATCAGTGCCATCAGGTAGTTTATTTCTTCGTCAGAATCGGCAATACTCTTTTGTGCCGCCGCTTCAACTCTATGATGTCCGTCCGCTATATAAAGCGATTCCAAATTTTCGTATGAAGACGATATATCACTTATCTTATCCTCTTCAGATATAACCCAGAGCTCATGTTTTACTCCATCATTATCCTCAAAATCGTATTCAGGTTCATTCATTTCTTGAAACTGTCTGACTATGTTTCTTACGCTGTCCAAATTTTTATGAACGAGCAAAACAGGCTCTATATTAGCCTTACATCTATCAAGATGCTTCACCTGCGTTTGAACTTTATCGTGACGTGTAAGCTCATGCTTTTTGATGTTACCGTTTATATAATCAAATATGTGTATACATGCTATTACTCCGGTCTGAGACCTTCCTTGCGATGTCAATCTATATACGTACATGCACGGAGCTTCATCTTGTTGCAAGACACCTCCGTCTTTAAATGAATTGATTACTTCTTCGGTCTTTTTGCTTATCTCAACTTCATCGCATAGCAATTCTTCAGGCAACCCTCTTTCAGCCCTGCTTATATTTAAAAAACTATATTTATTTTCTTCGTCATCCAGCTTTATTCTGTCGCTTTTCGCGTCCGAATGCGCTACGTTTACTTTTGATGCGTATTCTGACTTAGGTCTGATTGCCCTAAACGGTTTTACTTTGGCCATTAAATCATCTCCATACTAACTAAACTGAATCATTAGGATAAATTTCATCTGAAATTGCCGATAACATTTCATCTATTCCCGTCCTCTTTAGTGACGACACCGGTATGATTTTATCATCTTTATTTAATCGCAGGCTCTTTCTTATTATTGCAAGATTTTTCTGTTTTACATTAGATGATATCTTATCCGCTTTAGTGGCACACACGAGACCGTCCAATCCGTAAGAACGTAAATAATCATACATCTTAATATCGAGTTTTGAAGGTTCATGTCTTATGTCTACAAGCTGAACGACACGTTTCAGCTTATCCCTTGAATCAAAAAACGCCGCCATCATCTTATCCCAATCAGCAGTTATCGATTTAGAGACTTTTGCATATCCATATCCGGGAAGATCTATGAATCTAAACTCATCATTTATGCGATAAAAGTTTATAGTTCTCGTTTTTCCCGGGCTGCCGCTTACTCTTGCAAGTTTTTTCCTGTTTGTCAAGCAATTTAAAAGCGATGATTTTCCTACATTTGATCGTCCCACAAAGGCGATTTCGGGCATATCCTGCAAAGGATACCTGTCGGGACTTACAGCCACTGTTTCAAGCTCTGATCTTACTATCTTAATCATCTGTCCAGTGCCTCATCTAATACCTCTTTTGCATACGATATAGGAATAAATTCCATACTCCTCCTAACCGACGAAGGTATCTCTTCTGTATCCTTGAGATTATCTTTAGGCAATAGAACTTTTTTAATTCCGGCTCTATTTGCTGCCAAAACCTTTTCCTTTATTCCGCCTACCGGCAAAACTTTTCCATGAAGTGTGATTTCTCCGGTCATAGCTATATCTTTTTTGACAGGGATAGAAGTTAACGAAGAAACTATTGACGTAAACATAGTTACACCTGCCGACGGACCATCCTTTGGCGTAGCACCTTCAGGTAAGTGTATATGTATATCCTTAGCTTTGTAGAATCCTTTTTCTACCCCGACTTCATCGGCTATTTTTCTTACGTAGCTGATACCTGCACGAGCAGATTCTTTCATTACGTCTCCTAAATTGCCCGTCAAGCTGATTTTTCCCGTTCCGTCAACTACGGTGCTTTCAACAGAAAGAGTATCGCCTCCAACTGCTGTCCATGCAAGACCGGTGACTGTTCCTATTTCACTTTCTCCTTCGATTACGTCATACCTAAATTTCTTTTTACCTAAATAGCGTTCAAGATTCCTCGGCGTTACCGATACTGATTTTATTCCGGAGGAAACGCTTTTCATAGCCACTTTGCGGCATATATCAGCAATTTTCCGTTCAAGATTTCTAACTCCCGACTCACGAGTATAATAATTGATTATATCTCTTATAGCCCTTTCTGAAATCTTAACGCTCCCTTTCTTGAGTCCATGTTCCTCTATCTTCTTAGGTATTAGATACTTTTGCGCAATTTTAAGCTTATCCTCTTCGGTGTAACCGCTAACGCGTATCACTTCCATTCTGTCAAGCAACGGTCTTGGTATGGTTTCAACGGAATTCGCCGTCGTCACAAACATCACCTTTGATAAATCGAACGGAATCTCTAAGAAGTGGTCAGTAAACGTATTATTTTGTTCAGGATCCAGCACCTCAAGAAGTGCCGATGACGGATCGCCTTTATAGTCTGCACCTATTTTATCAATTTCATCAAATAAAAATAGTGGATTATTCTTTCCCGCTTCTTTTATGCTATTTATAATTCGTCCCGGTATAGCACCTATATACGTTCTACGATGTCCTCTTATCTCGGCTTCATCTCTAATTCCGCCGAGCGACAACCTCACGAACTCTCTGCCCGTCGCTGAAGCTATCGATTTGGCAACGGACGTCTTTCCTGTGCCGGGAGGACCTACGAGGCAAAGTATAGGCCCCTTCATCGATTTTGACAGATGCATTACTGCTAAATGTTCCAGAACTCTTTCTTTGACCTGTTTAAGCCCATGATGATCTCTATCTAAAACTTTACGTGCTTTATTCAAGTTGATATTAACTTTGCTAGATGTATTCCACGGTAAATCTATAATCGTTTCGACATAGTTTCTTACAACTGCACTCTCAGCTGATGACGCAGCCATTCTTGAGAACTTTCGTATCTCCCGTCTAACTTTTTTGTCTATTTTCTCAGGCAATTTCAGTTCATCTAATTTCTTTAACCACTCGTCAGCCTCACTTTCCGGATCGTCTGAATCTCCAAGCTCACGTCTAATAACCCGCATTTGTTCCTTCAAAAAATATTCCTTCTGATTGTCCTGTATGCTCTGCTTGACATCCTCTTCAAGCGTTCTTTCCATCAGTGCAATCTCATATTCATCGTTTATGAGATGGTTGAGTCTTTCAATTCTAACCGAAAACGGTTCTGCTTCCAATATTGATTGTTTGTGATGAATTGCCACCTTTAATTCATTGATTATTTTATCTACCAAAGCGTTCGGTGCATCTTCAACGATTATTTTTTCTAACGCTTCATTTGAAATGTGATCTACTACCTCGGCATATTCCATAAACCTTTTGGTCAATATGCGTATGCCAGCCTTATCTTTGACAGATAAGCCCTCTTCATCTACGGTTTCATCGCGTTCATACAAAGTGCATTCCATATAAGCATTCTTATCAGTAAACGTATCTATTTTCGCTCTACGAACGCCTTCTACAAGCACCCTGACTACATCTCCATTTACCTTCAGCATCTGCTTAACCTTAACGATAGTTCCCATTTTATAAATATCGTTTACCGTAGGAATCAAAATGGAGCTGTCAATCTGAGTTGAAACAAATAACAGCCTGTCAGACTTCATAGCCACTTCAAGTGCTCTCATGGATTTTTCACGTCCAATATCGAAATACACTACCGTATTTGGAAATATTGTAATGGCACGCAGTGGAATGCACGGATACATTCGTGGCTCGTCCACCTCAATATCATCATTTTCAAAAGCATGATTTTCCGGAACGTCTTTATTCTCGTCCAAAAATTCAATGTCCTTTTCTACTTTTATATCTTCAATCATCTATATCTCCCGTCTCGCGTTTAATAAAAAGCTTTAGCCCGCCTTAGACGACGGTTTATTCACTTTTTTTCTCCCTTTCTTAAATATGAGTTTAGGCTCATCCAGTTTTTCTACCGCAGCTCTGTCTACGATACACTTTTCAACACCGTCCTTCGAGGGTATTTCAAACATAATATCGCTCATTGTACGTTCGAAGATACTTCTCAATCCCCTTGCTCCGGTCTTTCTGGCGATAGCTTTTTCAGCTATTGCACGTATCGCATCTTCTTGCATATCGAGCTTAACTCCATCAAACTCAAGAAGCCTGCTGTATTGTTTAACCAAAGCATTTTTAGGTTCAGTCATAATCCTTACGAGGTCATCTACATTCAATTCATCAAGAGTCACACTTACCGGCAACCTTCCGATGAATTCGGGTATTAGACCAAATTTTAATAAATCCTCCGGTTCCAATTTCTTCAGCAACTTCTTTGATACATCTACGTTTTCTTTTTCTTCACGTTTAAAACCGATGACTTTCTTCCCTAATCTTCTTGAGATTATAGAATCTAATCCATCAAAGGCCCCTCCGCATATGAATAGAACATTGGTCGTATCAAAAGGTATAAACTCTTGATAAGGGTGCTTTCTGCCACCTTGAGGAGGAACGTTAGCAACCGTACCTTCAAGAATTTTAAGTAGTGCCTGTTGAACACCTTCACCGCTAACGTCTCTCGTTATTGAAGGATTCTCGGACTTTCTCGCAATTTTATCTATCTCATCAACATATATAATGCCCTTTTGTGCTTTTTCGATATCATAGTCGGCGTCCTGCATAAGTCTAAGTAGAATGTTCTCTACATCCTCCCCGACGTATCCCGCTTCTGTCAAAGCTGTAGCATCAGCGATAGCAAAAGGCACATCTAAAATTTTAGCAAGAGATTGTGCTATCAACGTTTTACCCGAACCTGTAGGCCCTATCATTACTATATTGCTTTTTTGAAGTTCAACATCATTTTCTCCGTTGCTATCTTCTTTTATTCTCTTGTAGTGATTATATACCGCGACAGAAAGCGCTCTTTTTGCATCATCTTGCCCTACTACGTATTCAGACAAACGATCGAAAATCTCGCGCGGACTAAGTATTATCTGCTCACTTTCCTGCGCGGAATGTTTAGTCTCTAAGTCGTCTAAGACATTTTTTACTTCATCTTCTTCTATCAATACGGAGCACATCTCAATGCACTCGTTACAAATATATACGTCAGGACCTGCTATTAAGCGTTTCACGATACTTTGCGGTTTGCCACAAAACGAACAAGAAAACTCATCGTTAAAATCTGATTTTTTTGCCATAAAAGCCCTCCTTTACTTATCGTTTTTAAAATTATAACCAAAGATTTAAATTACAGTTTATTAGATATGACTTCATCAACTATTCCGTATTTTTTAGCTTCCATAGCACTCATGAAATTATCCCTGTCGGTATCCTTTTCAATCGTTTTTATCGTCTGACCTGTATTTTCACTTAAAATCTTGTTTAATTTTTCTTTTGTTTTGAGCATCCAATCAGCGTGTATCTTAACGTCGCTGGCTTGTCCGCGTGCACCACCTAAAGGTTGGTGAATCATAATTTCAGAATTCGGAAGTGCCATGCGCTTACCTTTTGCTCCTGCTGATAACAATAGTGCGCCCATGCTCGCAGCCATTCCAACACAGATAGTAGATACATCAGCTTTAATGTGATTCATAGTATCATATATAGCAAGCCCCGCGGTTACTGAACCGCCCGGGCTGTTTATATACAAGCTTATATCTTTTTCGCTATCTTCCATGTCTAAAAACAACAGTTGCGCCACTATTAAATTGGCAACATGCTCATCTATCTCTTCGCCTAAGAATATTATTCTGTCTTTTAAAAGTCGAGAATAGATATCATAAGTGCGCTCACCTCTGCCGCTTTGATCTATGACGTATGGTATCAATCCCATTGGTTTATTCTCCTATTAAAATTCATCGTAATAGTCACCGATTATTACAGCCATTATTACAACTTTAGTCTATTTGTCTTTTTCTTCTTTGTTTTCGTCAACGCTTACTTCACTCGGTTTAACTTTTTTCACCTTAGCCTCATCGTATAGCATATCTATAACCTTTGTAATGACTATATCCTTACGGAAATATCCGAGACTGTCCTCACCGAGCATGCCTTTTATTTGCTCAACATCACTTCTATATACTTCAGCTAATCTTTCAAGTTCCCTTTGCATATCTTCATCGGTAACTTCAACCTTCTCAGCCTCTGCAATAGATCTCAACATGACCCTCGTTGCAACCCTTGTTTCAGCCTCCGGCTTAAGTTCTTCTCTCATCTTTTCAATTGAGCTTCCGGTGAACTCAAGATACTGTTCAATTCCCATGCCTTGATAGCTCAACTGCTGATTTACTTCGTTTATCATTCTATCTATTTCATCTTTCACCATAGTTACAGGCGGCTCAAATTTATTTTTTTCGTATACTTTTTTAATCAGCGAATCCTTTGCCGCATTAACGACATTAGTCTCGGCAGCTTTCATTATATCTTCTTTAGTAGAAGCCTTAAGTTCATCAAGCGTATCATATTCGCTTACGTCTTTTGCGAATTCATCGTCCAGCTCAGGGAGTTGTTCTTCTTTAATCTCGTGAACCGTGCAATGGAAAACGGCATCTTTTCCTGCAAGGTTCTTCGCCTGATATTCTTCAGGGAAAGTAACTTTGACATCTACTTGCTCGTCTACCTTCGCGTCTATCAGTTGTTCTTCAAATCCCGGTATGAACATTCCCGATCCAATTTTCAATTCCTGATTTTGTGCAGTTCCCCCTTCAAACTGTTCTTCTCCTACAAAACCCGAATAATCCAAAATCACGGTATCTCCATCTTTGACAGGTCTGTCTACGCTTACAATTCTTGCATTTCTCTTTTGAATCGCAGCAATTTCCTTATCAACGTCTTCATCACTAACCTCAGGTATTATCTGTTCTACCTCAACGCCTTTATAGTCCTTAACTTCAATGACAGGATATACTGCAACGCTAATCGTAATCGTAAGAGGCTTACCTTCAGCGATTTCAGAAAAATCAGCTTGTGGTGCAGCTATAACTTCAAGGTCGAGTTCAGATAACGTCTTGGAATAGTTTTCCTCAAAAAGCCCATTTACTGCAGCTTCATAAAAAATGCCTGCGCCATAATGATTCTCTATCATCTTTCTTGGAGCTTTGCCTTTTCTGAATCCATCTATATTATAATTTTTCTTTTCCTCCTGATAAGCTTTGACTATTGCCTTTGTAAATTCCTCAGCGGAAAATTCCATACTAAACTTTGCTATATTGTTTTCCCTTGCGATAAAATTAGTTTTCATTTACGCTCTCCTCCATATTTTATATAATCTAATTACATACTTTTACTATATCATCAGATGCTATTAAATTTATTACTCATTAAAAATACAATAGCAAATAATTTTACCATTTTCAGCCACATAAGTAAAGGTTTAATCAAAAATTATACCGATTATAACGCTATTTTCCTATACTTCTTAAGCATTTTTATCAATTAGCATTGATTTTTATCTATCAATTTAAGACCTTGGCACAATTTACTCTCATTTTTTGCTTCCAAATCATATTTTTGTGCTATATAATTGCCTATTCTTTTTAATTCTTCTACGCTCCCGGCTTTGAGTTCTATCTCCATTTCGCTTATATTCCCTACTGATTTACCGGCAACCACATTGCCAAAATCACACGAAAGTTCTAATACAGTATCTTGGCATTTTAAGATTACCCGTCTTCTTGTAAAATCAAACTTCAAAATACCTTCCAGGGTCGGATTTTTAATGGCAGATTTAATCACAATAGACATATCTTTAAATCCTTTAAAATAGCTGAATTCTTTAATCACGTATTCATAACATTCTTCACTTATAATTTGACCCCGGTTTACAGGCGAACTATGAAGATTTGCCGTTTCTATGTACCGTGAAATATCCAGATTTAATTCTTCTCGTTCGTATTGACCTGAATTGGATTTGCCCTTACCTTTTACCGTTAAAATAATTTTTTCTCCTTCTTGCCTAATCCGCATTGCAATTCCGCTCCTGTGTAGAATCATATCGTCCGTATCGAAGTATATGGCATTCATAGCTAATGTTTCATAAGTTAAAGGTACTATATTACTTGCTACCTTTTCATCTTTTAATATTCTATTGAAAGTTTCTATAGAATCTATTTGATATTTGAATTCTATTTCTATAGTCATTTGCGTTCTCCATATTTATAATCACCATTGCTAAACATATGCACATAAACCATTGCTAAACTGTACGTGAAAAATCAATCGTATTATGATATCATATTATAGCTCGTTACATATAAATAGGCAAAGGAGTTATGAATATGCCATCTATAAAAAAGCCATTAAACAAATACATCGATCACACTCTCTTAAAACCTGAGACAACGTACGATGATATCAAAAAACTCTGCAAAGAAGCTGAGGAGTACGATTTTTTCGCAGTATGTGTAAACTCATGCTATGTAAAATATGCAGCAAAGTTATTAGCAGATACAGATGTTAAGATTGCATCTGTAATAGGATTTCCACTCGGAGCTTCAAGCACGCGCTCAAAAGTATTTGAAACAGAAGACGCGTGCCTAAACGGAGCATCTGAGATAGACATGGTAATCAACGTAGGCTTGCTCAAGTCAGATGAGTATGACGAGTGTGAAGAAGATATACGTGCAGTAGTAGAAGCTGCTAAATTAAAGGGGGCAACGGTTAAAGTTATCCTCGAAACATGCCTTTTAAACGACTTGGAAATCGAAAAAGCTTGTAAACTTTCAGTAAATGCAGGGGCTGAATTCGTTAAGACATCAACCGGATTTAATGTAGCCGGTGCAACCCCACATCACGTAGCCCTTATGAGAACTTCTGTAAACGGTAAATCATTTGTTAAAGCATCGGGAGGTATACGAAATCTTAAAGCAGCGTTAGAAATGATAGATGAAGGTGCTGATCGTTTAGGATTAAGTGCAAGCGTACCTATAATGGAAGAATTTAAAAAACTGTAGAAAATTTAAATCAAATTCAAAAAGCAAGATTTACTGTAAATCAATTGCGACGATTAACACAAATAGCCTTCTTCGGTTAAAATACCAAGGAAGGCTATTTATATTTGCTATTAAAAGTTTCAATTCGATATAATAGGATCGTTTATTATTCGCTTGTCCTATGGGTTCTGTGAATCGCCTGAACCATCTCCTGCACCATCACCTGCACCATCGCCGGAACCATCTCCTGCACCATCGCCGGAACCGTCTCCTGAGCCATCGCCGGAACCGTCTCCTGAGCCATCACCGGAACCGTCTCCTGAGCCATCACCGGAACCGTCTCCTGAGCCATCACCGGAACCGTCTCCCGAGCTATCACCGGAACCGTCTCCTGAGCCATCACCGGAACCGTCTCCTGTATCATCGCCGGGACCGTCTCCTGAGCCATCTTCCGAGCCTTCTTCAGGAGTCGGCGGTTCTTCTGCCGGCGGATTTTCGTCCGGCGTAATTATATCTTCGGTTACCTCCGGTTCAAACTCGTTGACATCAATTGCTCTCTGTCCGCTTGATATATTACTTGCATACTGCATCTGCTCGCTTATGGTCGCAACGAGATACGAAGGTTCATAATCTATCCTTCCAAATAAATTTGCATGTAGTTGTATAACGTCATAGTACATATTTGAAGGAAATACGTATGCTATTCCATTCAGATACCCCGTTGTAACGCTATATGGCATACTCTCGCTTCCTGTTATACTATACTTAGGTAATTTACTTGCGAGTGCAAGAATATCCGAGTTACTTAGATTCGTACGCATCTGCGGCAACACTAAATCCATAAGTTCGTCTATCTTTGACACGGATTCTTTCTTGACCTTATCCAATATCTTTTCTACGATAATCCTCATTCGTTCAGTACGTTTAAAATCGTCGCCAACACCACTTCTCATTCTGCCGTAGCTGACAGCTTGAGACCCGTCGATGAGCTGCATACCCTCTTCTTCTACGTATTTAAATTCATCCTCATCTCTACCTATGACAATTGCTGTTTCTTCTGTGCATCTATTCATCTCGGCGATTTCGTACTCTTCAATATCAACGTATAAACCACCGAGTACATCGACAACATCTGCCACCGCCTTGAAGTTAAACATCAAGTACTTGCTTATGTTTAAATCAAGAGATTGATTCAGCGACTGCATTAGCATCGCAGGTCCGCCATAAGCCAATATATTCGTAATCTTATCGTAGCTACCGGTATCTCCTACAGGGAAGTATGAATCTCTATATATAGATGTGAGTGTGACCTTGCCCGTCTCATCTTCTATGCTTGCTATTATTATGCAATCGGCACGCGACTCATCAAACTCACTCATATTGCGAGCATCTACACCTATCAGAAGTATATTTGCATATCCATCTACATCGACACATGAAAGATCTCGTTCTTCCAATTCTTCCTCTTCCGGAACGCGTTCTATCTTGTCCAATTTAGAATTCACATACCAATACGATATAGCTGTGCCCAATATAGCGAATAAAGCGATAACTCCTATCACTATCAATGCTATCTTTTTCTTGGACGATTTTACTTGCTTTCCGTTTTTCTTTTTCTGAGCTTTTTGTTCAATTTCTCTTTTCTTCTTTTCCACTCTGCCCAACTTTAATTCCTCCAATTCGAATTAAATGATAGCATAACAAATAACCTTTGTAAACGAACTAAATTTTGCTTAAGCATAGCTGCGACGTAATAATTACATCGCAGCCCTAAAATCAAATATTTAAATTTAAATGTTCAGTTCCAGATTACTTTCAATTTCTTTTAACTTAAACTCCTTTGCCTTTTCCTCTTCCCTTATAATTCTAAGTCCTCCAAGCGCAAGAGCTTCCATTTCAGCTTCTCCCGGATATATCTCAACCGGGGCTATGAACTCAACTTGCTCCTTTATCATCTCCGTCATCATCTTTGAATGGGCAATTCCGCCCGTCAATATTATAGCATCGCACGTTCCCTTTAGCGCTACTGATAATTCTCCAATCCCTTTTGCCACTTGATATGCTTGAGCTTGATACAGCAGTTTTGCCTTTTCGTTTCCTTCTTTAATCATCTTTTCTACATCGCGAACATCAGCCGTACCGAGGTAAGCAACGAGTCCACCTTGTCCTCTTATTTTCTTTTTCATGTCTTGTTCAGTATACTTTCCGCTATAGCACATTTTTACAATCGGAAGTATCTGAGTGAATCCTGAGCGTTCAGGCGAAAAAGCGCCGTCATCATCACCTATGGAATCTATTATTATTCCATTTCTAAACGCAGAAAACGAGATTCCACCGCCAAGATGTGCGACAATCAAATTAAGGCTATCAAAAGGCACTCCCAACTTTTTTGCGTGTTTAAGCCCGACCGCATGCGAATTCAATACATGACAACAGCTATTTCTGACTATTTCGGGGAAACCAGTTATCCTTGCCACTTCAGGTAAACTCGCTCCTGTAACTGCATCGTATATATACGCCTTTATTCCTACCTCATCTGCAAGTGCTTTACCTATTATGCCTCCTAAATCTGATGCATGTGCAGACGTATACTTTTCATCAGCCAAGGTTTTAGCAAGCTCTTCATTTACGTGATATCCGCCCATGCCTATGCCCCATACCATTCCACCGCGACACATTATGCAGTCGAAGTCTTTAATCGTTAAATCATTTGCGTCAAGAAAATCCCTTATTTTATCTATGCGCATCGGCACTTGTTCATATAGCCCTCCGCAGGCTGATATTTCCTCAGCTGTATGCGTGATATTTGCACCTAAGACTTCCACATCATCTTCATACACTGAAATCTTTGTACTCGTTGAACCCGGGTTAATTATAAGTTGTCTTATTGACATAGTTTCTCCTTACTCCATATTTTTCTTTATTGAGATTTAACTCAGAGCTCTTAACTGAAATACTTTTCGGCAAGCTCCGCAAATCTTGGAATTGAATTTACAATTTTTTCATATGAGACGCAGTATGACAGCCTCACATAACCTTCTCCTGAGAACGAACTTCCGGGAACCATCAGTATGTTGTGTTTCTTTGCCTCAGAAACAAAACCCTTATCATCGGCTACCGGAGACTTCATCCAAAGGTAGAATGCTCCTTGTGGTTTTATGCATTCAAACCCAAGTTTACTCAATTCATCATATAATTTCTTTCCATTTTTCTCGTAATATCGGACGTTACACTGTGCATCTACGCATCTTTCAATTACAAGTTGCATCAGAGATGGTGCATTTACACAACCTGATACTCTATTTGCAATCGTAGCAGCATCTATAAATTCAGACGATCCGTCTGATTCGTCAGGGATTACTATGTACCCTATGCGTTCCCCCGGAAGCGATAACGATTTACTGTATGAGTATCCAACCACCGTATTTTCATAGTATTTTGTTATATAAGGAACGTCAACTTTATCATATACAAGCTCCCGATACGGTTCATCTGCTATGATGTATATTACCGTTTCGTATTCCTTCTGTTTTTTCTCAAGTACAGCCGCAAGACTCCTTATTACTTCCTCAGGATAAACAACGCCCGTAGGGTTATTTGGATTATTTACTATAACCGCCTTCGTCTTTTTGGTAATCTTACTCGCAAGCTCTTCGAGATTAGGCATAAAGCCACCTTCAGGATTCGCAGATACGACTACGAGTTTACCGTCATAGTTCTTTATATAATTTCCGTACTCGACGAAATACGGAGCTATGCATATTATTTCATCTTCAGGGTCGGTCATAGTCTTTAGAAGTACATTCATCGCACTACCTGCTCCGACAGTCATAATGATATTCTTTTCCGTAAAGTTCGTCGCATATCTCCTGTTAAGGTTATCAGCAACCGCCTTACGCGTTTCGGGAAAGCCGGCATTCGTCATATAACCATGTACTTTCACAGGGTTCACGTTTTCCACTATATCTATTATAGCCTCTTTTATTTCTTTAGGTGCAGGAACATTCGGATTGCCTAGACTGAAGTCAAATACGTTTTCTTCTCCATATTTGGCAATCATATTTCTACCCTCTTCAAACATCTGTCTAACGACCGAATTATTGTTTACGATCGGTTGCATTTTCTTTGAAATCACAGGATCACCCCCATACCGACTTCAAGCGCTTTGAGGTTGAGGTCGACAAACTTAGGCTTAACGCTACTTGATATTATGCTCTTCCAATCGAGTTCACCAAGCCCCATTGACTTAAGCAATGTTCCGAGCAAAATTATGTTTGCCGCTTTTACATTACCCAGTTCTTCCGCCATTTTTCCGGCATCTAACGTAATGACATTATCTGAAGCCTTCTCTATCTGCGCAATTACATCGTCGGGGTACTCCTCAAATCCGCTTTGAACCGTCATCGACGGGATTCTTACCGTATTCACTACAACCGTTCCATCTTTTTTAAGATATTGTAAATTTCTAAGAGCTTCCATTTCTTCAAATCCAACTACTATATCAGCCGTTCCTTTTTCAATAACAGCCGAAAATACTTTTTCATCACTGTAGCGAACTTGAGAAACTACATCGCCACCCCTTTGGCTCATACCGTGTATTTCGCTCATCTTCACATCATATCCGGCTTCCATAAGCCCGGTAGTTAATATTTTTGCAGCAAGGATTGTTCCTTGACCTCCAACTCCGGCAAGTAAAATATTTTTAGTCATGACCTTACCTCCTTTGATATCGCCTTTACAGGGCATACTTGTGCACAGACATCACAACCTACGCAGTCTGAACGTCTTATGCTCGTCTTCTTCGCTTCCTTATCGAATATCAATGCAGGACAACCCGTACCAAGACAGCGTTTACAACCTATGCACTTATCTTGATCGACTATATTTTTGCTTTGGAAAAGTTCAGGCCATTCATTGAGATCCGCATCGGAGAATCGCTTCAATACGCAAGGCCATCTCGTTATTATTACAGACGGCTCATCTAAATCCATAAATTCATCTAAAGCAGCATCAACAGCTTTTAAGTCATTTGGGTCGATTACCTTAACGTGTTTGATTCCCAAGGCTTTTACCAAGTCTTCAATTACGATCATATCAGCCGGGTCACCTTGTACTGTAAAGCCGGTTCCGGGATTTTGCTGATGTCCCGTCATACCCGTAATCCTGTTATCCAATATTACATTTATCGTATTGCTTTTATTATATACGGTATTTATTAAAGAGTTGATTCCCGTGTGAAAGAATGTCGAATCCCCCAATACCGTGACAACCTTTTTGTTTACTCCTGCTCGATTAAATGCCTGCTGTGCACCATGTCCAACCGATATTGATGCTCCCATACATACGCATGAATTCATAGCGTTATAAGGAGGTCCTGCTGCGAGCGTATAGCAACCTATATCTCCACTTATCATTATGTTCTTCTTTTTACCAAGCCTGTAGAAAAAACCTCTATGTGGACATCCTGCACACAGGGAAGGCGGTCTTTTTATTATTTTACTTTCATCGACTTCAACCTTTTCTACAGGATTAAGTTCCAGAGATTTACGCAATACGTCCGGTATCATCTCTCCATAAGGAGGGAATACATCCTTTCCTTTGCATTCAATACCCAGAGTTTTTACAAACTCTTCCATGTATGGGTCATCTTCCTCAACTATGAAAAGTTCATCTACCTTTGAGGCAAAATCACGTATGAGATTCTCAGGCAACGGATTCGTAAATCCCAATTTTAAGTATGAAGCCTTTTCCTTAAAGATTTCCTTTGCATAATAATACGACGGACCTGATGTTATTACACCTATCTTTGTGTCGTTCATCTCTGCGAAGTTAAATCGAGTTTTTTCAGCGTACTCTCTAAGTCTTTTTTGTCTTTCTTCTATCTGTACCCTTAGTATCCTCGAATGCGATGGAAGTGCTACGTATTTCATCGGGTCCGGAGCCCACTCCTTTATTTCGTGTTCTTCCCTTTCTCCACACTCAACTATCGACTTACTGTGACATACGCGAGTAACCATTCTCATCATGGTCACCACGTTATATTCCTCAGAAACATCAAATGCTTCTTTCATCATATCGACACACTCTTGGCTGTCAGCAGGTTCAAACATAGGCATTTTACCCATTTTCGCATAATTTCTATTATCCTGTTCGTTTTGTGAGCTGAACATTCCCGGTTCATCTGCTGTAACCAATACGGAACCTCCATTTACGCCCATATACGCAAACGTCATAAGAGGGTCGGCCGCTACATTGACCCCTACGTGTTTCATCGAAGCAACGCTTCTGACGCCTGCCATTGAAGCACCGATGGCAGATTCCATAGCCACCTTTTCATTCGGTGCCCACTCCGCATATATATCTTTATATGTCGCTATATTTTCAAGTATCTCCGTACTTGGAGTGCCCGGGTACGCTGACGCATGACATACTCCCGCTTCCCATGCACCTCTTGCTATAGCTTCATCTCCGGTTAATAAGAGCTTCATTTTCTACCTCCTGCTATTAAACTGCATGCTATCAAACCGTAATATTTTTCTTCAAACGACGAGCTTCTTGAATTTAACGCTATAGGGCACTTCGCACCTACCGCACAACCTGCAAATAACGTATCCGCCATGCTCGTAAGCGCTTTGACTATAACGTTTCCTGCTGTGATGCCCGGAACCAAAAGTATATCGGCATCTCCTGCAACATCGTGTTCGTATCCTTTAATTTTCCCGGCTTCTTTATCGCATGCGATATCCATTGAAATAGGTCCTGCCAGACTGCAGTTTTCAATTTCTCCGGCTTCAGCCATATCGCTAAGTGCCTTAGCATCGAGCGTATCAGCCATCTTTGGGTTGACTATCTCAAGAGCACAAAGTGCAGCAACCTTAGGTCTTTCATACCCTATAGCCCGAAATGCGTCCACCGCATTCTGTGCGATATTCTTTTTCATCTCAAGGTCAGGCGCTATTACTACACCTCCGTCTGTAACAGCTACTATCTTGTGGTATCCCGGTGGTTGTAAAAATGCCACGTGAGAAATAGGGCGACCTACATTAAGTCCTGTTTCAGGATTTACGACTTCCCTCATCAGCACTGCAGTATGAACAATGCCCTTTTGAATAAAATCAGCCTTGCCGTCCTTAATTAACTGTACGCCAATCTTTGCCGACTCTTTATCATCATCGCAATCTACTATATCCTCTTCTAAAACCTCTACGTCAAAAAGTTTTGCTTTCTCGATAATCTCGCCTTTCTTTCCTATGAGTATATAGTCCAAAAGTCCTTCTTCATTCGCTTTAAGTACCGCCTCAAGAGCATGCTCATCGTGGGCACACACGACTGCAACTTTTTTCTTTTTACCTGAGCTTACCATTTCCCTCATCTCGGTAAAATCCTTTATAACCATTTTAAATACGCTCCTTTCATACCGACACAATCATAATATATGCTTTATATAATATAGCCAAAGCAAAATTGGCTTAAGTTTATACGTTTACTTTTCCGGCATATACGGTTCCAGGAATGCGTGGAAGTGACGCATAGGAAGTTCCCTGCCGGATACGATTCTCATGTTCGGAATAGTTTCTCTATCCTCATATAACGCCTTTACTGCCGCAATAACGTAATCTAAATGTTCCTGAGATAATTGACTTCTATTTATTGCAAATCTAACTACATTTGCAACTTCCTTTTGTTGTTCCGGAGTTTTTAAATCGTATTCCATAGAAAAATCACCCAGTTCTGCAACACGTATACCGTACCGTCTTATGAGTTCAAGACTGAACCCTTGACCGGCAAAACTCGTATGATTTCTTTTTCCGTCAAAGAATTTATCCATATTTATATAGACCCCGTGACCTCCGGCAGGAAGAACTACAGGCACTCCGGCTTTATAGAATCCCTGTGCCAAGTATTCAGCTTGTTCAATTCTTTCCTTTAGATAATCAAACCTACCGCATTCATAAAGCCCTACTGTAAGTGCCATGATATCGTGTCCTGACATTCCGCCGTATGAATCATTTCCATAAGCTGAAATTTGTTTAACCTTAAGCTGAATTCCAACGTCTCTTATAACGTTTCCCTCTTCATCGAAATCGGAGAAATTTTTCCAGAAATAGCCCTTGTCCCTGAAAGCACAAACGCCACCCATATTCGAATGTCCATCTTTTTTGAGACTTGCCGTAAATCCGTCGCAATAGCTGAATAACTCCGCAGCTATTTCAAATATCGTCTTATCTTCATATCCCGGTTCATTAACCTTTATGAAATAACAGTTTTCTGCCCATCTTGCAGCGTCAAGCATAAATGGAATATTGTATTTGTGAGCTATCTCGCTACTTTTTCTAATATTTGCCATTGAGACAGGTTGTCCGCAAACTGTATTGTTAGTTATAGTCGTATATACCATAGGAACATTTTCAGGACATACTTCGTTGATTAGAGCCTCCAACTTTTCGGTATCCATATTGCCTTTAAACGGATTCTTTTCGTATTTACCACCTTCCGGTACTTCCCACAGCAAAGCTTTGTCATACATATTTCGAGGAATTGATCCCATTTGTTTTATATTACCCTCTGTGGTATCGAAGTGCCCGTTGGAAGGAATGGTAAATTTCTTTCCAGGATACCTCTTGTTTAAAATTGAAGATACTATGCTGAAAAGCAACGCTTCAGCACATCTTCCCTGTGGAACTATGAACGTATTAGGTCTTTCCATTTGAGCTGCCCCTCCATTGAAAAGCCCTCCCTCGTATTCACACAAATATAGCTCGTCCATCATCTTCTCAACGTCTTCACAACCCGTACGAAGTAAGTCTATGCTGCGTTTTTGATTTTTACCTCTTTCGAAAACATCTCTGAACGCTTCAAGTAATACGTAGTATCCTTTATTTCTACCATATGACTCATCTCCCAAAAACATCGCGCTCCACTGAGTATCCGTCATAGATGTAGTCCCGGAATCCGACAGCATATCTACGGTCAACATTCCTGCCGGAAAAGCAAATTCGTTGTAATGAGTCTGCTTAAGCGCTTTTTCTCTCTGTTCAACCGTAACAGTCGGCAAATTTCGCTTCACAAACGAAAGCGATTTCGGCGTTTTAACGTTAAGTGGATAATTCATAACTGACCTCCTATAAATATAATTGACTTAACAATATTATTAAATCTGTATATATTTCTTGTGTATATATTCTGAAAACAGCATATGACTATTTTATCAATTTGTAAATAGAATCATTGAACACATAGACTTGAAAAAAATTAAACGCCGGCGATGAATTATGTGGTATACTCTTTTTATGGATTCATTTCCCTGTTTAAAACTTTACAATACTTGAAAATCAGTATGGTGCTAACTATGGAAACAAGTGATTTATCTATTTTTATACGTGCTTTTGAGCTCGGTAGTCTTACAAAAGCTTCCGAAGAAGCAGGCTACTCTGCGTCAGCGGGCAGTCATATAATTAGAAAGCTGGAACAGTCCTTGGGCGTAACTTTACTAATACGCGACAATAGAGGGGTTTCATTAAGCCCTGAGGGTCGCGAACTTCTCCCTTATGCAAAAAAGCTAATGGCAGTTCAAGCATCTATGGAACGAGCCGCGGACGGGTTGTTATCCGAGTTTTCGGGGAGTCTATGCATAGGTAGTATTTCAAGCGTGGCAGTAAATTGGCTTCCATATTTAATCTCTTCGTTCAACGACATATATCCACGCGTCAAAATAAGCGTCATAGAGGGCGGATATGACGATGTCGAGGATTGGATAATTGAACGCCGCGTCGAATGCGGATTTATTTCATCGGCGTCGAAACGCTCTTTTGACATATGGTCACTTCACGATGATCCGCTTCTTGCTGTAATTTCAAGCGACAATCCCCTTTCCTCACAAGAAAAAATACATATCAATCAAATAAGAAAGTATGAAGTTTTCCCACCTTCAGAGGGAGTAAACTACGACGTCGGTAAGATTATCAAAGACTATTCACTAAAGAGTACTCAAAATTTTGAATCAATCAGTGATTATTCGGCTATACTCTTGGCAAAACGAGGATTGGGAATTACGATTATGCCTGAACTTCTTTTGAGCGACTTCGATATAGAGGGGATATCAATCAGACCACTTGACCCTAACTTCGGTAGAACCATATGCATTGCATCAAGTAGAAGCGAAAAACGGTCAGCTATAGCGCAAAAATTTATAGATCACGTTATAGCATGGGCAGATTATAAATAACAGTAATATTTATAATCCAACCTGTTGAAAAAACACTTAAATAGTGATATCCTTTTTGTATTGATTCATACTTAATTACGGAGGGCCGACCATTGGATGGTAAACTTATAATTATCGTAGGACATTATGGGAGTGGCAAGACCGAATTCGCAGTCAATTATGCGCTTAGTATTTCGGACGGTTCTAAAAAAACACTTCTAACAGACCTCGATATTGTGAATCCGTATTTTCGTTCAGCACACAAAAAAAGCATATTAGACGCACGAGGTATTGAAGTCATATCGGCTTCCTTAGGCGGTATAGCTGATACTCCGGCACTTCCTGCAGAAACGTTACGTGCTTTGGACGATACAACTGTAAATTCTATCATAGACGTTGGCGGCGATCCTGTCGGTGCACACGTTCTGTTAAGATATCGTTCTATTTTAAGTCAAAGAAATCACGAAATTTGGATGGTCGTAAATGCTAATCGACCTGAAACTCAAGATTCTGAAAAGGTATGTAATTACATTGCCTCTATTGAGCATGCCTGCGGGCAAAAGATAACAGGGCTTATAAATAATACACACCTTATGGAATATACTTCTGCAGATGACATTTTGAGGGGAGCTTCCCTAGTAGAAGAATGTTCAAAACTGCAACAACTTCCCGTTATATATCATTGCGTTATGAGTTCCCTTTTCGACGAAGTCCGCCCCCTTATAGACGGCGAAGTTTTCAAAATGGAACACTACATGACTAAACCTTGGGAAGAATTTTCTGTTTAAGCTTAAAGGCATAGAAATGGGGGAATTATGGCAGGAAAAGTTTATTTTAGCACCGAATATTGTAAGGGCTGTGGACTTTGTATTTCAGTATGTCCAAAGCACATTATTGTATTCGATGAGAAGAACACAAATCAAAGCGGGTACCATGCTGCTACAGTTGAAAAAATGGAGGACTGCATAGGCTGTGGTAGTTGCGCCAAGATGTGTCCGGATTCAGTTATTACGGTGGAAAGAGTTTAGGAGGCGAATAATGGCAAGAGAACTATGGAAAGGCAATGAAGCGATTGCCGAAGCGGCTATAAAAGCCGGTTGTCGTCATTACTTCGGATATCCAATCACTCCACAAAGTGAAATTCCTGAATATATGGCGGCTCACATGCCTAAAGTTGGAGGAATGTTCCTTCAAAGCGAGTCGGAAGTTTCAGCAATAAACATGCTATATGGTGCTGCCGGCTCAGGTGCGAGAGTTATGACGACGTCATCGTCACCGGGAATAGCTTTGATGCAAGAAGGAATTTCATATATGGCAGGTGCGGAGCTTCCTGCACTTATCGTAAATGTAATGCGCGGAGGTCCCGGACTTGGTACTATACAGCCTTCTCAAGCAGATTACTATCAGGCAACAAGAGGCGGAGGTAACGGAGATTACAGACTCCCCGTATACGCTCCATCGAACATACAGGAAGCTGTAGATTTAGTTGCGCTGTCTTTTGATGTTGCAGATCGTTACCGCACTCCGGTTATGATGCTTGCAGACGGTATGATAGGTCAAATGATGGAAGCTATCGAATGGCACGACGCACCGGAACGCAATACCGATTTATCGTGGGCTTCAAGCGGTATGAAAAATCACGAGGGAAGAAATATTATAAATTCACTCTTTATAGATCCGGTAGAATGTTCAAATAATAACCATGCACTTCAAGAAAAATACAACAAAATTGCTCAAAACGAAGTACTTTTCGAATCACGAAATACCGAAAACTGTGACGTCTTATTCGTATCATATGGCACACCTTCCAGAATCGTAGGTGCGGCTATATCTCAACTTGAAGAAAAAGGCGTTAAAGCCGGACTTTTAAGGCCTATAACACTTTGGCCTTTCCCTTACGACGAACTGCATAAGCTTGCAAGCCAAGATTCAGTAAAAGGTGTAGTTGCAGTTGAACTCAGCTTAGGTCAGATGTTAGACGATGTAAAAATAGGTGTCAACGGAATAAAACCTGTGTCCTTTGTAGGCAGTGCCGGTGGCGTAGTAATGAAAACGAGCGAAGTAATTGACGCCGCGATGGCATTCATGGGAGGTAAATAATATGGCTGTAGTTTATGAAAAATCAAAAGGGCTCACAGATGTACGCATGCATTATTGCCCCGGCTGTGGACATGGCATAGTCCATAAATTAGTCGCAGAATCACTTGCAGAGCTCGACTTACTCGGAGAAGCTGTAGGTATAGCTCCTGTCGGTTGTTCTGTATTTGCATACAATTATTTCAACTGCGATATGCAAGAAGCCGCCCACGGACGAGCTCCTGCAGTTGCAACAGGTATCAAGCGTTGCAATCCCGACCTTTCTGTGTTCACATATCAAGGCGACGGTGATTTAGCAGCTATCGGAGCAGCCGAAATCGTTCACGCGGCTTTACGAGGCGAAAAGATAACTACTATATTTATAAACAACGCTACTTACGGTATGACCGGAGGACAAATGGCACCTACAACCTTGATAGGACAAAATGCTACTACGGCACCGTACGGGCGCGATGAAGAAACAATGGGTAAACCTATACGCGTTTCGGAAATGTTAAGCACACTTGAGGGTGCAGCTTATATCGAGAGAGTTGCTCTATACGATATGCCTCATCTAAATAAAGCCAAAAAGGCGATAAAAAAAGCTTTCGAAGTTCAAAAGAAAAACCTTGGATTCAGTATGATAGAAGTCTTAAGTACCTGTCCTACCAATTGGGGAAAAACTCCGGTTGACTCTATGAAGTGGGTAAAGAGCAACATGGAACCTTACTATCCTCTGGGCGTTTTTAAAGATAAAACTCAAGCATAAAGGAGGCTGATTATGACAAAACAAGTAATTTGTGCAGGTTTCGGAGGGCAAGGTGTTTTAGCAATAGGCAAAACTTTGGCAGAAGTTGCCATGTCAGAAGGAAATCACGTTTCGTGGCTACCTTCATACGGTCCTGAAATGCGTGGCGGAACGGCAAATTGTGCAGTAGTAATTTCAGCAGAACCTATCATTTCACCTTTGATAGATTCTCCAACTGAACTCATTGCGATGAATCTTCCATCACTTAGAAAATTTGAAACAAACGTTGCTAAAGACGGTATGATTTTCATCAATACGTCCATAGTAACTGAAGAAAGCACCCGTGAAGATATAACGGTACATAAGGTACCATGCCTTGAGATTGCAAATGAACTTGGCAACGAAAAAGTAAGCAATATGGTAATGCTCGGTGCGTATATAGAAGCAACTAAATTTATGAGTTTCGATACCGTAGTAGAGATTCTAAAACACATGTTTACAGGTAAAAAAGCAGCTTTAATTGAACTAAATAAAATGGCTCTCAAAAAAGGAGCCGAATGCGTATCTAAATAGAGGTGAATCATGGATATCAAAATCACAAAAACTAATCAGCCTAAGATTAAACCGACAGACGAGAGCAATTTAGGTTTTGGAAGAACATATACAGATCATATGTTCATAATGAGATATAACAAAGAGAAAGGTTGGCATGAACCACAGATAAAACCTTTTGAGTATATATCTATAAGCCCTGCCTCTCCTGTCCTACACTACGGACAAGCTATATTTGAAGGACTTAAGGCTTATAGAAATCTTAACGACCCTGATGGTATCCGCCTATTCAGACCCGATAAAAACTGCGAAAGAATGAATAATAGCGCCGATAGACTCTGTATGCCTCCAGTTGATAAAGAAATTCAACTTGAAGCGATAAAACGCCTAATAGATGTGGAGAGAGATTGGGTACCAAAATCACCCGGTACATCTTTGTACATTAGACCTTTTATGATATCAGATGGCGAAGGCTTAGGCGCGTTTGCAGCGAGCGAATATATATTCGCGATAATATGTTCACCGTCAGGGCTCTACTTTAAAAACGGACTTGCACCTGTTAAAATTCACGTCGAACGCCAATATGTAAGAGCCGTCAAAGGTGGTATGGGTTTTGCTAAGACAGCCGGCAACTATGCTTGTAGTTTTAGGGCCACTTATGACGCTGCAGAGCGAGGATACGACCAGGTTCTTTGGCTTGACGGTCGTGAAAATAAGTACGTTGAAGAAGTCGGTGCAATGAACATGATGTTTGTAATAGACGGTAAAATAACAACCGCAGAACTGAACGGAAGCATACTGCCAGGTGTGACACGCGATTCAGTCATCGCATTAGCTGAATCACTCGGCTACGAATTAGACGTAAGAAGAATATCCATAGATGAAATTGTCGAAGCTCATAAATCAGGGCGCTTAACCGAAGCATTCGGAACGGGTACAGCAGCTGTAATATCACCTGTTGGCGAGTTCGAGTATGACGGAAAAACTATGATGTTAAATGACAATAAAGTCGGACCTGTAGCCGCTCATCTTTACGATGAACTGACAGGTATTCAGCTCGGTAATAAAGAAGATAAATTCGGTTGGATACATGAGGTTCCAAGATACTAGTCCACGATAAAGCACTGCTATAGGACAAAAATTCAGAGCTCTATTACGGCTCGTAGGACAAAAATCGTTTATAAAGAAATACCTCCAAATCAGAATGGTTTGGAGGTATTTTTCCGGTTTAATCACTGTCATCACTAATGATCACTTTATACATAAAGCATTATCTCTATACAAAATTTTAATATTATCTATTATGTATATCTATCTGGATATATGGAATCTCGATATTATGCTTGTCAAATTCCTTTTTAACCGCTTCTTTCAATTTATAACGAGCTTTATAATAATCTTCCGCCTTGCACCACGCCTTGCAGTCAAATACTATTGCGCTGTCACCATGCTCAGCTATTCCAATTATAGGTACAGGTTCAGATGTGAAATATGGTTCTTGGGCAATAACCGACTCCAAAACCGCTCTGACCTTATCTATATCTTCGTCATATCCGACCGAAAATTTCTCATCGAGCCTGCGTAGTCCCGCTGTCGTATAATTAAACAGTATTGATGTTGTAATAGTACCGTTAGGCACGGAAATAATCTTATTATCCCACGTATGCAGTTTACTCATAAGAATATCTATTTCATCTACTATTCCGGATGCAGTAACGGAACCTCTTATTTCTATTTCATCACCTTTCTTAAAGGGATTGGTAAGCAAAATTATGATGCCCCCTGCCACATTTGCCAAGCTGTCTCTAAGACCCAATGCAATGGCGGCAGCGCCTGCACCTACTATTGTTAGAAGTGAAGACGTCGCAACCCCAAGATTATTCAGTATCATTATTATCAGTGCGACTATCAAAACCAACTTCGTTGCGTTTACAAAAAAAGTACTTAAAGTCGCGAGTTTTCCTTTTGACAACGTCTTGCGCAATATCACAGTTACAACCTTAATTGCCAGTAATCCTATTATAGCAATCATTACAGTGCTAAGTACTTTAAACAAAATCCCTTCCATGTTTTGATCTAATGTAAAACCCATATTAAATTTGTCTCCCCGCTCTCCTACGCTCTATCTCATGTAGCAACTTCTTTCTTAATCTTATATCATCTGGAGTTATTTCTACGAGTTCATCTCCCGCGATAAATTCCAAAGCCTCTTCAAGCGTAAATGTACGTGGAGGAGGTAGTTTGATATTTTCATCGCTTCCGGCAGCCCTCATATTAGTAGCCTTCTTAGCTTTGCAAGGATTGACTTCCATATCCATGCCGCGAGAGTTCATGCCTACTATCATACCTTCGTAAACCTCTGTTCCGGGCTCCACAAACATCTCTACTCTTTCACTTATATTAAATAGTGCATATGGAGTACACACACCTTGTTCAATCGATATTGCAACTCCATTGCTTCGTCCCTTTATTTCACCTTTATGTTCCTCAAAGGCAAAAAATCTACGCTCCATCGTACCTTCGCCTCGCGTGTCATTTATAAATTCAGCTCTATAGCCTAAAAGCCCTCTTGTCGGTGCATGGTACTCCAATTTAGTGTAGCCATTTTCTCCACTCATTTTTACCATTATACCTTTTCTCATATTGAGTTTATTTATTACACTTCCTGAATATTCATCGGGGACCGATATAACTACTAATTCTATCGGCTCAAGCGTTTTTCCATTTTTGTCTTTACGATATATGACCTCCGGTTTTGATACAGCAAGTTCATATCCTTCCCTTCTCATATTTTCTATCAAAATAGATAGATGAAGTTCACCTCGCCCTGAAACTTTAAAGCAGTCCGTCGAATCAGTTTCTTCAACTTTAAGGCCTACATTTACCTCAAGCTCTTTTGTTAAGCGTTCCCTGATGTGACGTGATGTTACGTACTTTCCAACTTTTCCCGCAAATGGCGATGTATTTATCATAAAGTTCATAGATAACGTAGGTTCTTCTATTATTATATCTCCAAGAGGCTCAGGGGCTGTACTGTCACAGATCGTTTCTCCTATGGAAATATCGGATATGCCTGAAATAACAGCAATATCCCCACAAACGGCCTCATCTACCTGCATGCGTTTAAGCCCTCTGTACACGAAGACTTGACCTACCTTCCGCTCGACAACTTCGTCGTAACCTTTTGTCACTGCAACGGTTTGTCCTGTCCTAAAAACTCCCCTCGTTATTCTACCAATTCCCAATCTACCTATGTAATCGTCATAACCGAGTGTCGATATTTGCATTTGTAGGGTTTCTTCCTGCCTATCGGGATAAACATCGCAATGCTTTATAATAGTATCAAATAACGGTCCGATATCAAGTCCACCATATCCTTCAGGCATATGTTTCAGCTTTGAGCCTCCTGAACTTATCTGTATACCCTCTGCATCTTTCGGGTCGTATACCACGATACCTTGTCTTGCGATACCATACAAAATTGGAAAATCAAGTTGTGCATCAGTTGCATTAAGATCCATAAAAAGCTCGTATACCTCATCAACAACTTCATCAATTCGGGCATCTTTTTTGTCTATCTTGTTGATTAAAAGTATAGGAACTATACCTTGCTCCAATGATTTTGTTAAAACAAAACGAGTTTGCGGCATAGGTCCCTCGCTTGAGTCCACCAATAAAATAACTGTATCAACGGTCTTTATTATTCTTTCAACTTCCGATGAAAAATCGGCGTGTCCAGGGGTATCAACTATATTTATTTTTACATCTTTGTGCATGATTGAGCAATTCTTTGAATAAATCGTTATTCCGCGTTCCCTTTCGATATCATCGCTGTCCATTATGCAATCTAAAGTTTCCTCATTATCCCTAAATACACCGCTCTGTTTAAGGAGTGCATCCACTAAAGTCGATTTCCCCGCATCTACGTGTGCTATAACCGCTATATTTATAATCTTTTGTCTGCTTGACATTCTTTACTCATACTCCTTCATGGTCTACTTAATATATTTTCTCATCTAATTTACATTTTTTCAGTAAATCGTATATCCCAGTTTATTTCAGCTTGCCCGGTTTGTTTTAAAAA
>PDWI01002062.1_pt1 | contig 30913 bp, 25 predicted proteins | sample 1430891 | NCBI WGS metagenome assembly PDWI01 (sample SAMN01162508, study PRJNA174530) | Oral metagenome, whole genome shotgun sequencing project. | biome: Marine environment; feature: Marine mammal; material: Swab sample of the gingival sulcus; isolation source: swab sample of gingival sulcus... | reverse complement strand
GAAAACAGACATGACAGTTGAAAAGATCAACCATTTTACAGAGCAATTATCCTTGTTCAAAACTTATATGCCGGAGTATGCCGACAAAAAGTTGTACGGGGCAGTGGCCGGGATCAAATACAGCGAACATTCGGACAAGTATGCCTACAAACAAGGTTTATTTGTCATTCGCAACAGCGGAGATTATATCCTTGAAATTGCGAATCCGGAAAGTTTTGTTCCTAAATTGTTTTGAGTAAAAAAAGGTTTTGTTGTTCTCATTTAAACTTTTCGCAAAAGAGCTTGATTAACCGGGACTTTTTTTTGCTTTTACCGAGCGATATATACCTTTTGAAGTAACTCTTGATATTCATCGAGTGCTCGACTGTATGCGGTTATTCCTCCTCCACTTTTGAAATAGAATTTTCCATTATGATTTTCGATGAATCGAATGAGGACGCAACTATCCAATTCGTATCCGTCAAAATAGCCTGCCACGCCGGTGTAAAAGTGCCGGGGATAATTTTCCACTTCATTGATGATTGCACAAGTTTTTTTCTTTGGGGCACCGGTTACGGAGCCGGCCGGAAGCAAAGCGGCAAGCATGTCGCCGATGTTCTGCCGGTAGGCGGGTCTTAATTTTCCGACAATTTCAGAACTTACCTGCAATAAATTTCTTTCTTGCGCCTCTACGGTGCTTATGTATCGAAATTTTTCAACTGACACTTTTTCTGCCACTCGGCTCAAATCATTGCGAATCAAATCCACAATGGTGTAATGTTCCGCCTTTTCTTTGGGATCGTTCAAGAGGATTTCTTTTGCTCCGGGTAAAGCCGCATCAATGGTGCCTTTCATGGGGTAGGAAAAAATCCGGTCGCCTTGAATTTTGATGAAAGTTTCGGGAGAGAAGGAAACAAACTCATTGTTTATCACTATTTTATATTTGGAGTGAACAGAGTGATAGATTTCAGAAAGAGTGGCTTGAATATCTATGGGTGTCTGAAATGTAAGATTCAACAGATAGGTATTTCCATTCTTGATTTCTTGTTGCACCCGATCAAAAGCCGTACGGTATTCTTCAAAAGAAACAGGCTTTGTCCGGTTTATTACCGGCACTTTTCGGCTTGACTTTCCGGTATTTTCGGCAAATTTATTAAATTGAAATAAAATTTTTCTTGGGTCTATTTCGTTTTGTCGCCGGAGGATTATTTTTTCCAATCGATAATCAATCACGAAAAGGAAGGGTTCTCTCTCCTGACTGTATTGATTCATGATTTGTATGCCTGTTTTTTTATCGAACATAAATGATAAATATCTTATTGATAGATAATTACGATTCTTTCACTTACAATCTTGCACAACTTCTGGAAACAAGCGGATTGTGTCGATACCGCATTGTAAAAAATGATGAAATAAGTGAGAAAGAGGCTTTGTCTTTCGACAAATTGTTGCTTTCTCCCGGACCGGGAACACCTCGGGACGCGGGAAATCTGATGCCGATTTTGAGAACTGTTTATATAGAGCGTCCGATTTTGGGTATTTGCTTGGGAATGCAGGCGATTGCCTCGTGTTTCGGGGGGGAATTGTATCGCTTGCCGGCAGTGTGTCACGGACAGCAACTTGACATTGAGATTACCGATCATGAAGAATATATGTTTAAGAATCGGAAGAATTTGACAGTCGGTTTGTATCACTCGTGGGCTGTAAGATCTTTGCCGGACTGTTTGAAAGTTACGGCTTGCTCGGAGACCGGTGTTGTAATGGGATTGCGCCACAAAACGTATGATGTGCGCGGCGTGCAGTTTCATCCGGAATCTTATATGACTCCTTCCGGACAAGAAATAATTAATAACTGGCTGGCACACTGAGTATTACAAAAGGATCAATATTTTTTCTTGCTTCCGATGAAACGGAAGTCTCCATCGGCTGATTTGAGGTAATCCGACAAATATTTTTGCAAATCATTTTCTTGGTCATTGAGCATTTTCATTTTTATCGGCAAGTAATAAAGATGCTTTTTGAGCGACTCGGGGACATCCATTTCTCGCCATTTTGTAGCATCTTTTTCGGTCGTAAGAATAATTTTTCGGGATTCACTTATTTTGTGAAATTTTGCAGCGATCTGTTTCAGGTCTCCGGCTCGGTAACGTTTGTGATCACGAAATTTCATCTCTTCGGTATGGGCAAAGAGTTTTTGGCAATGCGAAAAAAAAGGCTGAGGATTTCCGATCCCGGCAACAAGCAAAGCTGATGTTTGATGCCAAGCAAATTTTTCTTGAGTATCTCCCGAAGATGGAAAAACCGGTGCCGGCAAATCATAATCGATAGACGAAAAAAATAAAACTTGATAAGGCTTCATTTTTAAATCTGTAGCAATGAGACGCATATCAATGGGGCGAATGTCGGGCGGAGTTTTAGTAATGATAATAATTTCCGCTCGATATCTTCCGGCAGGATGTTCGCGCAGTCTGCCTAAGGGTAAATAATGATCGTTTAAGAAAGGCTGTGTATAGTCAATGAGCAAAATAGACATTCCCGCCTTTACGCTGCGATGCTGAAAGGCATCATCCAAAAGAATAAGGTCAATCTCCGGATATTTCTGAATTAAATTCTCGATACCTCTTTTTCGTTTTTCATCAACAGCAACAAGGATTTCCGGGAATTTTTCTTTGATTTGCATGGGTTCGTCGCCGATTGTAGTCGAATTTGCCTTTTCATCGGCGAGCAAAAAGCCGTGCGTTTTACGTCCGTAACCTCGACTCAGGACGGCGACTTTGAGATCCTTGGGAAGCAGTCGCAACAAATGTTCGACCGTAGGAGTTTTCCCTGTTCCCCCCACAGTGATATTGCCGACTGCGATAACAGGGAGGTTAAATTCATGGGATTTGAAAATACCTGCGGCAAATAAAAAATTTCGCCATCGTACGCCCACGCCGTAAAGCAGGGCGAAGGGATACAAAAGTATAGCCTTTATCCGTTTCATTCAATGTCAATAAAATAAGGAAGCCTTGCTTGCATACCTTGCAAGGAGTGAAGTTCCTTCACTTTTTGATAATAGGGATAAAACTGATGCAATTGTTTTTTGATAAACCGAGATTGAGCTCCGGCAACAATAGATTCTAAGAGCAACTCTTTATCCGTTTTTTCCGGGAAGGTTTTGATTCCGTAGTCTTTCAATCCGGCTTTTTTTGCGGCTATGTGCAAGGCATCTTCTAAACTGCCCAAAACATCTACCAAACCTATATTTTGAGCATCTTTACCGGTCCATACTCTGCCTTGTCCGATTTTATCGACGGCTTCAAAGTTCATTTTTCGTCCTTTGCTTACACGGTTTACAAATGTTTCGTAGGTTTTATTGACAGAATTTTGCATCACATTGCGTTCAAAACTTGTCATTTTTCTGCCGGGATTTCCAAAATCGGAATAGGTATTTGTATTAACGGCATGGATCGATACTCCGGCATCCTTCATAAGCTCTTGCGCATTAAAAAGCAGGGCAAATACACCGATAGAGCCGGTTATGGTGTTGGCTTCGGCGACGATGGTGTCGGCACAGCAGGCAATGTAATAGCCTCCGGATGCAGCTACATCTCCCATGGAAACAATAAACGGTTTTTGTTTTTGTGCCAATACAGTTTCTCGCCAGATAACTTCTGATGCCAAAGAACTTCCTCCGGGAGAGTTGATGCGCAGTACAATGGCTTTGACCTCTTTATCTTTACGTGCTTTGCGAATGGCTTCGGACAAAGTTTTTGAGCCGATTTCGTCATCTTCTCCCTCACCGGGGACAATGGATCCTTCCGCATATATAACTGCTATTGAATGGTTGTGAGTTATGTTTTCTTCATCATTTTTTTGTACTTGGGCATAGGTGGCAAGTTTTACAAAATTTTCAGAAGAAATTTTATTTTCTTTCAACTCTTTCAGAAGTTCATCTTTGTATTTGAGCGCATCGACCAAATTTTTGTCCAAAGCATCGCCGGCTGTAAAAACTTCCAATTGATCAGCGTATTTTGTTAAAGAATCAACAGGAATATTTCGATTTCGGGAAATGGCGGAAAGCATTGTTCCCCACAATGAGTTGAGATATTGTGAGATTTGTTGGCGGTTGGCTTCGCTCATTTCGTTGCCCATAAAAGGCTCTACGGCACTTTTAAATTTTCCGTAGCGAATGACTTCCGGCTCCACACCTATTTTGTCAAGCATTGATTTAAAGTAGGCTACTTGAGCAGAGAGACCGGAGAATTGCAAAATTCCCTCGGGCATTAAATAAATTTTATCTGCCACGGATGACAAATAGTAGGATTTCTGAGAGTAATAGTCCGCATAAGCAATGATGAATTTTCCGGATTTCTTAAATTCTTTGAGGGCGGTTCGGATTTCTTCCACCGTAGCCATGCCGGCTACCAACATACCGGGAGAAAGGACAATTCCTTCAATGCGTTCGTCTCTGGCGGCGGCTTTGATGCTTTGGGTTATTTTGCGAATGCCGGGAGTATAAGCAGCGGACAAAGAAGCAAAGTCAATTTGCAAGTCCGGACGATCGCTTAACGGCTCTTCAAAATTTAAAAGGAGCACGGAATGGTCTGCAATTTGTGGTTCCGAATCGGATGAAGTTGCAATGGATATTATTCCCGCAATGCCCACAATGATAAAAAACAACAAAACTATAAATGTTCCTAATATGCTTGCTGTCAGATATTTCCAAAAATTTCTCATAATTTTTTTGATGATTATTTGATATAATTAAAAAGTAAAGAGGCAAAAGTATAAAAAAATGGGTTTTTATGAATTTTTCGGGTTCATTTCTCAAGTCGTCCAGTTATACTAAGTTCCGAAAAAAACTGTTGCCTTGAAAGTATTTTATTCCCATTCAATAGTTGCCGGGGGCTTGGAACTGATGTCGTATACGACTCGATTGATTCCTTTCACTTGATTGATAATCTTGTTCGAGACTTTGGCTAAAAAATCGTAGGGTAAATGAACCCAGTCGGCAGTCATTCCGTCTGTAGAGCTTACGGCTCGCAAGGCGAGAGTGTGTTCGTAAGTACGCTCATCTCCCATTACGCCTACTGACTTGTCATTGAGCAACATAGCGCCGGCTTGCCATACTGAATCATACAAATTGTCCTTCTTCAATTCATTGATATAAATGGCATCGGCAGCTTGCAAGATACGCACCTTTTCTGCTGTTACTTCGCCGAGGATACGAATCCCGAGACCCGGACCCGGGAAGGGATGTCTGTGTAAAATTTCATCGGGTATGTGCAAAGTTTTTCCTACTCGTCTCACTTCATCTTTAAACAAAAGTCGAAGAGGTTCAACAACTTGCAATTTCATATATTCCGGCAAACCGCCTACGTTGTGGTGGGATTTAATGGTTGCCGAAGGTCCCTTTTGCGAGACAGATTCAATGACATCCGGATAAATAGTACCTTGAGCCAGCCAACGTGCATTTTTAATTTTGCGTGATTCTTGATCAAAAATATCAACAAAAGTTTTACCGATGGCTTTGCGTTTCTTTTCGGGATCGGTAATGCCCGATAATGCCGTATAAAATTCTTGCTCTGCGCGCACTCCGATTACATGCAAATCCATACTTTTATACGATTGGATGACATCTTCAAATTCATTTTTACGCAATAATCCGTTGTCTATAAAAATACAATTCAGGTTTTTCCCGATTGCTTTGTGCAACAAAGCAGCAGCAACCGTAGAATCTACACCTCCGGAAAGACCGAGTATCACTTTGTCTTTACCCAGTACTTTGCGCAAATGTTCGATTGTCGAATCTGCGAAAGAATCAGGTGTCCAATCCGAGTCGATTTTACAAACTCTTGACAAAAAATTCTTGAGAATGTCTTGTCCTTCCGTGCTGTGAAAAACCTCCGGATGAAATTGCAATCCGAAAGTATCTTCTCCCTCAATGACAAAGGCTCCGACGGGAATACTCTCAGTTTTTGCTGTTATGCGAAAGTTCTCCGGGATTTCGACAATGGTGTCGGCATGAGACATCCATACCTGAGATTTCGGACTTATTCCTTTGAACAGAATATGCTCATTATCAGTAATTTCAAGTTCTGCTCGTCCATATTCTCTGTGGGCAGAAGGGGCAACTTTGCCTCCGGCTTGCATTGCCAAATATTGTGCTCCGTAGCAAATCCCGAGCAAAGGTTTTTGCTTTCTGATTTTCGACAAATCCGGAATCGGGGCATTGTTTTCTCGTACAGAGTGAGGACTCCCGGAGAGGATAACTCCTTTGATTGTTTCGTCTATATCCGGAATCTTGTTGTACGGATGAATTTCACAATAGATATTTAACTCTCTTATCTTTCTGGCTATCAACATTGTATATTGAGAACCAAAATCCAGTATAATTACTTTATGCCCCATTTTTTTGAGTATTTTGCAGGTTAAGAATAATTGATATTCCTTTCGGGAAATCAGTAGGCAAAGGTACTTTATTTTTTTCAATTCGGAGAAAATAAAAAAAAAGACTGTTTTTAGGCTTGTGTTTTATAAAAAAAGTGTAATTTTGCCGTCCAAAATATTTTCTCGGGGCTCGAAAAGTATTGTTTCAAGTGATGCAATCGCCTCGGTTAAACACTTAAAAAAAAAGTTATGTATGCAATAGTTGACATCGCCGGACAACAATTCAAAGTTGAGAGCGGGCAGTGTATTTATGTCCACAGATTGGCGAAAAAAGAGGGGGAAAAAGTTACTTTTGAGAAGGTTCTTTTGACCGAAAACGAGGGTGTGATAAAAGTCGGAACCCCCGAAGTTGCGGGAGCTTCTGTTTCTGCGACCGTTTTATCTCATGTTCGAGGCGATAAAGTGAAGGTTTTTAAGAAAAAAAGACGAAAAGGTTACCAAAAATTGAATGGTCATCGTCAAGATTTATCTTACATCAAGATAGAAGATATCCTTTTATCGGGTAAGAAAGTCGAGAAGAAAGAGTCGGAAAAGAAAGTCGCTCCCAAAAAGACAGCAACATCTCAGAACTCCGGAAAAGGTGATGATTTGACAAAGATAGAAGGTATCGGTCCCAAATCAGCTTCTCTTTTGAATGAAGCAGGAATTGCGACTTTTGAGTCTTTGTCCAAAATGGATGCGGATAAGATTTCCGAAATTTTGGTTGCCGGAGGTGGAAATGCTTATAACCGCTTTGATACTTCAACTTGGGCAAAACAAGCTGCTTTGGCTGCTGAAAATAAGTGGGAAGAATTGAAAAAATATCAAGAAGAATTGAACGGAGGAAAAGAAAAGTAGAGAAATCTCGCTCCGCGCGTAATTTCAATGAGTAAAAATATTTAAAATAGCAAGAAATGGCACACAAGAAAGGAATGGGAAGCTCGCGAAACGGGCGGGATTCCGAAAGTAAACGATTAGGAATCAAACTTTTTGGAGGACAAATTGCGAAAGCCGGAAGTATCATCGTACGACAACGCGGAACCAAACATTTCGCAGGTTTGAACGTTGGTATGGGTAAGGATCACACGCTTTTTGCTTTGACAGAGGGCACAGTAAAGTTCCAAAAAAAGAAAAATAATAAGTCTTTTGTTTCTATAATTCCGGTAACGGACTAAGGAAGCTGAAAATTTTTTAATTCATAACAGGCGATCGTCTTTTGGCGTTTCGCCTTTTGTTGTTTCCTCTTACTTCTTTAAAAAAATCAAGTCTTTTTCGGAGGAGTTCCGATTTTTAAGAAAATTAAGGGCTTATTGAGACTGCACCAAAACTCAGTATCCGGGAGAGGCACAAAAGTTTTTCTATAAAAAAAGGAGAGTCCTGATAAGAACTCTCCCGCTCTTTTGTGGAGCATATCGGACTTGAACCGATGACTTCCACACTGCCAGTGTGACACTCTAGCCAACTGAGTTAATGCCCCTTTAAGAGAATGCAAAGGTATATTTTTATTTTATATCCTTTGCTTCTTTTGCTGTTTTTTTCAAAAATTCTTTGTTTTATTTTTTTTAGAAAAGATCAGCAGCAATAGGAATGTAAACAGTCCGTTAATTATAAGTAGCTCAAAACCAAATTCATAGCCTCCAAAAAGTTGTTTAGAGTATCTATTTAACAGGAAGAGCAGAAGCGGAGACCCGATGGCAATAAACGGAACTACTTTGTCGTAAACTGATCGGCGCAAAAATAATCCGAAAGCGAACATTCCGAGCAAAGGTCCGTAAGTATAATCCGCAATTTTGAATATGGCAGAAATAACACTGTCTTTATTCAAATGGTCAAAAATCAAAACAATGATAAAAAGTAATATCGAAAATATAATATGCACTCGCAATTTTAAATGCTTATTTTTTTTGTCATTTTTCAAAATATCCAAGTGAAGAAAGTCTACACAAAATGCTGTTGTTAAGGAAGTTAAAGCAGAATCAGCGCTGGAAAATGCGGCTGCGGTAACTCCCAAAAGGAAGATGATTCCTGCAAAAGAAGAAAAGTGATGAAAGACTAAAACCGGGAATAAATCATCCGGTTTTTGAGGTAAGATAATCCCTTTTTGTGTAGCATAAAAATAGAGCAATACTCCCAAAGACATAAAAAGTAAGTTGATGGGTATCAAGGATATACTGAACCAATACATGTTTTTTTTGGCGTCTTTTTCCGATTTACAAGTGAGATTTTTTTGCATCATATCTTGATCCAGCCCCGTCATGGCTATAGCGATAAATGCTCCTGCAAAAAATTGTTTAAAAAAGAAATGTTTAGAATTTACTTCCCAATTAAACACGCTCGAAAGATCACTTTGGCGAATTACTCCGAATACGTCTCGAAGATCAAGGCTCAATTCACGTGCAATGACAACAAAACTCAAAACAACTGCGGCAATCATAAAGAATGTTTGAAAAGTATCCGTCCAAACAATGGTTTTGATTCCTGCTTTAAATGTATAAACCCATATCAAACAGATTGTTACAAAGATTGTTACGGCAAAAGGGATGTGAAAAGCATCGAAAAAAAAGATTTGTAATACGCGTGCTACCAAAAAAAGCCGTGCGGAAGAGCCCAAGAGTCTTGAGAGGAGAAAAAATCCGGAACCGGTTTTGTAACTTTGATTTCCGAATCTTTTTTGCAAATATGAATAAATAGAAACTACGTTTAAGCGGTAATACAGAGGCAATAATATATTTGCAATAACCAGGTAACCAAGCATATAGCCCAGAACCATTTGAAAATAAAAGAACTTTGTTGTTCCCACCCAAGCCGGAACGGAGATGAAGGTTACTCCGGAAAGCGATGCTCCGATCATTCCGAAAGCCACCAAATACCAAGGGGATTTTCGGTTTGCCGTAAAGAAAGTTGCTCCGTCACTTTTACGACCGGAAAGGTAGGAAATCAATATCAAAACTCCGAAGTAGGAAATAATTACGCTAAAAACAAGCCAAGGCGACATAATATGAACGAATTATATATTTTTTACGAGGGGGCGAAAGTAATAACTTTCTTGACTTTTTCCTATTTTTTCAAAATATCCGGCTTGAAAACTATAATATTTAAAAATATTTGCTTATTTTGTCCTTTGCTTTATGTCCCAACCCTTGTTAAACATACAAAAATTGAGGAGGCTTACCTTCCGAGGCATACTTCTTCTTTTTCTGTTGATAGCCTTGCTGATTGGTCTGCTGCAAACAAGTTTTATTCAGACGCGATTGGCTCAATATGCTTCTCGAAAAATTGCGGAAAAACTCGATACGGAAGTATCGGTTAAACGCTCGACTATCAGTCTGTTACGAGGTATCGTAATCAATGATTTGTTGATAAAAGATCAACAAAAAGATACCCTGCTGCACAGTAACGAATTGAGCGTGACTCCCGATGGTTTTTTTATAAATTCCGAAGGATTAAGCTTTCACAAAGTTTCAATTTCCGGACTGTATGTAAATCTTTATGCCAATCAGGACAGTGTGCTAAACCTCCGTTTTCTCATAGAAAAACTTTCCGGAGGTTCTAAAAACCAAGGAAACGGCTTGAACTTCTCCATTCAAGAAGTTGACTTGAAAAATGCCGTATTTGCTTACAAAATACCCGATACCATACAAAGGAAAGGGTGGAATTGGAAAGATTTCAAACTTTCCGATATATCTCTAAAAATCAATGATTTGCAGATGAAAGATGAAACTCTCTCTGCTTCAATCCGGCAACTTTCATTCAGAGACAAAAGCGAATTTAAACTAACCGGCTTGCAATGTGATACAATTCGGGTTTCCCCAAAAAATATCGCTTTGAAGAAACTACTTCTTGCTACCCCAAACAGCCAACTTGCTTTTGATACAGTTGGCTTAAAATATCCGGAAAATTATGACTTTTCGCAGCTTGAAAAGTTAAATACTTACGTTCACATAAATCCTTTTAGTAGGTTGTCATTCAGAGACTTAGGTTATTTTATCGGCGATGTTCTACCTTGCCAAACGACTGTTTTTTTATCCGGAATATTTTCCGGTCATACGGATAAGATTTCTGCTTCCGGGCTTCGTTTGCAAGCAGGAAATTTTTTTCGTCTCTCCGGCAATTTTCATTTGCAAAAAGCATATACCTCTTCCAATCCCTACTTTCGAGTACAGATTAAAAAATTGTCCGCCGATATTGATTCTTTGAAATTGCTGACTCTTAACGGCAATTCACTGCTCCCTTTTGACAAACTGCCCCAGGAACTTAAATTTATCAACAAACTGATTTACGCTGGAACAAGTGAGGGAACACTCTCCGATTTTAAAAGTGAAGGTGAAATAACAGGAAATTTTGGCTCCCTGCAAATGGAGCTGCTTGGTGCATATAAAAACAAAAAAAACTTTCACCTCACGGGCAAGTTTACCGGTATAGATCTTGATGTCGGCAAGGCATTGAATATCAAAAATTTACAAACAGCGACTTTTACACATCACGTCGATTTTAATTATATTGACAAGCCGGAGTTGCGGATGCAAGGAACTTTTAATTCTCTGATTTTTAAAAAATACAATTATAAAGATATACATCTGCGGGCTCATCTTGACAAAAACCAATTAGACTCTTTTGTTCTCTCGATAAACAATCGCCGCGTGCAAGCCTCAATCAACGGGCAGGTCAATTTTGCCCCTCAAGCACCGGAAATCAATGTAGCCGTTAATTTGCAAAAGATTGATTTTCATGCCTTAAACCTTGACAAGAAACATCCCAAATCCATAGCATCCGGAGCTATCGTTGCAAATTTTAAAGGAATATCCATTGATGACATAGAAGGGAAACTTCAATTGACACAGCCTTTTTGTTACTATCAAAATAAGGATTCGCTGTATATCAAAAAATTGTCACTTACAGCCCAGAACAAACAAAATCGGGATGTACCCGTAAAAATAATTACCTTAGATTCCGACCCGGCAACAATCGAGCTAAGCATCACAGATTCAGCCTCTGTACTGTTAAATTCCTTGAAATCCTTAACCAATCAAATCATCAATCCGGATAGTTCTTTGCAAACTTTTTCGTATCCCGACAGCATACCGGGATCTTTGAAGATAAATGCAAATTTGAAAAAAACAGAAGCATTAACTCGGATATTTCTTCCCGACTTAAAAATCAAAAACAACATACAAATATATACTCATTATAAACCTCAAAACGAGATTTTGAATTTTTCGGTAAATTCAGAAGATGTAAAGTATAAAGATATGATTATCAAAGAATTATATCTTGTTGGTTATACAAAGAATAAACGATTGCTTGTGGGAATCGGCGGCAGTTCTTTTACCCCTTATCCGCCCTTTATCTTGAAAAATTTCAACCTGGAAGGAAGTTTAAAAAATGACAGTGTCAATTTCTCTTTGAGTTGGAACAACCACCAAGACATCTTCAATAATATGGCACACATCAACGGAAGTCTGCTGATGCAAAAAGATTCCGCAGGAAGAAGTTTTGATATTCGTTTAGATGACTCGAAGATAGTTATCAACGACACGGTATGGCAGACCAACAAAGCCTCTTGTTTTGTCCAAAACGACAAAATATATATCACCAATCTTCGTCTTGCAAGCCAATCACAAAGCATATATATAGACGGAAATATCTCAAAATATCCCGGGGATATTCTTTTTGTCAATTTTCAGAAACTCAATATTGCCATGCTCAACCCGTTGCTTTCGCCCGAAACAAAATTGCAAGGCAGACTACACGGCTCTATCCGATTGGCACAACTCTATGACCATCCCTTAATTTTTGCACAAGACTCTATTACCGGTTTGAAAATCAACAAATTATCTCCGGGTGATTTTTATTTTAACAGCTCGTGGGACGATAATCTGAAAAGGATAAAAATCAATGCCTACAACCTGCAAGGGAAAAAAAGGTTTATGAATGACAGCATATACGGAGAATATTATCCTACAAAAGACAGCATTAATTTTGCAGTCAATATCCGCAGTTTACCCTTAAAAACCTTTGAATCTTTTTACAAAGGTTATGTCGATTTTAATCGCACCGCATACATAAAAGGAAAATTAAATATCCACGGGAGCAGCAAAAAACTGCACTACGACGGACTATTACGATTAAAACAAACTTCCGTAAAAATTGAATATACACAAACAATCAACAATCTTGATGAACTTATCTTGGATATAAATGAAAACCAAATCAATATCAGACCTACCAAAATGGTCTCTCCCTATAAATCCGGACAAGCAATCATCAGCGGAAAAATACGGCATAATAAATTCAAGAATTTTTATTTAGATGCACAGATTGATGCTCAAAATTACCCGGTTACAGACATTAAACAATCCGACAGTGCCGATTTTTACGGCAAATCTTTTGTTACGGGAAAAATCAATTTTACAGGACCGTTTCATTCCATTTTACTCTCTTCCGACATAAAAACCAATGCAGGGACCCGCCTCTATATCCCGATTGCAACTTCAGAAAGCGTAAATGAAGAGGCAAATTTTATCCGGTTTAAAAAAGAAAAGAATGACAAAATTCCTGTAAATCAGAAGAAAAAAAACGTTCCGAAGACTGAGCATTTCCGAGGTTTTGCGCTCGATCTACGCATCAAAGTCTTGCCAAATGCGGAAATTCAAATCATCCCTGATGTAGGAGTCGGAGATATTATTACTACCGGCACAGGGAGTTTACGCTTGAAACAAAATGCTCAAAACGGATTTGAGATTTTCGGACTTTACCTTATCGAAAAAGGACAGTATATTTTTAATTTACAAAACTTAGTACAGAGAAATTTTCATATTAAAGAAAACAGCAAAATCGAATGGTTTGGCAATCCGGAAGATGCCCTGGTGGATATTACGGCCTATGTAAGACTAAATAATGTTGCCCTAAAAACACTGAATTTATTACAAGAAGAAAATGGAGAGTCTGATGTTTTCTGTAACCTGACAATGACAAACACTCTGCTCTCTCCTGATTTACAGTTAGGTATAGAATTCCCTCAAAATACAAATCGACAATATGCGCAACGCTTGTCTCTATTGAGCAAGGATGAACTAAATCAGCAATTTTTAATGCTTTTGCTTTTCAAGCAGTTCTTGCCGATAAGAAACTCAATTGGGAGCAGTGCCGTTGCCGGAAGTTCTACCGATGCTTATGATTTATTGGAGTTGCAGTTAAATAATCTCCTGCAACAAATCGGATACAGTGAATTAGGAGTTATTTATGAAGCAGCCCAAGATAAAAACTACAATGATAAATTTGGCTTGGAATACACGAAATCTTTGCTCAATGACCGCATTGAGTTAAAAGGTAATGTAGGTACAAGCGGGGGCAGAAAAATAAAAACTTCTGAAAATTCATCCTCCATTGTAGGAGAGGTAGAGATCAATGCAAAATTAAACGAAAAAGGCACCTTGCAATTGAAGGCTTATAATAAGGGGAATAACGAAGTTGATAATCACGGAACCTATACGCAAGGTGTGGGATTAATGTGGGTGAAGAAATTCAACAATCTTGGTAGAAAGAAAAATAAGTCAAAGAGAAAAAGACGCCGACCAAAGGCTAAAAAACACAAACAGGAACTTCCCTAAAGCGGCAAGCCCCTGTTTTGCATTACTAACAAAAATTCAAACAATTACTGATTTTTTCCGACAAAAGACATAACGCCAATGGCACAAGTCTTCTTTCTGCCGCTTCGTCCCTCTTTGAATCTGATAGACAAATAATAAACTCCGGAACGTTGACATACGAAGTCAAACATATCACGTCCGCTTTTTTCGGTTGACATCCAAGGTTTATTTTCAGGATGTTTGCTATCAAACAATGTCAGTTTTATATTTTTCGCATATTTTTTTGCACAAAGATTGAAACGATAACGAGTTCCTTTGTTTAAAATTAAAGGCCATCTGGTTCCGTTAATGTCTCTTGCAGAACGCACGGGTTTCAATTTTGTATTGAAATCTCTCAAATAGATTGCATTTCCTGCTTTTCGGGAACAATCATAAACTCGTTGTTGTTTACATTGTGCTGTTGAGTCGTTTGCAGAAAATAAAAATAACCCTGCTATGGTAATGAATAAAATGGCTATCTTCTTCATTTTAAACTAATTAAATTGTTACGAATTTGAATTATTTTATCTGATATCTTTTTAAATGTTTCGGGAGTGTAATTGATTTCGGTATATTCCCCCGGAATGATTACTTGTATAGAATCTTTGTCATAATAGACTTGGTCTTCCTTATCATCAATCAACTTTATTTCTACTTCATCATATAAAGTAAGTAATTCGTTGAATGATTCGTTCATTGGGTTAAAACGTGCTTTGTCCTTAAAAAAGTCTAAAACCGTCAATAATTCTTTCAAAATATCTTTTTGTCCTACGATAATTTCCTTTACTTTTTGATTTTCCTTAAAGGTATTTACCTTGCAGGAGAGGTATTGTCCCTCCAACCAAACTCCGGTAATCATCAAGGCACTGAGGTCGCTTCTGCGAGTTTCGCGGAGATGTCGGTCCATTCCTAAGTAGCTGGTGGTGGACATGGTCATCAATGAGTCCAGATCGGTACTGTTTGTCGCAAGTCTCTTTAAGGTCTGAAAATCAAAGAATTGATCAACATCAAGGGCATCTGCCAAACGCTTGATGGTGGTGAGGTATTCCACAATTGCATTCTTTCTGGCATATACATTCAAATAGCCCAAATCGGCACTTAACATACCCAATCCCAAAGCTTTTTCAAAGTTGGAATCGAAATCAGAAGCAAGTTCTGTGGGAACCAAGTACTTCTTGGAGTAGGGGACCTTCATATCTTCGATGGTTGCCGCCATTTCCATGGGAGAGGGAAAACTTTCAATCAAAGCGTTGATTTTCGAGGGATCAAGAGTTACTCTGCTCAAGTCTTCTGTTTCTTCGGCAGTGATGACGTTCTCATCATCGGCTTCTTCACCGCAAGAGTATATGACTCCTGCCAGAAGCAGTAAAAAAACGTATATTTTCCAATTTCTCGGCATAGTTTTTAATTTTATCGCTCGATGTTCAAAAATCAAAGGTATAAAAATTTTGATGTTCTCAAAAATAAAATCTATTTTTCTTGTTTATTTTTTTTTGATTTGTTTTTTTGGAACTTTTTGTTTCCCAAAGATTCTATCAATTTTCGAAGCAAATCATAATACAAAATAGGATAAAGTCCAATGGACATCAGCCATATAATGGAGATGTTAAACCAAAATGTGCTGTAGTATCTTCCCATAAAATATTTATTCGGAGCGTAAAAGTGGGAACGAATTCCTATGAAGTTTGAGTCGTCCGGTTCTAAATATATAGGTTCTTCTTGACGGACAAGTTTGTCTTTGAATCGCAAGATTTTATTTTTTTCATAAATATTGCGTACGATGTCGTCCAAATGTTCATTGTGAAAGCGATTTCTAAATTTTACAAAATAGCCGGGTTTGTTTTGATCTTGATAGTTAATCAGGTGTTCTCTGAGTTCGTCTGCACTGGAATATACTGCGAGATAGAAACGTTTCCATCGGCTGAGCTTTTCGGATAACGCATAACCGACTTCTTCTACATCGTAGGTTTTAAGGTTTAATTGTTGGATCATTGATTGAGGGATCAGAAGTTCTTTGCGAATTTGTTGATCGCTCATTTTCAAGTAGTTAAAGTCATCATCGTATACGTCAAAATTTATTTTTTTAAATCCTTTCTTGCCTTTTTTGTGTGCTTTGAGTTTTTTTATCAGCTGTACTATTTTTTTATTTTCTTTACTTATTTCATTCGTAAGTAAGGCAAGTTCTTCTTTTTGTAAATCTTGCAAAGAATCTTTCATTTGCGGATTGTCTTCGATTTCATCTTGCAAAATTTCGATGGCTTCAATACTTTCGGATAGTTTCGGAATCAATTTATCTTGTTTAAAGTTTGCCGTACTTTTCACTTGATTGTAAACATAGTATTGCTTTTCAAATTTATTTTCTTTAAACTGCTTTACCATCAAGGCTTCATAGCCCCAACGCGATGCCATCATATCAGCAATAAGGGGCACTTTATCAACACTGCCTACAACTCGATTCAGTTTATCAAAACTGAACATTGCGCCGCCTAATGCCATTTGCGGAATCATCAGTAAGGGAATTAATATATAGATGGTTACTGCGGAGTTAAAGGCGGAAGAGATGTTCAAGCCCATAAAGTTGGCAAAAACGAATACGGAAAATAGAACTAACCAATATTCAAAGAACATGCCTTGTACGCCTAAGATGGAATTGCCTATCAAGACGTACAGTATGGATTGTATGGCGGAGATTACGAGTAATACGGTAATTTTGGCAAGCAAATAGGAGGAGCGACTCAGATGCAGGAATCTTTCTCGTTTCAATATTTTTCGATCTCGGAATATTTCTTCGGCACTGACGGTAAGTCCTAAAAAGAGAGCCACTACAATACTCATAAAAATGTAGGGCGGAATGTTTTCATTGTCAAAGAAGATGTAAACATTAGAGGCAGGATTCGCGATGTATCGAATTAAAAATGCAAGAATAAATCCAAGCAAGGGGGCTTCAAGGAGGTTTAGTATAATGTACTGTTTGTTGCTTATTTTAGACAATATATCTCGTGTAAGAAATATTGAAAATTGCTTGAATCGGTTGGGGATACTGAGTCCGGCAGGAGGTTCTTCTGTTTCCGTGGGTACGGTTTCTTGAGGAACTTTTTCCAAATAATGTCTTTCCCATTCTTCGGGAGAGGTTTTTCGGATTTCAGTGTATTGCCCAAATTCATCGACGACTTCGGATTCGATGATGTCAAATATCAATTCCGGGGTTACATTTCCACAAAGAGTACATTCTCCGGAGTCTGCATTTATCTGATTATCAATCTTTTTAAAGTGTACAACGGCATCTACCGGGTTGCCGTAATAAACCATGTACCCGCCTTGGTCAAGAATCAGCATGCGGTCGAACATCTTGTATATATCCGAAGAAGGTTGGTGGATAACCACAAAGATCAATTTCCCTTTTTGGGTGAGTTCGCTGAGTAATTCCATCACGTTTTCGGAATCTCTTGAAGAGAGTCCGGAGGTGGGTTCATCAACAAAGAGGATGGCGGGTTCACGTATAAGTTCCAAGGCGATATTCAGCCTTTTCCGTTGCCCTCCACTGATTGTTTTGTGCATCGGATTGCCGACTTTTAAGTCTTTCTTCTCATATAACCCCAAGTCTTTCAGTACTTTATGTACTATGGCGACCATTTCTTCTTCATTTTTATCTTTGAAGCATAATTTGGCGTTGTAATACAAGTTTTGGAAGACAGTAAGTTCTTCAATGAGAAGATCATCTTGGGGAATATACCCGATGGTTCCTTCTAGTTTTTCGCTGTGTTGATGGAGGTCGATTCCGTTGATTTGCACGCTGCCTTTGGAGGGAACTGTGATTCCGGAGAGGCAATTCACGAGGGTTGTTTTTCCGGATCCGCTGGCTCCCATTATTCCGACAAGTTTTCCGTGATCTACGGAGAAGGAGATGTCGCGTACGCCGATAGTTCCGGATTTGAATCGGTATTCGAGCTCGTTTACATTGAAAGACAATTGGGGAATTTCGAGGTCTTGCATAAATGTAGCAACGACATCGCTGTAGTGCACGGGTTTTCCGGCGGGCATTTTTACTACACTTCCGGGAGCAAACAGGTAAATTCTCTTGTTGTATATCGGGGCATTGTTGAGGAATACTTCTTGGGTGCCCGTGTATTTTAGAAAGTAAAGGTCGGCACTTTTCACTTGGAGAATTACGACAGATCCTTCAAGCCTTTCAGTATCAATGGATTGCGCGTGCCTGTATTCGGTTTTCTTGTCATTTATGATTAATAGTGTCTCAAAGTCCGGCAGGGTAAGGTTGTCCAAGGTAACGAAGTCTTTGATGTCCTTGTACTCTTGATGTTCTACGTTAAAGGCATCAGCTACTACGGTAACGATTTCCATGCGTTGATCCGTGAGTTTCTTTTGCGCATTCATCATTTCGAACAATCGTGCCAGAACGATGACTTTTTGTTTGTGATTCAGGGTTTTGTTGATTTTACGACATATACCCATAACTCTCACGGAATCAACCATTTTCACGGGACCGGAGGTGATTTTTTTCTCACTTTTTGCAGCTTCTCTTTTTCGTTTGCGTTCTTCTTTTGCTGTATTTTGGATAAAAAGTTCAAAGTATTCTTCAACTTGAGCTTTATTCAGTTGGGAGGTAAGAAAAGTTTTGACAAAGTTTTCTTCTTCCTTGATAACTCCTTCGTCTTGTTTGGCAACAATGGCGAACAGCTGCATGAGAGCTTTTAATATTTCTTCACTCATTTTTTACGGGTATTGATTAAACAAAATATGTCCGGGTTCGGGCGAGAATCTCGGGGCATATTCTTTTCTGAATCAGCGTGTTACAAACATTCAGTACGATTACTCAATGGTGTAACTGATGCGTTCGAAGGGAACTTCTACGATGTCTTCATATTCTTCTCCGGCTTCTTCCATATCTTCGTCATCATCGGGGTAGAACCATCTGACCAGTACGTCATGATCGTCTTCTGCCAAGTCTTCGAGTTTGAGCAAGATGTCCAAGATTAATTTTGAGGAGGCAGTGTTAAAATACTCCAATTTAATGTCCAGGACAGTTTTTTCGAGAGGAGATTCTGAGTATTCATCGAGCCATTCCAATATGGGGTCATAGAACGCAACCACATCTTCCGGTAGAGATCTGCCGGATATTTCCATTTTGGGTTCGTCCGATTCAATGTCTAATATTACCTTGGGGGTGTCGTCTGTTCCTTCAATTCTGATTGCTTGCATAGTTTATTTTTTACTTTCTGGATATTGTTGATGTTAATACAAAATACGATTTTTGTTCATTCAATTTTAGGAATGAGTATATGAGTTTTTGTCCGGTTTTTCGGGCAATATCTATAAATCCTAATCCGGCTCCGCCTTTTTCGGAAAGTTTGTTGCTGCGAATTTTTGTTTTAAACATTTTATTGAGACCGGGCTTGGTTTCTGCATTAACAGTTTCCAGGTCTTTTGTAAGTGATGCAACATTTTCGTTGCGTATAATGTTGCCTGTGCTTATGCTGTAAGCATTTTCATCTTTGCTTACAAAGAGGATGCCTTGTCCTTTATTGAGTCTGCTGTTTTCTTCATCTCTTTCTTCGGAATATTTTCCTACATTTTGCAGAGATTCTACCATTACATGAAAAACCAAACGTTGTAGGGAGTTACTGTCTTCGCCGGAGGCTATGTGGCTCTCTGCCAAAGAGCTGAATGCTTTGGTTATTTCGTGGGATACTTCTCCTTCATAAGCAAAACTAACTCCGCTTTGTCTCATTGTTTTGTGGAAATCTAAAACCATATCCAAAGGAGAGCTTTCATTTTCTTTCTTGTTCTTCATCTCATTTTTTTTAAAGTTCTACACCAATCATAAGGATGTCGTCAATCTGCTTATAATTTGCCTTCCATGTATCCAATTCATTTGCAAAGAAATCATAATATTCTTTCATGGAAAAATTATTTTCTAAAATTTTATCTTTTATCTTACCTGCTTGGTATTTTCTGCCGTCTTCTCCTCCGATTTGATCGGGGAAACCATCGGTAAAGATAAAAAATTTATCTTTCTTTTCAATATTTATTTTGTGTGTTACGAATTTTTTTTCCACAGCGCCTTTGCGTAAGGGCTTTCCGCCTATGGCTTTTCGGTCTCCTCGTTTACGAATCAGTTCTTGTCCTCTGAAATAGAACAGGGGGCTGTGAGCTCCGGAAAATTCCAGAATTTTTGTTTTGTGATCTATTTTGCAGATGGCGATATCCATACCGTCTCGTGCTTTGGAGTCGGGAGAGTCTTGCTTAAGAGTTTTGCGTACTTGGTAGTGCATCTTGTCAAGAATTTGTCCGGTTTCCAAATTTTCGTTTTCCGTCATGATGTTGTTCAGAGAAAAATAGGCAATGAAGGAAAGCAAGGTTCCGGGGACTCCGTGTCCGGTGCAGTCTATGGCGGCAATGAAGGTTTTATCTTCACCGGCATAAAACCAAGGTAAATCACCACTGACGACATCTCGGGGACGGAAGAACACGAAAGAGTTAGGCAAGTATCTCTTTATCAGGTCGTTGTCCGGAACAATGGCGGATTGTATGCGGTGGGCATAATTGATACTTTCGGTAATACTTCGATTACTTTCTTCGATGGCTCCTTCAATCTTTTTTCTCTCGGTGATGTCGCGAACGGTGAGGAGTATCGTGGCAACGTTTCCCACATCGTCCAACTCCGGAATGGAATCGACACTTACAATTCGTTTGGTTTTGTCTATGAGAAAGTCGGATTCTTTGCGCAAAGTTTTTTTCATAAACTTTGTTTCATTCAGAATCAGTCGTAAAAACGTAACGATATTTTCTTCTAATTGAAGTGTGTTTATATTGTTGTTGATGAGATCGGAGAGGGGAATTCCGAGAAATTTTTCGGTTACAGGGTTGGCGTAATAAAATGCACCTCCGGCTCCCATCCGCACAATCATATCGGGGCTGTTTTCGGTAAGTGTTTTCATTTCACCACTGAGATTCTTGGTAATTTCGGATTCTTTGCGCTCGGTAATGTCCAAAGTGTTGAATATAATACCGTTGATTGCCGGATGATCAACCAAGTTTATACCGTGGGTTTCGAGCCAAAGTTTTTTTCCGTCTTTGTTTGTATATTGATATTCCAAAGATATGGAATCTCCTGATTCAGACTTTACAAGGGACAAAAAACAGTCTCGGAGTTTTTTGTCTCCGCGTTCAAAACGGTTGGTGCCGACCATCTCGTCGGGGGCAAAGCCGAGTATTCGTTTTACGGAAGGACTGACATAGCGCACTTGTCCGTGTACATCGTAGATGGTGATTACTTCCGAGGCATTTTCAAGGAGGGCATTGACGCGTTCACGAGCTTGTTCCACTTCGGTTATTTTGGAGGCAAGTTCCCGGTTGGATTCTTCGAGTTCTTCCTGTGCTTGAAGCATATCACGAGCATTCTTTTTGAGAATTTCTTCGTTATTTTGCAGTTTTAATGTAAGCACTTGGGCTTCTTCGAGAAGTTTTTTGTTGATCCGATTTGCTTTTTGAGAAAACAAACTTTGCCCGATAACTTTTCCCAATTCGCCGAGCAATCGAACATCTTTTTCAAAAAAAGTTTTTTGCAGGCTTGTTATTTCTACGACTCCTTGCACTTCATCATTTCCCAGCAGGGGTTGTATGAGAATGCAACGAGGCTTGGTTTCGCCAAGCAAGCCGGAGGTTATACTTATGTAATCTTCGGGGATATGGGTGCGCAAAATATAGTCTTTCTCTATGACTGCTTGTCCCAAAAGACCCTCTCCGATTTTGAATTTTTTGTGTATGGATTTATTTCTGCCGTAGGCATAAACGGCCGTACTTTCAAAAAGTTGTAATTCTTCGTTGAAAACGTAGAAGATGCCTTGTACGGCATGAGCCTCGTCAATAATTTCCTTTAATAAATCTTGCGACAGCGAGTTGATGTCGGCGTATTGGGCAAGGATTCGATTAATTTTTGCTTTAGAACGTGCAATTTCATCGATTTCTTTTTGTTGGAGTTTCTCTTCCAAGCGAACTTTTCTTATACGATCAAGCTCTTTTTGTAACAGTTCTCGAGATTCGTTGTTTTGATAGATAACGGGAGAAAGAGCATATCCGGTATCTTGCATAAATTTTTCGTAATTTCGGATAACTTCTTCGGCATTTGCAATTCTTTGTGAAATACGCAGATCATTCTTGCCGGTTTTGAAAATGCGAAACAATGCAATGCCACCGAAAACAAACGGCACCAAGTCCACAACGAAAAGAAGCGGGTTTTCTGTATGAATCCGGGCAAATGCAGACAGAGAAAACGCATTTTCTCTGAGGAGCAACCATGCCCAAGAAACCGGCGGAAACAGAAGTCCGGCAATAATAATCCAAAATGAAGTATTATCCGATTCTTTTTCGATTTCGCGATTTTTATGTAAGAAATCTCTCAACATATACAAAAAACATTCAGGCAAATATATAAAATTCTTGGATAATAACATTTTTTTTTAATAAATTTCAAAAAATCAAGTTTTTTAGTTTACCTTCGTATCTTTAAATTTCAAGCTTTTACTTAGATATAATACCAAAAACAAATCCGTGATACATATTCTTGCCGTAGAAAGTTCTTGTGACGATACTTCAGCTGCCGTGGTAAAGGACGGCATTTTACTCTCAAATGTAACGGCGAATCAGACGATACATGAAAAATATGGCGGTGTCGTGCCGGAGTTGGCTTCTCGCGCACACCAAGCCAATATTGTTCCCGTGGTTGATGCAGCCTTGCATGAAGCCGGTGTTTCTCTTTCTTCAATTGATGCTTTTGCTTTCACGCGAGGTCCCGGCTTGCTTGGTTCATTGCTGGTAGGTGTTTCTTTTGCAAAAGGATTTGCCTTGGGGCGAGACATTCCGTTGATTGAAGTCAATCATTTACATGGTCATATTGCGGCTCTTTTTTTGCGTAAAAAAGGAGAACAAACCTCACTGCCTCAATTTCCGTTTTTGACCTTGTTGGTCTCCGGCGGACACACGCAAATCATTCGTTCCAAAGATTTTTTTGATCGTGAAATTCTTGGAGAGACGATTGATGACGCTGCAGGCGAGGCTTTTGATAAAACAGCAAAGATCTTAGGATTGCCCTATCCCGGCGGTCCTTTAATCGACCAATATGCGCGCCGAGGACGAGCGATTTATACTTTCCCTAAGCCTCGAGTAGGAGATATGTCTTTCAGTTTCAGTGGATTAAAGACATCTATTTTGTACTTTATCAGAGATTCCTTGAAACAAAATCCAAATTTTATCAAAGAAAATTTATACGATATTTGTGCTTCTGTGCAAAAGGTGATTGTAGATATTTTGACAGAAAAATTCTTGTATGCCGCAAAAAAAACAGGTATCCGAGAATTGGCGCTTGCCGGAGGAGTTTCGGCAAATTCCGGTTTGCGTGAACGATTACAGATTGAAGCTCAAAAACATAACTTTCGTCTTCATATCCCTCCAATCAGTTACAGTACCGACAATGCTGCAATGATTGCCATTGCCGGATACCATAAATTTTTGCGCAAGGAGTTTTCTGACCAAAGTGTTACTGCAGAAGCAAGATTACAGACAAATTAAGATCTTCCGGGAATTCAACGCAGTATTTCCGGCAAATCCTGTTCTCGAATATTTTTTTACTTTTGCAGTCGGTAAAAAACGGGAACCGGAAAAAAATCCAACACTTAAATTTAAAAACAAAAAATGGAAACAGTACTCAGCGGCATTCGCTCTACCGGCAATTTGCATCTTGGCAACTATTTTGGTGCAGTGAAAAACTTCATCAAGATGCAAGAAAAAAACAATTGTTATTTTTTCATTGCCGATTATCACTCTTTGACCACCTATCCCACTCCGGAAGATTTACACAATAGTGTAAAGTCCGTACTTTCCGAATATCTTGCCTGCGGACTTGATCCCGAGAAATCGGCGATTTTTGTTCAAAGTGATTTGCCTCAAATCCCCGAACTTTATCTTCTGTTGAATATGAATGCCTATGTCGGAGAACTCGAACGCACCACTTCCTTTAAAGACAAAGTGCGCACTCAGCCTAACAACGTTAATGCCGGATTGCTGACCTATCCCGTACTGATGGCGGCAGATATTTTGATACACAAAGCACAAAAAGTGCCTGTAGGAAAAGACCAGGAGCAAAACTTGGAGATGGCTCGAAAGTTTGCCAAGCGTTTTAATCACATGTATAAAGTAGATTATTTCCCGGAACCTCAACCTTATAACTTTGGGGAACAACTTGTCAAAGTTCCCGGTCTTGACGGTACCGGAAAGATGGGGAAAACAGCAGGAAACGGGATATATCTGATTGACACCGATAAGGACATTCGCAAAAAAGTCATGCGTGCCGTAACTGACAGCGGTCCGCAAGCGCCGGACACGCCACCAAGCGAACCGATACAAAATTTATTTACACTCATGCAATTGGTCTCTGCTCCGGATACTTTACAATTTTTTAAAGACAAATACAAAGATTGCAGCATCCGATACGGTGATTTGAAAAAACAACTTGCGGAGGACATCATTGCATTCATCACTCCCATACGTGAAAGAATTTTGGAAGTAAAATCCAATGAAGAATTTCTCCGAAAAGTTGCACAAACAGGAGCAGAAAAAGCAGCAATAAGTGCCAATAAAACCATTCGGGAAGTACGTGAAATTATCGGATTTCGTAAATTTTAGTCCCTGCTGTATCCAATGAATCAAGAAACCATTATCGCCATTGCAACACCTCCGGGTAACGGAGCCATTGCTTTGATCAGAGTTTCAGGACAAGATTCCCTTGCAATCGTTTCAAAATGTTTCTTCGGAAAAAAAAAGTTGGAAGAAAAGCCCTCTCATAGCCTTTCTTTGGGGGAAATTCGGAAAGAAAATCAATTGATTGATGAGGTTTTGGTCAGCATTTTTAAAGCCCCGCTCTCATACACGGGTGAAAATATGGCGGAAATATCCTGCCATGCTTCACCATATATTCAACAACAAATTTTGAGTTTGCTCATAGATTGCGGAGCAACCTTGGCAGAACCGGGTGAATTTACCAGGCGCGCCTACCTCAACGGGAAAATGGATTTGTCTCAAGCTGAGGCAGTTGCGGATATTATTAGCGCACAATCCGCAGCGGCACACAAAATTGCATTTCAACAAATGCGCGGAGGATATTCGGAAGAACTCAATAAACTGCGAGAACAATTATTACATTTCGTATCGCTCATTGAGTTGGAACTTGATTTTAGCGAAGAAGATGTTCAATTTGCCGACCGCACGGCTCTCTCCGAATTGGCTGAAAATCTACACAATACGATTGATAACTTGGCAAACTCGTTTCGTCTGGGCAATGTCCTCAAGAAAGGAATTCCGGTAGCCATTGTCGGCAACCCCAATGTAGGAAAATCTACCTTACTCAATGCTTTTCTCGGCGAAGAAAAAGCCATTGTTTCCGATATTCCCGGCACTACACGTGATGTTGTCGAAGATACCCTTGTTATAAAAGGTGTAGAATATCGCTTTATTGATACTGCAGGAATTCGTAGAACTGAAGACAAAATTGAAAAATTGGGAATTGAGCGGACATGGCAAAAAGTCGAAAAAGCATCAGTCATTCTATTTCTTGCCGATGCTACTGATGACGAGGCGAAAAATATCGAAATTTTGCAAAAATTGCAATCTTATATTTCCGGCACTGAAAAAATGCTGCTTTTACTCATAAACAAGTCTGATGTTCAGATAGTTAAAAAGACTTCATACGCCTCCTTGGTTCAAGAAGATTTCTGCATTGAAATCTCTGCCAAATATGGGAAAAACCTCAACAAAGTAAAGGATAAACTACACGCTCACTACCTTGACATACAACAAGCAAGTTCGGACGTGATTGTGAGCAATATTCGGCATTATGAACTCTTGAAAAAAGCCGGTGCCGCCACCCAACGTATCCGAGAAGGACTGAAAGATGGTCTCCCTGCCGACTTTATTTCCCAAGATATTCGTGAAGCCATGCATCATTTGGGTAGTATCACCGGAGCAATATCCACAGACGATATTTTAGGATCGATATTTTCTAATTTCTGTATCGGGAAGTAAAGCTAGAAAACAAAGACAGTAAAAAGCAAACAAAACACTAATAAACAGCTATTTAGTGTTTTCATATGTTGTTTTTGTTTTGCTTTTTTTACCTATTATTTGTTCTTTTTTGCTTTTACTTTGCTTTTTTATATCTTTGTTGCAAATAAAAGCAAAAAAGAATGGCTAATACAAGTGTTAAGATTAAGAAAACTGTTAAAAAAAATGGTATGACAGCCATTTCGTTAATAACTTATTTAGGTTATACCAAAGACGTCAATGGTAAAATCAAAACCAAAAGAAAAAGTGAAACATTAAATTATTCTCTTTACTACCCCTAAAACTTCGGCTCAAAAACAACACAACAAGGAAGTTGAAACCAAAATAGAGATAATACGAAGTGAAAGAGAAAAAGACTTGATTAATAAAAAATATAATTTCAAATCCGATAATAATAGATTAGACTTTATTGATTATTTAAAAAGTCAGCGAGATAAAACAGAAACAAAAAGCAATTACGAAACTTGGAACACAACATTAAAACATTTACAAAGATATCAAGGTAATTCTATTGCTTTTGGGGATATTGACAAAAAGTTCTGTGAGGGGTTTAAAAAATATCTTGAAAACACTAAAACAAAATCTGGTAAACCTTTATCCCAAAATTCAATAATCGCTTATTTTAATAGGTTTAGAGCCTGTTTAAACAGAGCAATTGATGATGAAATTATAGATTTAAACCCAGCTAAAAAAATATCTTTCTCAAAGATTAAAGAAACGAAAAGAGAATTTCTAACAGAAGAAGAAGTTCAAAAATTAAGCGAAACAGAATGTAGGTATGATGTTTTGAAAAGAGCTTTTTTATTCTCGTGCCTTACAGGACTTAGATGGAGTGATATTAATAAATTAGAATGGAAACAATTACAGAAAGAGGGAGATGAATGGAAAATTGTCTTTCATCAGAAAAAGATAGATGGATTACAATATTTATACATACCAAATGACGCAAGAGAATTACTTGGAGAGCCAATTGAAGGGCACGATAGAATTTTTGTAGGATTAAATTATAGTTCCTATATGAATGTAGCATTAAGTCAATGGGTATTAAGAGCAGGAATAACAAAGAATATTACATTTCATTGTGCAAGACATACTTGTGCAACACTCCTAATCACAAAAGGTGTAGATTTATATGTCGTTGCAGATGTTTTAGGACATAAAGAAATTAGAACAACTAAAATATACGCTAAAATCATAGATAAAAGAAAAATTGACGCGTCACAAAAATTAAATATTTTAAGATATGGACAAGAATAAATTTCGTTTAATACATAGAGAACATATAGATAATTACCATAAATCACTTTCTGAAAAAGTAGATAGAAGAAAAGAAATAGACCAACTTTTTAGTTTATTTGAATATGAAATAAATAAAGAAGAGAATAGATTAGAAAACTATAAAAAAGAACTTGACCTTAATTGTGTAGGAGAAAATATGATGTATTTAGAGCAGAAAGAAATAGTTGATGAATTAAAAAGTGCATATGAAGATTTTAATGCAAAACAAAGAATTGAACCTATAAAACTTAATTATGGTAAATTTAACAAACAAGTTATAGAGTTATTGTATAAACATTTATACCCTGAATTTATAGAGGTAGAAAAAAATATTTTTGAAAATAAATTTTTAAAAGATAATTCAGACATTATACGTTGGAAAGGTACAGAAACTTCTTTTGTTTATCTTTTTAATAAAATTGAAATAGAAAATTTTGATAAGTGGAAATGTTTAAGTAAACACTTCTTTAATAAAAAAGAAAAACCATTTAAAAGCACCCAATTATCAAATGTTTATACCAAACTTAGTTATACTAAGAATGTAAGTAGTAAAGAAAAAATGAAAAACATACTAACAGACATAAAAAAGTGTATAAGTATCTAAAAGAGTAATATACACTTTTTTGGTTAGTCCTTTTCTGACTTTTGTTCCCATAAACAAAAAAGTTTAAAAAATGGAAACAATAATAAGAGAAGATTTAACCGAAATCAAAGAATTATTACGTTCAAATATATTGAACAATAAAGAAGTTTTTAATATTGAGGAACTTGTATTATATACAGGTTTCTCAAAAAATTACGTCTACAAGTTAACTTCAACAAATTTAATCCCATACTATTCTCCTAATGGCAAAAAGATATTCTTTAAAAAGAGTGAAATAGACGAATGGTTGTTAAGCAATAGAAATTCTACCTATAATGAGTTAGAGGCTGAGGCTTTAAGTTATGCGAAAATCAGAAAATAACCTTAAAAAGTTGTTTTATGATAGATTTATTTAAGGCAGAGGCGAGTATATATGTGTATCCAAATAAAGAGGACTGTTTTAGTATGAGTGACTTGGAATTTAAACCCTCTTATAGCACAAAAGGACTTTTTATAGGACATATTGCATCTTTTCAAAATCTAAATATCAAAATATTTGGAGGTAAAATAATTATAAGTAATTCGTTACATAAATTTTATCACGGAAATAATTATAGTGATTTTTCTCACAGTGAAATAGTTAATGCTATTGAAGTTATTGAAAATAAATTTGGAATATCAAGTGATAAATTCAAACTAAAACATCTTGAATTTGGAATTAATATTCAATCAGAATATGATGTATGGCAAGAAATGACAATGTATATTTCTACTGGGTTTGATTTTATGAAACATCATAAAAGGAAGTACGGCAAAAAATGCATTCTAACAGAATATAATTTGAAAGTATATGACAAAACATTTGTTGCAAAATTAGATTACAATTCATATTACAATGCTCCGAATAATATAAAACGTTTTGAAATTCAGTATAAAAAGATGAGATGTATAAAAAAAATAGCTACTCATTTATCGGACTTGAAGAATAAAGAGGTTTTGGAAAATTTAAGCATTCAATTTTTAAATTGCTTTAAAAAAGTAATAACGTTTCCAAATTATAACTATCATTCACTTTCTCCAAGAAGAAGAGAATTGGTTTTTGCAGGTCAAAACCCAAAATTCTGGGACATAGAAAGAGATATTAACAAGAATACTTATAAAAGTAAAAGGGCACAATTCAATAAAACTGTCAATTTTTTAAATGATAAATTAGAAATTAATCATTACAGAGATATACTTAAAAAATTGACAAATAAAATAAATCACCTCATCAATAATTAAAATGATATTTCACCACTTGTTATATACGGTGAAAAAGGGTGAAAAAACATAACAAACAGTTCCAAATCTCACTAAAAAAATTTATCTTTGGTAATGATAGAAGTTACAGATATAATTACAGCAAACTTTACACAAGTAGAGAAACTACTAAGTAAAGACTATGTATGCGTAAGCATTATAGGAAAAGTTTATGAAGAAGTAAAAGGCAAAGAGCAAATAGAAAGAATAAGAAATTTAAACACATTCAAATTCTACTATCATCTACGCTCAAAAGATTACTACGCTTGTTACCATTTATACAAAGATATTTTAGAAAAGAAAGGAATAGAGAAACTTTTAGAAGAGATAAAGGAACTACTTTATAAATATAATAAAACTAAAATCGCATTATGTGATAACAGTATAGGCAACAATTTTGGTTTTAGACATATTTTAAGGGATTTTTTACTTGAAAACAATATTGAGGTTACAGATACAGAAAACACCAGTTTAGAAATTCAAAAAGAATACTGGAAACAAGATGTATATAAACAGGCTGGATATTTCAACCTTACTGACGATTTTGTAGGAAAAACCCTTGAAAAACAGGAATGGATTTTCGCAAAAACACTACCAAAAAAAACACATTTTTATATTATTCGCTCTAAAATGAACAATAATGAACTGTTTTTGCACCTAATTTCACATATTCGCTATTACGGAAAACCTGAAATTTACGAGGGAGTTTTTTACCGTGTATTTTACTACAACACCTGTAAATACTGGACAATGCCGCAAGACTTGACAAATGAAGATTGTAATTTAATTAACAAAAAATATACAAAATCTGACAAAAAAATGAAAAAAGATTAAGTACTACTATGAAAAAGAAGGTAATGATAGCTGCTATGAGAAGTACATTATTTAATGTTACAGCCTCTACAAGAATTGCTAAAATTAGTAGAGATACACATTATCGCTGGTTAAAAGAAGATGAAAAATATAGGTTGAGTTTGTTTGATATGAAAGAGGAAATGTTGGACTTTGCAGAAATGCAATTGTTTAAGGCAATGCAAAAGGGTGGAAAAGGCAGTACGAGAGCTGCTATATTTTTCTTAAAAACAAGAGGAAAAGAGAGGGGGTATTCAACTTATACAGAAGATTATCAACCCACTCAACCTAAAAATGAATTTGAAGAAATGACTGATGAGGAATTAATAGAATTTACAAAAGACCTTTTAGATTAAACGTTACATCTCATAAACGGACGTTTAAGAAACAATACACAATGGAATATATTAGTTATTATAGAGTTAGTTCAGTAAAACAAGGCAATTCAGGATTAGGATTGGAGGCTCAAAAATCAGCAGTAGATAATTTCTTAAAAAACAATGATACCCTTATTGCTGAATATCAAGAAATAGAAAGTGGAAAATTAGATCAACGCCCCCAACTATCAAAAGCAATAGAACATTGCAAAATAACTAATGCTACGCTGTTAATAGCGAAATTAGATAGGCTTTCAAGGAATGTAAAGTTTATCTATATGCTAAAAGAGAGTAATATTAACTTTATTTGTGCAGATATGCCTGATGCAAATTCACTAACAATAGGCATTTTAGCAGTCTTGGCACAAGAAGAA
>PDWI01002060.1_pt1 | contig 30925 bp, 29 predicted proteins | sample 1430891 | NCBI WGS metagenome assembly PDWI01 (sample SAMN01162508, study PRJNA174530) | Oral metagenome, whole genome shotgun sequencing project. | biome: Marine environment; feature: Marine mammal; material: Swab sample of the gingival sulcus; isolation source: swab sample of gingival sulcus... | reverse complement strand
TTCATAGAGCAGGGAGAGGTCAAGCCCTGCGGCTTGTGCCTTTTCGATGATGTCATGATTGGAATATTGTATCATCATGTCTTGTACCCTCAAAAAAAATTGATATTTGGAATCCTGCAGCCGCGTAAATTGATATGCTGCTGCAAAATTCCGGTTACTGTTTTCTGGCGTTCATCACAATGAACGGGACAAACCCTGCCACTATGCCTGGTTGTCTCTTACCGTTTGTAAAAAAAATTTTACTCTCACATTCACATAATATATCAGATATTACGTCTCTGTTACCTGTATTGTGCAAGAAAGTCAATAAAATTTTACAGTACAAAGATTTCTCCGGTTTTCAGCTTTGTGCATGCTCCTTACCAAGCTCAATTCCCAAGCTAAAGGCCTCCTGATTCAGTGCGATAAAATCCCTGGGAACCCGCTGGCTGATAACCTTTATCAGGTTATCGGGGGAAAACAGCGGGCGCACGCCAAAAAGCGCTCCCAGCATGGTGATATTGAAAACGATCGGTTTACCGATTTTTTCCATCACTGTATCATGGATGGGGATGGAGACCTGATAGGCATCGGCTTCCCGTGCCGGTTTGACAAAACGGGGATCAAGGATCAGCAGTCCTCCGGGACGGATAATGCCGGCAAAATTGGTATATGCCGTCTGGGTGAGGCAGACCAGAATATCCGGCTGGATAACGCCCGGGTAGTTGATCTCTTCATCGGAAATAATAATATCGCTTCTGGTGGCACCGCCCCGTGCCGCGGCACCATAGCTCTGGGACTGGACTGCATTCATCCCTTCATAAATCACTGCCGATTCAGCTAAAATAATGGCCGCCGTTATCACTCCCTGGCCGCCGGAACCGGTAAAGACAATTCTGGTTTTTTCCATGTTGATTACCTCTTGCTCGCCCGCTCAATGATTTTATCGTATTCGTTGCAGTATTCCGGTTTATCATCCCTGTTAACAAAGATGCCTCTGGGAATAAGCGATGGATTTTCCTCAATGGCCTTGGTGCCGGCTTTGCCGGTATTATCCTTGTACCACTCGAGCATCTGCGGTGCATCACCGACCTTGTTTTTTCTGCCGTAGTGGGTGGGGCAATGCGAGAGGATTTCAACAACGGAAAATCCTTTATGCTCTATCGCCTGTTTGATATAGCTGATCGCCTCCATTGCATGGAAGGCGGTGGTTCTGGCAACAAAGGTCGCCCCGGCTGCCGTTGCCATATCTACCACATCAAACTCATTATCAATGGAGGTGTATGGTGCGGTGGTCGCTCTGGCCCCTACCCCGGAAAGGGGAGAGTACTGGCCGCCGGTCATGCCATAGATCCGGTTATTCATAACGATAGCGGTGATATCAATATTTCTGCGGCAGGCATGAATAAAGTGGTTGCCGCCAATAGCCAGGGCGTCACCGTCTCCCATCGGCACAATAACGTTGAGTTCCGGTTTGGCCAGTTTCACGCCAGTGGCGCATGCCAGCGCTCTGCCATGCATGGTATGCAGGGAGTGAAAATCGACATAACCAGAGATGCGCGCCGAACAGCCGATACCGGAAGTCATGACAATATCGCTTTTATCCAGCCCGATCTGCTCTATCGCCCGCAGCAGGGAGTTGAGGATGGTACCGTGTCCACAGCCGGGACACCACATATGGGGGAAAAATCTTTCTCTGATATATTCTTGAACTGCCATGTCATGCTCCTCTGCCCTGGATGAGCCGCAGGGTCTGTTTGATATCTAAAGGGGTTATCAGTTTGCCGTCTATCCGGTTGGCCAGGAATATGCGCTCCGGTTCTGTTACTGCTGCCCGTACCTGGGCTGTAACCTGACCCATATTCATTTCACAGACCAGAACGGCGCGGGCGTTACTGCACTTTTCGCGGATGAGCTCTGTCGGGAACGGCCAGAGAGACTGCAGCTCCAGTACGCCCAGTTTCTCGTCGCGGCGGGTACGCCGCTCCTTGGCAAGGTGGATGGCAGAACGTGCAGAAGAGCCATAGGAGACAAGAACATACTGCGCGTCTTCCATAAAGTACTCCTTATAACGGGTGATACTTGCCACATTGTTGTCAATTTTATCCATCAAGTGATGGAGCAGCTCTTTCATCGTTTTGGGATCATTAGTCGGAAAACCCCACATATCATGGAACAGTCCGGTAACGTTGTAGCGGTGAACATCACCAAAATCAGACATCGGCAGGCGGCCGTCCTCTCTGGGGAGGTAGGGGTGGTAGTTGACTCCCTTAGGCAGGGCGGTACGCAGCCGGTCAACCACCGGCAGTTCACCCTGCTGCGGAATAACCAGCTTCTCCCTGAGATGACCGACAGATTCATCAAACAGTAGGATAACCGGAGTTCTGTAGGTCTCTGCCATATTAAACGCCTCCACCGTGATCTTGAAGACATCCTGGTGGTTGGAAGCGGTCAGGGCAATAATATTATGGTCGCCATGGGTTCCCCAGCGCGCCTGGTTGATATCTCCCTGACTGACATGGGTCGGGTTACCGGTGGAGGGACCGCCACGCTGGACATTGGCGATAACACAAGGGATTTCTGCCATACAGGCATAACCAATCGCCTCCTGCTTAAGGGAAAAACCGGGGCCTGATGTGGCGGTCATTACCTTTTTGCCGGTAAGGGACGCGCCGATAATTGCACACATGGAGGCAATTTCATCTTCCATCTGAATAAATTTCCCTCCCCGTTGGGGAAGACGCTCTGCCAGGTGCTCGGCAATTTCGGTGGAAGGGGTGATCGGGTAACCGGCGAAAAAATCGCAGCCGGCATAGAGGGCGCCTTCAACACAGGCCTCGTTCCCCTGAATAAATCGTATATTTTCATTCATTGTTCGCTCTCCTCCTCTATCAGTACCCTGATTGCAAGATCCGGACACCGCATTTCACATAATTTGCAAAGAATGCAATCTTCCGGCCGTATAGCCGTGGAAAGCCCTCTCTCATCAAGTTCCAGAACCTTTTTCGGGCAGAAGGCGATACAGACACCGCATCCCTTGCACCAGTCCCGGTTGATGGAAATCTCCCTGAGTTTCTTTTTTGCCATAACTTGCAACCCCTTGTGCAATCTGTAAAATTTTATTTTTATCAACAGCGTGTTGTTCACCACTGTCGGCAACGGAAAAACGGTAATTCTCCGCCCTAGGGGGATAGCAAATATCGTTCCTGAATTGCCTTGGCAGCAAGAAGGGAAACATTTTTAGTAAAAATAATTGAATTTTCTATAAAAAAAAGAATTCCCGGCACCGTTATCAAGAAAAGGAGAAGAGGTGGAGGAAAAAGGCAGTGCCAGGAGTTGATTATATGCTCAAAAAAATAATGGAAAAGAAAAATATTTTCCATTATTTTTTCGTAAAATCAAGCTAATAATGAGCATTTGAGCATATAATCAAAAAAGGAAGGGCTTTCCTTATCTCAAGTTTATGACAGCCTCTTTTTTGAGATGTAAAATCTCCTCCCTTTTTTTATTCCTCCACTATTTGCTGGTCGTTGTTTCATGGCGTTTTTTCTGTGGCTGCCAGTCGTCTATCGGGCCTGTGGCGTGATCGGCTTCGGTCTGCTCTTTTTTGTCAGTGAGTTTATCGAGAATCTTCAGTTCCTTTTCCAGATGCTGGTCGCCGATTACCGCTGCTTCCTGCTGAAATCGCTTACGAAACAGAGTGAACAGTTTTTGGTAGCCAGAAGAGACCGCAAACGGACAGGATTTTTTCTCCCAGATGGAGATCATCTCCCGTTCCTGCCGGCTCTCCGGATTGATAAGACCATATTTTGCAACGGCAATGATCGGGATCTCCACCTGATCGTTGCACCCCTTGTTTTGATCAAGCAGCCAGTTTTTTATCAGAGAGGCGTATTCGGCAAGCAGGATTGCCTTACGGATGCCGTTATTATCATATCCTTTTTTCCCGGCAACAAAGGAGACGGTATCCGTTACGGTAAAGGACTGCCCGTCTCTGTCCCTGTAGCGAACGGAGAGCTCAATAGGCGTGGAGATCTCCGCGGTGTTATTGCTTTTCAGTTTAATAAGAACAACTCCGCCTTTTACCTGTTTCTCCTCGGTAGCACTGGGAAAGAGTGTCTTGATCTTCATTACTGACCCTGTGGCAAGATCGGCTTCGGGAGAGCCGAACACACCGTCAATGGTATAATTGTCGCTTTTTACCGTCAGCTCAAGATCAAAAACCAGCGGAGTTACCATAAAGTCAAATTCATCGGCCAGCGTTTTTTTGAATTCACTGGCGCTGTGTACACTGAAATAGTTAGCGCCGCGGGTTTTGGTGACATACTCCACCAGCTCAGGGTTGAAATCAACGCCGACACCAATGAAGGAGGTGTAGATCCCCTTGTCTGCCGCCTTGCGGGTCATATCAAGAAGCCCTCCCTTCTCCAGCTCTCCAAGGTTGGGCATGGCGTCGGTAAGGAAGATAATCCTGTTTTCATAATGCTGCGGGTCTTTGCGATTGTTCTCCAGAGAGGAGTAGAGTTTGAGTCCCTCTTCGTACCCTGCCTGCCAGTTTGTTCCTCCCTGCTCCCTGATATCCCTGATATGGCCAGCGATGGCTTTCATATCTGTCTGCTTTACCAGGCGCAGTGGCTTGGCGAGATGGGCCTGATCGTCGAACAGGACAACGCCAAGGCGATCATCATCCTGCAGATGCTGCATCATTGCCACGATGGTCTCATTGGCAAGCTGCATCTTGGTTTTGGCGTTTTCCGTTTTCTCTTCGGGGGGTTTGCCTGAACGGTCGTAGTAGTAGCTGGAAAAACTCCCTCCCATTGAACCGGAAATATCAACAACAACAACGAGATTGAGTTTTTTACGGGCAAAAGACCCTGCCGCCAGGCCGGAGTTGAGGCCGACACTGAGGTAATAGTTCAACTCCCCTGAAAACAGGTCCGGGACAACAGCCTTGCTGTAGGAAGGGCAGAAAAGTTCCCTGCATTCTCCCGACCCGGCTCCGGTATCGAAATAGTAGTCATAAAACAGGCCCTCATAGGTCATTGCGTGGTACTTGGGCAGAAAATTATCAAGAATATTCTGCCGGAAGTTGTTGGTGTCTTTTGCTCCGCCAACAGCAAAGCCAAGTTTCTTTTTCATATGGGGCGCTGCTGCCATCGCGGCAACCCTGGGGATGGCGCTTCCCACCGGGGCGCCATATAACTGCATACCGCCTGTTGCGCGCTCATTCTCTATCTCTTTTTGACTGAAAAGCCAGTCATCTATCTTTTCATTTGCCTGCTCCTCATCGTCAGGAATAGCAGCTGTTACGGGAAACGATGGCATGAGGATTGAGCAGAAAAAGCAAAGCAGTATGAGTGGTAATAGTACGCGATCCATGCTGTGACTCCCTGTTGAAATAAATATACCTGCATGCTGAGAGCTGCCTCCGGTACTGGAGGCAGCCGGCAACGACAATGAAAAATCTCTTTTGCCGATGATACCGATGAACCACGGTTTATACAAGATAATTTCTTTTAGCAAAGATTTTTACTGCAGGAGACTTTACGTTGAATTGCGGCGGCAGTTATACTATATGCTTCCCTTGTTGCGGCGAGAGAGTATCCCTGCTATAGTCCTGTTGCGTGGAGGAGTGCCGGAGCGGCTGAACGGGACGGTCTCGAAAACCGTTGTGGGAGTGATCCCACCCAGAGTTCGAATCTCTGCTCCTCCGCCATGTTATGATTTTATAAGTCGTTTGACCTCTGCCAGGGTTGTTTCCACCTCTTTCAGTACCGCATCCATCAGCAGCGTCTGCGATTGACGGGGATGGATCACCTGATAGAGGTTTCTGGTAAAACTGTAGCCTTTTACCTGCACAGGATAGAGAGACCCCCTTGCCAGTTCATGGAGAACGCAGTGCTGGGAGATACAGCTCAGCGTTCCCGGATTGCGCAGTACATGCTTGATTGATTCGATGCGGTCAAGCTCCATAAAAATATTGAGTCGTTGTGTCAGTTCTCCCAGTTGGCTGCAAAAGGCATGTCTGGTGCCGGATCCCTGTTCCCGCAGAATCCAGTGGGCGTCAAGCAGCTCTTCCATATTGTAACTGCGTCTGGAGGCAAAGTCACGGTCGGAGCTGACAATAATAAGTTCTTCTGAGCCGATCTTTTCGCTGTTGACAATACGGCTTGGTACCTCCCCTTCGATAAAGCCAACGGTAACCTCCCCTATCTCGACTGCATGCACAACCTCCTTGGAGTTGCCTGACCAGATAGAGAGGTGGCTTTCTGGATGGCGCTGTTGAAAACTGTAGAGTACCTGGGGGAGAATATAGTCGGCCAGTGTCTGGCTTGCCCCGATCTCCAGAGAACCAAGAATGGCATTCTGCTTGAAGATAAGGGAGACTTCCTGAAACCGTTTCATAAGGGGGAGCAGTTCTTCGACAAGTACCTGGCCATTACTGTTTAACGCGATTTTCTTATGTGCCCGGTTAAAGAGCGGGGCGCCAATGGCCTCTTCAAACCGCTTTATTGCCGTAGAAACTGCTGACTGGGTAAGAGAAAATTCCTTGGCAACACTTTGAATCCGGCCACTGCGCGACAGGGCAAGAAACAGCTCCACCTGACGAAGAGTGATATCCATGGGCAACCTCTATAAAAATGGAAATAAATAATAATATAACAGTTTAAATTTTATTTATACAAAAAACAGGGCGTTGTCAATATGCAAGAGAGGAAATAATAGTTTACTAACTATATGTTTTCTTTGGTAATCAACGGTCTCCCGGTATGTTGCCGTTAAACAGGGTTGATTTATCGTGTAAATAACGATAACGGACCAGGTTTTTTCAAAGGTGGTACGCCCATAAGCCAGGTATTGTTACGATAACTGTTGTCTCCATGGAGTGTTCTGGTTATAACGGTAACAGACGATATGGGCGGGCGGTAAATTTTATGATGTTTTCATAATCTGTTGCTGCCTTGCTGCAAAAATAACTATGTCGTTTTCATAGATAAGAGTAATTTTCTGTTTGGAGGAACAGTTATGAGAAAGAGATTTGTCGCGGTTGCTGCCATTGTTCTTCTGGCGGCGCCATTGGCCTGTCTGGCGGCTGAGGCGGACGATAATGTGACCATGCTTATCCAGTCGGCGGAGAAGAATTATGCTGCCCAGAAATATGCAAAGGCCATTGAAGATCTTGAGTGGGCAAAAAAGGGAATAATCAATCAGCAGCTCGACAGCATGAAAAGCCTTTTCCCGGAGGAGATTGATGGCATAAAAGGGGTTGATGCGGATGAAGGGAGTCTTCTTGGCATGCGTGGAATCAGCCGGAAATATAACAGTGCAGACGGTAGCAAGTCTGTTGTTATCTCTTTTCTTTCAGGAGGCGGGGCGGCGATAAGCAATGGCCTTGGCGCCCTGATGAAAATGGCCGAATCGCTGAACGCGCTGGAGGCGGGAAAAACCTCCAAACTTGTTATCGAAAAAGGGTATAAGGGGCAATTTGTAGCGGAGGGAGATCAGGCTGGAATATTGACCTTTGCTCTGAGCAATGGCAAGATGGTGACGATCAGGACCAAAGGGTATACGGGTGCCGGGATGGCCGAAAAAGTTGCCAAAACCCTTGACCTTGCGAAAATTGAAAATGTTTTTTAACCAGCTCTTGTAGAGGGATTTTCATACCTGTTTCATGGCAGCGGTAAAGACCTTTCGGGGTTTTTTCCTTCGCGGGCCTTTACTGCATGGCCGTGCTGCTGGTTATCTCTTCCAGCTTGCTGCCCAGCTGTTTGTAGAGGCCGGTTGTTTTCAGGGCCTGCCGCAATGGCTGTGGATTGGCAAGCAGATCCTTGATAAAGATAATCTCGGATGCCTTCAGGTAGATATGAAAGGGTCCCTTGATCCGGCCGACAAGGGCGTACTCAATCTGCCGCATAAAATCACTCTCATGCCGGTGCGGCAGAAAACGACCTGTACGGTAGAGGAGTGTCTGTATATATTCGACAAGAGTCTGGCAGACGCTTTGCGGTGTATTACGGTGTCCGGGACAGATGGTGTTGCCCTCCAGCCCTGCCAGGGTAACAATGGTGTCGCACCAGCGCAGGTAGTTCTGGAACCGCCCGCCTTTTTCCAGATCCACATCAAGCAGCGGCGACTGAAATACCCCTTCAAGCAGGGTATCCCCTGAAATTATCCAGTCATCTCCTTGAAAAACAAGATCACTTACCGAATGACCGGGACAGGGGTGGACGGCAATACCGAGATTTTGCGGCAGATCATGCTCCACTATTCTGTAGCCGGGGGGGAAAGAGGAATAAAGCACATCCTCCCTGCAGATTTTATCGAATTGAGTCATCAGGTCATTGGCAAACCCCGCTTCGTCAAGCAGTGCAAGCACCTCCCGCTGCCTTCGCTTATGCTGCGATATTTTCAGATGATCGGCAAAAGGGAGATAGACCGTTATTCCCTGCTCTGCCAGCCAGAGGGCCTGCCCCCAATGGTCGATATGCCCATGGGTGATAATAACATGGCGCACTCTGGCAAGGTCGATATTTTTTTGCAGGAACTGGCGGCACTCTCTGGTGGGCGGCCCGCAGTCAAACAGTACCAGCTCGCCGTCAAGCACCGCGCTATAGCAGTGAACGGGGCCGACAATATAGGGGGTGGGGATGGTATACTGTTGCGGCAGGGTCATGGTTTCTGCGACAGAGACTGGTAGTGTGGAAGAGGAGCTCTGTTTTTTTCTAATAGTTGGTTATGCGACAATCATCTCTTCCTCCAGCATCCGGTCGATAACATCCAGCATCAGCTGACGCTGTTTGGCGGTTGCCTGAGCGATACAGGTGCAGTGCAGGTTGGTCTGGCTGCGGACCAGCAGTTCGCAGCGCACCTCGCTTCTGCCGACCTCGATTGCCATATAGTAAGGCCCATGCTGGCTATGCTCTTCGCCCTGCTGGGCGATATCCAGCTGCTCCTTATCAAGAACAAGCCAGTAGAGCCCTGCCAGAGGTGCCGGCTGCAGATTCCTTTTCAGCCATGAATCGATATTGTCCCTTTCCATCGGGCTGAGTTCATCAATCACAAACTGGCGCATTTTTCTCTCATTATTTGGTATGCGGGACTGCCGACACTCTTTCCCTTTTTAGAAGAGTGTCGGCAGAGTCAATTATACATTAAGCCAGGTATCGTTGTTATTAAGCCGTTCATAGCCGTCTTCCCTGACAACAAACATATCCTCCAGGCGAATTCCTCCCCAATCGGGAATATATATCCCCGGCTCTATCGTGACAATCATTCCCACCTGCAGCTTTTTCTGCCAGCTGGGCGAGAGGCGGGGCTCTTCATGCACCGCGAGACCGACACCATGGCCAAGGCCATGACCAAAGTATTTCCCATAGCCCGCATCGTCAATAACCTTACGGGCCGCCCTGTCAACGCTGGCACCGGTAACCCCCGCGCGCAGCGCCTCCATCCCGGCCAGCTGCGCCTTGCGGACAATACGGTGGAGCTGCATATATTTTGCGTCGGGCTTGCCAACGGTAAAAGTTCTGGTCATATCGGAGCAGTAGCCGTTGAGTACCAGCCCCATATCAATGGTCAGTGATTTACCGTTTTCCAGTTTGTTAGCGCCGGGAACGGCATGGGGCAGCGCCCCTCTTGCCCCGGTAGCGACAATGGTGTCAAAGCTTGGCCGCTCCGCTCCCATCTGCCGCATTGTTGATTCGAGGGCGAGGGCGACATCCGCTTCTGTCTCGCAGTCAAGCAGGCTGCTGTAGATCTTTTCAAAAACCTGCTCGTTAAGGCGCACGGACTCGCGCAGCGCGTCTATCTCATCCTTATCCTTGATGACCCGCATCTTTTCGATAAGCCCTTCTGTTGGCAGCATGGATATCTTCTTTTTGCCAAGGGCCTCTTCCATCTTTCGCGCCACGCTGTGGAGGGTGTAGTCACTCTCAAAGATAAGACTCTTTATATCAAGCTCGGTCAGCAGCTTTACTAAATAGGGGAGTATCCCCTTTTTATGGATATGGATCTGGGTCTGGGGGGTCTCCATCTCCGCCTGGAGCTTGAAACGAAAATCGGTAATAAGATGGGCGTCACCTCTGGCGGGGACAAGCAGGGCTCCTGAGGATTCACTGATACCGTGGTCGCCCCCGCAATAGCCGCACAAATATCTGCGGTTTTCCGGCTGGCAGACGAGCATCGCCCCCTGCTTTCTTCTCTGTATGGCGGCCTGCAGCCGCTTGAGTCTTTTCTTGTAGTTCATCTACTCCTCCCGTAAGGGGCTGAATCTGCCAATGATGGCTTGTTTACGCTGGTCTATCGCTTCGTTATACTGGTTGTTCAGAGAAGTTATGATACCGGATAACTCCTCCTGATATTTGGGGTGAAGGGTGGGGTTGACGGGTTCGCCTGTCTCTATTCCCTGCGCCTTTGCCTGCTGTTGCAGCTGGGCGGTGACCGCATCTGACAACTGCTGTGTCGCCTGCTCCTTATGCTGGTTGTACTGTCCCAGGATCTGGGCCAGTTCATCGGTGAGGATAAGAACGTCATTACCGCCGCCAAGCAGAGGCAGGGTGCGCAGGGCACGGTCGCTGGCGGCATGCAGTTCGTCGGTGCGCGGCAGGACAATATTGCGCACCAGAATCTGCGCCATCGCCAGTCGTATGGCCGGCTGCTGCTCCTGCGGCTGCTGTTGCAGCAGTGCAACGAGATCATCGCTTTTCCCGGCCATAAAGTCTGCCGCCAGCCGCATGCCGACTCTGGCTGTCTCTTCATCTTTCTGGCGATCCGGTACTGTTGCCGCCATTGCTGCCGCTCTTGCCAATACCATCTCCATGGTACTCTTTATCTCTGCCATAATTGTCTGCTCCTCTCTGAGATTGCAAAAACTGAGATTATAAAATTTATTTGTTATATCAAGGAGTACAGAATAATGAGCCTCAGATGGTACCACTCTCTTTTCATCTTGGCAAGCGCTGAACCTCTCTGTTGCCGCTCTTTACCATGCGTGCGGAGAAAAACCCATCAATCTCCTCTTCAGGGTGAGGGTAAAAAAAGTCATTGTCGATAAATTTATGCGCGACTTCAGGGAGAAAAGGGGCTGGATCAGACAGGGTGAATTGCCGGTGCGTTTGCAGAAATTTTGCGACAACATCCTCGTTTTCCTCCTTTTCCATTGAGCAGGTGGCATAGACGATTACCGCATCGGTTGCGGCAAGAGATGCCGCGCACTCAAGCAGGGCAAGCTGTTTTTTCTGAAAAAAAAGAATATCCTCCGGCTTTCTGTGCCAGCGGATATCGGGGTTGCGTCGCAAGACTCCGGTGCCGGAACAGGGGGCATCAATCAGTATACGGGTAAACAGGCATTGAGAGGTAAACGCATAGAGACTTTTCTGATATATCTCCAGATTGGCGGCCTTGTCGCGCTGCTGCATCTGCCGCAGACGGGTAAAGCGAAAAGGCTCCGGTTCAACCGCATGAACGGTGGCATCGGGGGGAACAAGCTGGAGGAGATGGCTGGTTTTGCCGCCGACTCCGGCGCAGGCATCAAGCGTTATCAGTTCCGGGTCAGTAAACGGGGCAAGCAGCAGGGTGCAGAGCTGAGCGGCCTGATCCTGTACCTGAAAAGCCCCTTCCCTATAGCCGGGAATCTTGTCGATTTCAGCGCCTTGCGGCAGGATAACGGCATCCGGGGCAAACTGCGCCGGACGCCAGGGGATTGCCGCTTCATCCAGCTGCCGGCAGAACGGTTCTTTTGCTGTTACCCTGCGATTGATACGCAGAACGAGATTGGGAGGGCGGTTATTTATGGCACAGATTCTCGCTGTCTCTTTCTTGCCGAAACGGCGCTGCCATCTCTCTGTCAGGCAGCGCGGATGATTGAGGGAGGGCTCTCTCTGGCTGGCAAGATGGTGCAGGAGCTGCTGTCTGCTGCGGACGGCCTGGCGCAGAATACCGTTAACAAAACCGTATAGCCTTGGCGGAACCGGCTTCTTTTTCCGGTTCTTGCAGCTGATAACCGCTTCATTAACTGCAGCAGAGTCGGGAATTTTTTGCAGAAAAAGGATCTGATAAAGCCCGATAGCCAGTACCTGATAGAGAAATGGATCAATCTTGGGCAGTGGCGTGTGGGAGAGGTGGGCGAGGGCGGTATCCAGCTCCTCTTTTCTGCGCAACACGCCGTAAACCAGCTCTTTTGCCAGGGCCCTCTCTTTTGATGACAGATGCGCTGTTGCGACATGACTGTCAAAGACTGGTTTCAGCGCCGCACTGCCGGCAGAGAGTTCCTGCAGGATTTTGGCACTGCATAATCTTGCTGTTTTTCTCTGTTGTGAGCGGTGCATTGCTGGTTCGGGTTTTGTTGCGTATCTGCGTGTCTGCCTGCTATAATAGCCGTGATATCGGGTGCCCTGTTTTTTTGCCGTAACAGATGGCTGGGGCCAAACACATTGATTTTACAAGGTAATGCGATGAAAAGCTACTGCTGGCTTCTTTTTTTTCTCTCCCTTTTTCAGACGAACATCGCAGTCGGTTATACCAGAGAGGATGTCGTTGAGCGGGACGCTCTTGTCTGCGGGGTGTCACAACATGCTCCAGGTTTTGCGGCAATGGATGACGCCGGGCGCTGGATCGGCCTTGATGCCGATCTCTGCCGGGCCGTCGCCACGGCTGTGTTAGGCAGCGCCGCCAAGGCGACCTTTGTGCCGATGGGTAAAACAGGAGCGTATACAGCGCTGCTTTCCGGGGAGGTTGATCTGCTGCTGCTCCATCAGCCCGACGGTGAATGGAATCTTATTCGCGATTCTGCACTGGCAGCAGATTTTGTAGCACCATCCTTTTATGATAAGCCGGCGGTAATGGTAAAGGCCTCCTCCGGTGTCAAAAATCTTGATGATCTTGATGGTGTGGCCTGTATTCCTGCCGCCCGGAAAAATGCCGTCGCACTTTTTCCCGGCGAGCATAAGATACGAAAAAAAGGCATTGTTTTTGCCACTGAAGAACAGGCAAGGCATGCCTTTACCGCTGGAGAGTGCGGCATGCTCTTTGGCGCGGAATCTCTATTACGGGGGCGTGCTGAAGATGGCTCTGTTGTCCTTGGCATGGAAGAGGGGCGTCTTCTTTTTGGCCCGATTGTCAGACAGGGCGATGATAACTGGTTCAATATTGTGCGCTGGTCGCTTTTTGCGATGCTTGATGCGGAGGCCCTTGGTCTTTCGTCGGTTAATGCGAAAGAGATGCGTCTTTCGGCCAATCCGCAGATAAAACGGTTTTTTGGCTATGACGGAGGTGGTGGAAAAAACCTCGGTCTGGCCGATGACTGGGCAGCACAGATTATTATTCAGGTTGGCAATTATGGCGAGGTTTTTGCCCGCAACCTCGGCGCGAAATCAAGGCTGAAACTTCAGCGGGGCAGAAACAGACTCTGGCGGGACGGGGGGCTGCACTGTCCGCCACCGCTGCGCTAGCATAAGAGGACAAGGTCTGTTTTTTGTACTTTTATACGGTCACTATAGCCGCAGACAGCCACCACCGGCAAGGAGAATAAAATTATTTTTGCGCGAGTATCATTTTTTTGTTGCATTTTCTTTCAGAGGCTGGTAGACAGAAAAACAAGGTATAAAATTTTGTATCTTAAAGTTGGGTTTTATTGTTTTTTTGTACTTTAGTCTTGGGTCTTGCAGCAGTGGCCCATAAACCTCAAACTTGGGAGAAAAAAATGAAAAAGATACTGTGCGCTGCAGCTCTCGCTGCTATCGTTGTTCCTACCAGTGCGAACGCTGTCAACCTCTATGATAAAGATGGTTTCAAGTTCGATCTGAAGGGAGATTGGGAAATTCAGTTGCGTCAGGATGTAGGTGATGACCAGGATCTTGATCTGGTTTTTGACGACCTGGAACTGAAGAATCGTGCGGAGTATGATCTTGGTAATAATATGACCGCCTTTGGTCAAGTAGACTTTGGTTTTAAAAAAGCTGCTAATAATTCTAATGAGGGAGATCGGGGGCATCTTGAAGAGGCATATCTTGGTATTGGGATAAATACCACCTCCATCCTGTTCGGTAAAACTGATGGCGCTGCTGACAGCTTTGGTGTAGCGGATGCCAAGGAAAATCCTGTTGGTGATGATGTTTTCGATAAGTATGGCGCAACCGGCGGTGATGATCTGATTAAGCTTGAAACCAAGATCGGTGATATGGTTACCTTGATAGCGGATCATGAGATTGCCGCCGATAGTAGTAATAGTAACAATAACGGCAAGTTTTTCTCTCTTTATGCTGAAGCAGATGTTGCCGGATTTGCCTTTGGTGCCGCGTTCCAGAATTTTGATCCCACTGCTGTAGCAGATGAAGCAGGTGTTGTTGAGGAAATGGAAGATTACAACATGTTTGGTGTCAGCCTTGCCTATGATGCCGGTTTTGTTGCATTAGGCGCTGATTACAGTATTCAGGAAGATACCAATAGTACCCCTGAACGTACAATCACCAACCTCGTTGTTGGCGCGCCCCTTGGCGACTATATCAAGGTTGTTGCCGGTTACGTTATGCTTGACAGTGATACCGCTACGGAAGAGAAGAAGGGGTGGTATGTAAATTTCAACTACCATCTGCCGATGCAGAAGAATGTCGGGTTCTTCGCTGAGATCGAAGATAACGATGAGGAGAACTCTGATATGGGCTTCCTTATGGGTATGAAGATGACCTTCTAATCCTTTCGATTTAGATCAGGTTTCGCTATAACTCCAGAGAAGAGTTTACAAAAATTCTTCTCTGGAGTTTTTTTTATGTAGAGCTGAAATGGAATCGTTGCACCTTAATTGTTCTCCTTCAGGTTCTGTAAAAAATCCTGCCTTGTCTTTTCATCTGCCTTTTCATACCAGTAGCGCAGCATCTTTTTGGCCATAGCGGCATCAGCTTCTGGCTGCCTGCTGTTGACCGGGGAGGATTCTGCCTGGGGAGCCTTCTGTTTTATCTGCCGGGGAGTGTCTGCAGAAGAGGACGGCGGGGCGTTACTCTCCGGTTTTACCGTGGCCTGCTGATCTTGTACGGCAGCTGCGATGGAGGTAAGGGCTGCCGGAGCGTTTGACTGGTTATATGCGGCAAGCTCCTGCTCATAATCACGGCCAAGCTGAAAGCCCTCCTTGATAAGTTTATCCTTGGCAAATGGCATTGGAGTACCGTCTGCGGTAAGGAGTTTAAGATCTGTTTTACGATTGAAAGATCTCATATCAAGAGTTCTTTTTATCTTTGGGGCAACAAGCTGTAGCTGGCTGTTTGTGGCGGAGAAACTCAGGATGATAAGATCTGAATACTCCATTTCTGCATCAGAATTTTTGCCGACATCCGCCACCAGCCGGACAAGCAGCTGGTTATCTCCGTCGGGGAGTTGAATGGAGCCTCGCTTATGAGAGATTTCCTTGCCATTGACCGCCAGGATCTGAATCGTTTTCGGGAAAAGCATGGTTGTTGCGGCAACGAGTTCGCCGGCACAAAAAGTGGTTGTGATAAGAGTGAGCAGACAGCACGCTGTTTTTTTCATGGTCAAATCCTCCTTATATGGTTTTATTGTCTGTTGCGGTACTTTTTAGAGTTCGGTGAATTTATCGAACAGGCCTTCATCCTTTTCAATCTTTTCCCGATTACCGATTATCGCCCGGTGGGCAACCTCTGTCATTTCCGCGAAAGCGGGGGCAAAGGCGCGCATTGCCGCAACCGTGGTTGCGAGTGTCTCTGTCAGCCGCTGCTGCTTGAGCTCCTTGGTAATGCCGCCAAGATATTCATTACGGGCGGTCGCCCCTTTTATGGCGGCACTCTGGTGCGGGTCGAGTGAGCCATAGGTGCCGGTTATCAGCTGCTGCAGTACGCCATCTGTAAGCTGCAGGCTTTCGATTGCCTGTGGAATTGCATTGTAGGTGTCATAGGTCTTTTGTACCTGCGGATCACGATAGCTGATAAAGGCGATATTGCCGGTAACGGGATTGAACTGACTGAAACAGCCATAGGCCCCTCCCATCTGGCGTACGCTGTTCCACAGGTAGTCGCGGTTCAACCAGGTTTGCAGCACTTCAAATGAGCCGTTATAGCCGCTGCCGTTTTCCAGCAGATTACCCCCCTGCGCGGCAAAAACCACTTCTGCGGCAGTGATAAAGGCCTCGTGAGTGGGGAGATTGAGAGGGGCGATGGGCTGATAAGGTGCCGGTGTCTCTTCTGCAAGGGCATCTATCAAGGTCGCTCCAAGTTCACTGAAACGACTGATCTCCGGCTCTTCCGCGGTGATTGCCAACTGCAGGTTGGCCCGGTTAAAGATTTTACGGGCCATATCGGCAAGCATTTGTAAAAATTCTTCCTCTTTTGCATCATAATTAACGGCCAGCTCTTTTATCGCCAGATAGGCTGACGCGCCGTTGACCAGCTCGTTATACCTGCCGCCTGCGGAGAGGTGGGCAAAAATACGGCTTGACGCAAGTCCATAGCCCTCACTCTGCACCGAGTGCTGATGCCAGGTGAATTCCCGGCCAACAATCTCCCTGATGCGTCTCTTGTCGGCAAGCGAGAGGCTGGAAAAGACTGCCGCCATCAGTTCGATCGCCTCCGGCAGATAGTGGGGCAGGGCCTTGAGATGGAACCAGAGCATCGGTAGTGGCGGCTCGTTTTTCCTGTTATAGCAGGAGAAACTGCTGGTAAACGAGCCGGTAACAGTTGCCAGTTTTTTCGCGAACTGCTGAAAGTTCATTCGTTCTATGCCGATCTCACAGGCGATAGTGGCAAAGATATCAAGCAGGCGGAGCTGGTCAGCATCAAGAGAGGCGACATTAAACCCCGCATCCAGGTAACTGATATGGTTGGTGGGCAGATCGTTTACCAGCACATTGCGGCTGCTCTTTGCCGCAAACATCTCCACCGGCACCACCTGATGGTAGTCGATTTTCGGTGGCAGATCCTTTATGGCGAGACGGGGTAAAAGAGCCAGCGTCTCTTCATCATTGGCGGTGAGCTGTGCCTGTTGCAGCTCCTTTGTACGGGCGATGCGGCGTTTTTTTTCGTCTGCCGATGCGGCGGCATCATACTTCGCGATCCGTTTTTTCTCCTCTGCCGCCCGCTCCTGCTGTCTGTTCGGATCGGGAGTGAGCATGACGGTGACTGTTGCCGGATTATTGAGCAGATGTGTTTTGATCAGTTCTTCAAACCAGCCCTCTTCAAGCGCCTTGCGGCGCAGTGTTGCAATAAGTTTTTCGCTCTCCAGCCACTCCATCACCTTGCCGCCATATTTCAGCCCGTTCAGCGCCCGCATAATCAGATTAAGCCCTCGCTGCGCCCTGGAACCCTCTTCCCGGTAACCGAACTCAAACTTGTTCAGTTCCGCCAGAACAAGCTCTCTGTCCAGGCCCTGTTCGGCCAGATCGGTAAGGGTTTGCTGGTACAGTGACAGAAATTTCTCCTTATGCCGCGCTTCACTCCCGATAAGATAGGTTATCATCATGGTGTGAAAGGAGTTACTGGTGATATAGAGTCCACCAAAATCCTTGCAGAGATTGCTGGCGATAATGGCATTTTTCAACGGAGAGGCATCCGAGTTATACAGGATATTGGCAATCACCTGAAAGGCCATCCCCTGCAGACGGTTGAGGATTGTCGCCACATTGGTGCCCACAGCGAGAAAGGTCTTGTCTGTCAGGTCAGCGGAGTTGACGGCATAGCCATCTTCAATGGTCAGCGGCGCTGTTATCGGGGTACCATGCTCAATCTGCATCTGCTCTTCCCTAGCGCTGTAGTCAGCAAGAAAGCGGCGTTGCAGAAACTCCAGCTCCTGATCAAGAGGCGCGTCGCCATAGACAAAAAAGAACGCGTTTGAAGGGTGATAATGCTTCTGGTGGAAGGCGCGGAACTCCTCATAGCTGAGGTCGGGAATATGGAGCGGGTCGCCGCCCGATTCATGGGCATAGGTAGAGCCGGGCAGCAGCCCCTTGAAGATATGGTGAAAGAGATGACGGATCGGGTCAGAAAAGGCTCCCTTCATCTCGTTATAGACAACCCCCTGAATTTGCAGCGGCAGCTCTTCTGCCTCCTGATGATAGTGCCACCCCTCCTGCTCAAAGGTCTTTCTGGCGAGCAGTGGGTGAAAGACAACATCGCAGTAAACATCCATAATATCGAAATACTCTTTCATATTACGGGTGGCAAAAGGATAGTAGGTGATATCCGCACCGGTCATGGCGTTAAGAAAGGTGGTAATGCCGCCTTTATTGATTTCGCCAAATACATCCTTGACCGGGTATTTTCTGGAGCCCATCAATACCGAGTGTTCAAGGATATGGGCCACACCGGTTGAGTCCCTGGGGATGGTGTTAAACGCGGCGGCAAATGTCTTGTTGCTGTCACTATTTTTGATGGCCAGCAGCGGGCAGCCGAGAATGCTATGCTCAAAAAGATATATATCTGCGTCTATTTCATTGTTGCGGCAATACTCTTTTACGGTAAAACCGGAAAAAGTACTGCCTGTTTCGGTACTGATGGCCATTTTTTATCCTTACATTGTAGAAAATTATCCAAAACCCGGTACGGAGACAGATGAAAGTATCTGCGAAGTTGCGGGTTTCATTTTTTGTTATGGCTGAGGGTTTTCCGGTTTAACCATGCTGGATTTTAGAAAATCTGTGTCCAGAGTCAGGGTTACCGGACCGTCATTGATCAGCTCCACCTCCATCTCTGCCTGAAAACGGCCGGTGGCAACGGTAACGCCCAACGCTTCGATCTGATCAATAAACTGCCGGTAGAGAGGCTCTGCTATTGCCGGAGGGGCGTCGGCGGAGAAACCGGGGCGACGACCCTTTCTGCAGTCGCCATAGAGGGTGAACTGGGAGACGATGAGCATGGCAAGGCCCTTATCCCTGAGGGAGAGGTTCATTTTGCCGTTGTCATCTGGAAAAATGCGCAGATGCACTACCTTGTCTGCCAGCCATTGAAGATCCTTTTCACTGTCATCTTCGGCAATACCGAGGAACAGGAGTATGCCGGAGTTGATCTCTCCGGTGACTTTTTCTTCAACTCGTACTGCGGCGCGCGTCACGCGCTGGATAATGGCTCTCATTCATTTACAGGCTGTCGTGTTTTCTCACTTTCGCCTTGCTCCAGAGATGTTGCAGCCAGGAAGAGAATATCTGCTGCTGCTTGATATTTTCGAGATTTGCCCTGTAAAAGGGTAACTCCGGGGAATCTGCCGCAATAACGGGCATCTTCCGCTCAAGCAGCCGATAGACATAATACCTGTCATTAGCAGAGCCCACTTTGTCGGCAAGGGGCGCGGCATTCGTAAGCTGAAAGCAGCTCTCAAGCAGGTTTTCCGGAAAGTCGGTCTTGTTCAGGGATGCGTTATGTTTCATCAGGCCTGACTCTTGCAAAGAGATACCCGATTTTTCTGCTATACCGGCAAAATCGGCCTTCTCTTTGCCGGCAGCAGCGAGAAACTCCCTTGCCGCCTCTTCAGCAAGATGCTTTGCCTGTGAAGCGCGGTAATCCTTCTCCACCTGCTGGCGGATATCGTCAAAGGCCGGAACCTGTGGCGGTTTCACCGCATCAACATAGAAGATCGCGTAGCCGGAATCTCCCTTTACCAGTGAACTCAGCTCCTTGTCCTCAAGGGCAAAGGCTTTCTTGAGAAACTGCCCGTCTGTTGCGATGGTGTGCGGTGCCGTCGCCCGGGTAATGAATCCGCTTTTCTGAAAGGGGGGCTCAGGGGATTTCTCTATAAATTTATCAAGACTGCCACTGGTGATAATTCCTTCATAGGTCGAATTTGCCAGCTGAAAAGCCATGCTTTGCGCCTCTTTCTGGCGCAGGGTCGAGATCACCTGATCTTTTACCTCATCAAGCGATTGTGCCCGGGCGGGAATAATCTCTTTCAGTAAAATGATATGGTAGCCAAACCTGGTCTTGACCAGTTCACTGATCTCCCCTTTCTGCATTGAGAAGACCGCCTGGTCAAACTCCGGAACCATCTGACCCTGTGTGAAAAGTCCCAGATCTCCACCGTCGTTTGCCGATGGTCCCTCGGAGTGTTCTCTGGCAAGCTCGGCAAATTTTTCCCTGTTTTTCAGGGCCTGCTGGCGAATCTTCTCTGCCCTGGAGCGTTTTACCGCAAGCTCGTCCTTGCTGTCGTTGCTGTCGGTTTTAATAAGAATATGGGCTGCGCCACGCTGTTCAGGCGGGGAAAATTGCTCTTTATGCTGCTGATAGTAGTCGGCTACCTTGTCATCATCAATGGATATCTTGTCGCCGATCTCATTGTAGAGAAAGGTGATATAGCGAAAGTTGAGTTCAGGATCGCTCTGGTAGCGCTCTTTTACAGAGTCGAACCATTTTTTCAGTTCATCCTCTTTTACAACCACCTTTTTTTCGTATGCCTGCGGAGAGAACTCTGCGTAGGAGACGGCGACCTGTTCGTTGATCTGGCTGTAAATCTCCTTGACCTCAAAATCTCCGGCAAGGGTGGCAAAATTGCTTACCCTTTGCATGGTAACGCGGGCGAGTTGATCCTGTTTGACCTTTTTCTCAAACTGGGTGGGAGTGAAGTGGGAGCCGGCGAGCAGTTTCTTGTACAGCGACAAAGAGAATTTTCCATTTTTCTGAAACTGTGGCATAGACTCTATCTGCCTGCGCACCTCCTTGTCACTGACAACTATACCCATCTCTGTTGCCCCTTGGCGGATAAGAACGTCTCTTGTTAATTGGCTGATGACCTGGCTTTTGATGATGTCACTCATCCCCTTTGGCAGTTTTCCCGCAAATTGCTGGCTCACCTTGTCAATGGCGTTGTTATAGGTCTGGCGAAAGTCTGCAAAGCTGACCTCCTGACCGTTGACAACAAGGGCGGCTTGATTGCTGTCGAGCATGTTGGTGCCGACTCCCCAGAAAACAAAGACAAGAACGATAATGGCAACAATAATAATGGCAAAGGAAGATTGGGCTTTATTGCGAAATACCTGTAGCATAACGTTGTTCGTGATCAAGTGGATTTTTCTGAAATGGCTGAAGGCTGTCTGCTCCAGTCCTGCTGATTTTATTCAACTATCCTTTACTCTTTCTTTTTGGGCTCTGCAAGTGAAAAGCAGGAAAGGCTGTGATTTACCGATCTCTTCTGCAGCCAAAATCTGCTTTTTATAAATATTTCTTGAAAAAAAGTTATAACATGGTTATGTATCTGGGTTGAGAATGGTCTGCTCTTTTTCAGCAGACGGAATGTGCTATGGTTTTATACGTAGCTGGCTGAAAATAAACAATAATACAGGAGGTTGCGATGCCGACAATCGAACACAATGGAAGTAGCTTTGAGGTGGATGAGGACGGATTTCTTTTAAAAGGAGACGATTTCAATGATGATTGGGTCGATTATGTAAAGGGTGTTGAGGGAATATCCGAGATGACCGAGGAGCACCAGAAGGTTATTGATGCTCTTCAGGAGTATTACAAGAAGAACGGTATTGCCCCGATGGTTCGTATTCTCTCCAAAACTACCGGTTTTCCTCTGAAGCGTATTTATGAGCTATTTCCTTCCGGACCAGGAAAGGGAGCATGTAAGATGGCTGGTCTGCCCAAACCTACAGGTTGTGTATAAGACAGGTTTGCAGATAGCAGCATGGTATTAGTAAAGCTGAGCCTCTTCACAGGGTTCAGCTTTTTTGTTTTTTCTGGAGAGAAATTATGGGAGAGTACAGCACTTCCTGGGCACGGTTTAGCCGCAGGGACTGCTGATAATTTTCCGTAGGAAAAGTTTTTACTTTCTGGCCTGAGGCATACCGGATATGGCAGTTGCCGACAGGCCGGGGCGAATTTACTGACTGTTGCCGGGTCTGGTGACAGCGGCTGCCTGAGCGGGAGCGCTTTTGGGCAGAAGCTTCTTCTTCTCTTCAGGGACACCGGATGCGATATTGCCATAAATGGCTGCCCCCGGCTCTACCGTCAGAGCCTTGGTTTCAAGCGTGCCGGAAATTTCACACCCCTTGCGGGCGGTAAGGACATCTGCCTTGATATCGCCCTTGATTGATCCGTAGCAGCTGAAAGATGCCACCTGGACATCCCCCTTTACCTGACCGCTTTCGCTCAGGATAAGGTGTTCGCCCTTCACATTGCCTTCCACCGTTCCATCAATGCGAGCCTTGCCCTGAAAATCAATTTCGCCGACGATAGCCATATCCTTGTCAATAATAGACGAGATCGCCTCATTCTCCACTTTTTTCATATCCTGTGTTATCTGTTCGATTTTATTAGCAGACTTATTGAATAATGCCATTCGTTATCCCTTTTTTCCTGTTGACAAGTTATCGGGAAGATTTTTTGAGTGCCTCTGCAATCCTCATATACTTTGCCGGATTAAGCAGCCGGTTATTACACCTGATTTCATAGTGAAGGTGCGGGCCGGTGGAGCGGCCGGTGTTTCCCACCAGGCCAATAACCTCTCCTCTTTTTACCTTCTGCCCTTTTCTCACCAGAATCCTGCGCATATGGCCATAAGCCGTTTCATAGCCGCCCGCATGCCGTAACCGTATATATTTGCCATAACCACCATTACGGCCGGCAAAGGCAATCACGCCGTCTGCCGTCGCGTAAATTTTCTGCCCCCGTCTGCCACGGATATCAACGCCGTCATGAAATGACATCCGGCCATTAAACGGGTCTCTGCGCTTGCCAAAGGCGGAAGTTACCCGGCCATAAAGGGGCCTTCCCAGAGGGATGGTACCTGCCTTTTCCAGGTAGAGGTCAATTCGGTCGACCAGCTCATCCTTCTGCGCTTCAAGCGGGGATATTTCGTGGAACAGGCCGCCGCTGCCTTCATCTTCTTCAGCCTTGTCGACAATGATTTTGTTTTTTTGTGGAACAATAACGCCGATGGAGTGGAAAAGCTCTTCCAGCCGCCTGCTTCTTGAATTGAGCTCCTCAATAGTTTCACTGAGAAGAAGCTCTTTTTCCTGCTCAAATTGAATGCGCTGTTGCCGGTTCCTCTCTTTAAGGGAGTCAATTTTGTTATGGAGTTCCCTGAACCGCAGCTCCTCCTCGCTGAGGAGGATGACTGATGGATCCTGAGAGGTGAGAAAGAGGTGTATCCTGTTGAAAACCTGCTTCTCTTCAAGGGTGGAAAAAAGTATTGCGACCAGCAGTACGCCAGCACAAAGTACCAGTGAACAGGCTGTCCCGGTCCAGATCAACAACTTCTTCTTGCTGCAGGGGATGCGAAAAACTCTCCCCCGTTCACCACTAATAATAATGTGGAGTTTGTCGTCAGTTTCGTCCATTTTTATTGTTGTCTGATCAGGAAATTTACTTTTGGGCTGATTGAAATATAATGTGTCAGCGCTGTTAAAAAGGGCTATAATAATAAATTCTGCGCTGGTTATAACAGGATATGCAAAATCATTCAACAATATTTATGTCGTTTCATTTTCTATTATGGCAACACTCATCAGCTGTACCTCGCTCCGCAAATCTTTCGGCCCCCGGAATCTGTTTGATTCTCTCTCTTTTTCGCTGCATAGCGGTGACCGGCTGGGTCTTATCGGGCCCAACGGTTCGGGCAAATCAACCCTGCTGAAAATTCTCTGCCAGCGGGAAGAGGCCGATAGTGGCGAACTATGTTATGCGAAATTCTGCCGTACCGGCTATCTCTCGCAGAAGGATCAGTTTGACGATAACGCCACCCTTGCTGAAAATCTTTATGCGGCGCTGGCAGAAGAGGAGATGGAGGAAGTTGAAAAGTATACTGCCGTGCAGAAGTTGCTTGGCCGGGGGGAATTCCCGCAGGCTGACATAAAGGTGGGCGCACTCTCCGGCGGCTGGCGCAAGCGTTTGGCAATCTGTCGGGCAATGCTTGTTTCACCGGATCTGCTGGTGCTGGATGAGCCCACCAACCATCTGGATATCGCCGGTATCCTCTGGCTGGAGAAGATGCTGACCACCCTGGAACCCTCTTCTGCCTGGCTGGTGGTGAGCCATGACCGCCGTTTTTTGGAGAATTGCACCAACCGGATTATCGAGATATCTTCCGTTTATCCTTCCGGTAGTCTGCAGGTTGATGGTAACTATTCTGATTTTCTTGAAAAACGGGCGGAGTTTCTCGAAGGACAGAGGGAAGAGGAGGTACGGCTGGCCAATAAGGCTCGGCGGGAGATAGAGTGGCTGCGGCGGGGCCCGAAGGCGAGGGCGACCAAGGCAAAATACCGTATTGATGAGGCGCATAAACTGCAGGCTGATCTGGCAGAGGTGCAGTCAAGAAACCGTGTTTTAGCCAATGTCCAAATCGGTTTTGCGGCAACAGGGCGTAAAACAAAAAAACTGCTGGAGTTACAGGATGCCGCTAAGGGGTGGCAGGGGCGGCCGCTCTTTTCCGGGCTGAACCTGACGCTTTCGCCGGGAAGCAGGCTCGGCCTGTTGGGCAATAATGGCTGCGGCAAAACAACCCTGATGAAAATCCTTGCGGCAGAGGAGCAGCTGGACAGCGGTTCCCTGCGTCTGGCAGAAAAGGTGCAGATTGTCCATTTTGATCAGAAGAGAGAGGGGCTTGATCCGCAGCTCTCGTTGCGCCGCGCCCTGGCGCCGGATGGTGATACGGTTATCTTTCGTGGCCGCTCCCTGCATGTCGTGGGCTGGGCGAAGCGGTTTCTTTTTCGTCCGGAGCAGCTGGAAACGCCTGTCGGCCAGCTTTCCGGAGGAGAACAGGCGCGGATTCTGATTGCCGATTTGATGCGGCAGCCAGCGGATATCCTGCTGCTTGATGAACCCACCAACGATCTGGATATCGCCTCGCTGGATGTTCTTGAATCAAGTCTGATTGATTTTCCCGGAGCACTGGTGCTGGTGAGTCATGACCGTTTTCTGCTTGATCGAATCTGTGACCGTATTCTTGGTTTTGATGGTTGTGGCAGTGCCCGTTTTTACGCTGATTATCGGCAGTGGCTGGAGGAGAGGGAGCAACTTCTGGCGGCGGCGAATTCCGGTAGAAAAAAGGAGGTGAAGAGAAATACCCCTCCAGCGAAAAGGGGCAGACTCTCCTATCTCGATCAACGGGAGTATGACGCCATGGAAGAGAAATTGCTTGCTGCCGAAGCGGTGGTGGAGGAATTTGCAGCGGAGCTCTCTTCTCCCGAAGTGGCAGCTGATCCCGCTCGCCTTGACAGCTGCTGGCAGAAACTGGAAGAGGCAAAAAAGGAGGTTGACCGTCTTTATCAGCGCTGGGATGAGCTGGAAGAAAAGCGCAGCGCCCTGCAGTAACAGGCTTTGCTGCATTTCATTTCGAGCCTTGTAAAAGAGATAACGAAAGTTACAATGAAAAAAGAGGCCCGCATTTATTTATGCACGCCCCTGATATTTTCTGGTGGAGCTAACCGGGATCGAACCGGTGACCTCTTGACTGCCAGTCAAGCGCTCTCCCAGCTGAGCTATAGCCCCATCGGCAACAGATCTGTCAAAATGGCACTATCAATACCAGGGATTGCCGGGGGTGTCAATAAAAAAGAGGGAGGAAGAAGTTGTCGCACTGTCATGTTCTTTTTTGTATGATGGCGCCCGGAATTTTTTATGGATAACAGGTCTTGCGCTAATACATTTCGTGAAAATAGTAGAGGAAAATTGATGACAGCAGAAAAAAAAGTCCGGCTGACAGCATACACCAGGGGCGGTGGCTGAGCTGCAAAAATAACTCCGGGGGACCTGGAGGATGTATTGCGTGATCTCGATTTTCCCGGCGACGACGCGGTACTGGTCGGCAGAGGAACGGCAGATGATGCTGGAGTGTACAGGGTGGATGAGAATCTGGCCCTTATCCAGACCGTGGACTTTTTCACTCCGGTTGTTGATGATCCGTACGATTTTGGCAGGATTGCCGCGGCCAACAGCCTCTCCGATGTGTATGCGATGGGAGGGGTGCCGAAGATGGCGATGAATATTGTCGCCTATCCGGTCAACACCCTGCCGCTTGCGGTTCTGCGGGAGATTCTTGCCGGAGGCGCTGCCGTTCTCCGCCAGGCCGGCGCGGTGCTGCTTGGCGGCCATAGCGTTGAGGATGAGGAGCTGAAATATGGACTGTCGGTTACCGGTTACGCTCATCCGGCAGAGATCTGGAAAAATCAGGGCCTGCAGGCAGACGACTGCCTGATTCTCACCAAGGCCGTTGGCACAGGTATCCTCAATACGGCGATAAAAGGTGGGCTGGCAACCCGTGCCGAGATAGCGAAGGTAACAGAGACCATGGCCTCTCTTAACAAGGCGGCCGCCGAGGTGCTTGCCGGCTGTAGCGTTACTGCCTGTACCGATGTTACCGGTTTCGGGTTGCTTGGTCATCTCGGTGAGATGATCGCCGGCACCGGCTGCGGGGTAAAACTGGATCTTGCCGCCCTGCCCGTATTGCCTGGAGTGTACGAGTATGGAGCGATGGGCCTGGTGCCGGTGGGTGCGCACCGTAATCGTCAGCATCGGCAGGAGATGGTCGTTGCTGCGGGGGATCTGGACCCGGTGGTGCGGGATATCCTTTTTGATCCGCAAACTTCAGGCGGACTGCTTTTTGGCTGCCCGCAAAAAGATGCCGACCGAATCCTTGCCCGGCTCCATAGCGCCGGCGTTGGGGAGGCGGCGATTATCGGCGTGGTGACAACGGTTGATGAGAAAATCTATCTTGTTTGAATGGTATGAGCAGTCAACAACAGCCAATCGTAAAAGAGATTGACGCGCGGGGACTTGTCTGTCCGGCGCCTGTTTTACGGACGCGGGAGGTTATTGCCGCCGAATCCCCTGCCGAGATCAGTGTACTGGTGGATAACACTGCCGCAGAGGAGAATGTGACCCGTTTTCTCTCTTCTCAGGGGTATGTCATTGATTCCATGCCGACAGACGGCGGTTTTCGCCTTCATGCCAGCTCTGTTGCCGCCACTGAAGAGGGCCGCATTTCCGGTGCGGCTGCGATGCCTTCTTCTGAATCAGCGAAAATTCTGGTACTGATCGCAACAGATCAGATGGGGCAGGGTGATGAACAGCTTGGCAGAAAATTGCTGGAGACGTATATAACAACCTTGAAGGAGTTGGGCTCTTCGCTCTGGCAGCTTATCTTTGTTAATGGTGGAGTCAAGCTTGCCTGTGACAGTTCCCCGGTATTGGCGGCGATAAAGGAGTATGAGGCCGCGGGAGTTATGGTGCTCTCCTGTGGAACCTGTATGGAGCATTTTGGTCTTACCGACAGAAAAGCGGTTGGTGGCCTGACCAACATGCTTGATATTGTTATGGCAACGCAGAACGCGGATAAGGTTATTACGATAAACTGACCGGTAATGGGGGGAACGGTTGTTTTTCATTGGCAGAAAAAATCTGGATAACAAGGAGCGGTAATGGGTTTACAGCAACAGTTGCAAAGCGACCTTAAAGAGGCGATGAAGGCGAAGGATTCCGAGCGAACCGGGGCAATCCGTATATTAATGGGCGAGTTCGGCCGCCAGCGGGAGAAAGAGCTTGGCGATGAGCAGGTTATCGCCATTATCAAAAAACTGATAAAATCAGAAAAAGAACTGCTGGCGGCAAAAGGGGAAAAAGAGTCTCCTTTTATGGCTGTTATGGAGGGTTATCTGCCCAGACAGGCAAGTGAGGCAGAGATCCGGACATGGATTGGCGAGAATATTGACTTCGCGCAATTTACCAGCAAGATGCAGGCGATGCGGCCTATTATGGCCCATTTCGGGGCGGCGGCGGATGGTAATATGGTAAAAAATATTCTGGGGAGTATTGAATAGCTCTGGTCAACTCGACTTTTAAGGAGGAAAAAATGTTACGAATTGTACTCTATCTTGCCACCAACTTTGCCATTCTTGTTCTGGTGGGAATTGTCATGTCACTGTTGGGGCTGGACCGCGGAACAACTTCAGGCCTGCTGGTGATGTCAGCAGTTTTTGGTATCGGCGGCTCCTTCATTTCCCTTGCCATGTCGAAATGGATGGCCAAGAGATCGGTTGGCGCCCAGGTGATTGAGCAGCCGGCCAACCAGACTGAGCAGTGGCTGGTGACAACGGTCGGGCGGATGGCGCAAGAAGCCGGGATTGGCATGCCTGAGGTCGCGGTCTACAACTCTCCGGATATGAACGCCTTTGCCACCGGAATGAATAAAAACAGCGCGCTGGTCGCGGTGTCAACCGGACTGTTGCGTGGTATGAAGCAGGATGAGGTTGAGGCAGTGCTTGGTCATGAAATTACCCATGTCGCTTGTGGTGATATGGTGACCCTCTCTCTTATTCAGGGAGTGCTCAACACCTTTGTTATCTTTTTCTCCCGAATTATCGCCACTATTCTTGACAACGTTCTCTCCGGCGATAACGAACGCGGTGGCCTTGGTTATTTTGGCTATATGGCTGTTGCTACTGTGCTGCAGATGGTCTTTGGGTTGTTTGCGTCAATTATTGTCATGTGGTTCTCAAGAAGACGGGAGTTTGAGGCGGATCGCGGCGCGGCGCATCTCTGTGACAAGGAGCAGATGGTACGGGCACTGCAGCGCCTGCAGGCAAACAGTGAGCCTTCCCGTCTGCCGGAGCAGATGGCCGCTTTCGGTATCCGTGCAAAGGCCTCCGGGTTGACGAAACTGCTGCGCAGCCATCCTCCCCTTGAGGAGCGGATCGCGGCGCTTAGAGCCCTGTAACTCTTTCCGTTTTTGGGCATGGTTCTTCAGCCATGCCGGTTACAGCGGCAGCGTCGGCAGCAGTTTTTGCAGAAGAACAAGCATCTGCTCCATTTTTTTGGCTTCAGGCGGTGGCGCGTCTGCCTTTGTCTGTTCATTAAACAGCTCTATGGCAGAGATAAACTGTTTGTTGACTGTTCGGTCAAATACCTTTTTTTTATAGGCTTCTCCGGTGAGTTGCAACGCCTTTTTGGTAGCGGGTTTTCCCCCCTGGAGCTGCTGATTGGTCAGGCCGATTTTTGCCTTCAGGCAGATCCTGCGTAACAGTTCATCGACCATTGTCCCGCAGATAATTGCAGCCGCCCGCAGATTCCCCTGCCTGTATTCCCGTTGCGCGTGATTGAGAATACTGCTCAACATATCCTTGGCGAGACTGCTTCTGGTGGCTGGCAGCCATTCGCTTTCAAGCTCAATTTTGGCGGCCTGTAGAATGCCGATGGCCCGCTTTGTCCTGGCAACGGTGGCGTGGGTTACTTCGCTGGCAAAACTCTGGTTGCATGTATGGTCCGCGGCAAAGACCCGGTTCAGCCAGGAGAGGGCGGCGATACGGAAGGCATGAAACTTCTCTTCATTAACCTCCGGTATGGAGTTGGGGTTACTGCCCCGGCTGGCAGTTTCAAGAATCTTGTCTCCCTGTTTAATGAGCTTGTTCAGCTCTTTTATCCGTTCACTCTGTTCAGACATGGTACTCTCTAGGGTAGTTACGGCGCTTGTCAGGCGGTTCTCTGGTATCTGCTTCTGATCAAATGAGCAATAATATTTAAGCGCAACTATACAAAATTTTCACGGCGTTTTCCACTGTTTGCTTTTTTCCGTTGATATTTTTTATTACTTCTCTTTTGGCATATATGGTAAGGACAATAAATATTGATATCGAAAAAGCGATTCCTTGCCCTCGGATTAAGACCGCATAATGAAGTTATCAGTAAATAATATTTCATGATAGAGGGCGTATTATATTTTTTTCTTTTCCTCTGTTTTTTTAAATTTATTGTTGAAAAAGAAATTTAAAAAGTATAGTCTGATAATGACGGCTGTAAGATGTACATGGTATAAAAACATAAAAGAGGAGTTTCTTATGGAAGATTTTGTTAAAATTATTACTCATGCTCGTCGGTTTAAAAGTGCTGTAAAGGGATTGAGTGTCGCCCAGCTTGAAGAGGTGAAAGGAAAGCTTGAAGGTATTATCCGCGATCGGGAAAAGGAGCTGGAAAAAGAGAAAGAGAAGAATGCCGAGAAGCTTAAAAAAATTGCGAAATATAAAAAGATGATGGCGGCCGATGGCCTGGATCTTGGTGATTTTCAGGGAACATCTGCTCGTCAGAAGCGGGGAGGGCGGCCGGCAAAATACGAAATACATGTCAACGGTAAACATATTACCTGGAGCGGTCAGGGGCGGATGCCAAATGTCTTCAAGGAGAAGATTAAAGCAGGAAAAAAGATAGATGATTATCTGATTGGCTAAAGTAGATTTCCCATTGTAGACTGTTTTTGTCGCTAACAATCCGGAATCTACAATCAGTTTCTATAGCATGGCGCGGTGTTCTTCTCAGGCACTGCGCTTTTTTTATGCATGTATGTATAGAATTTTTCCTTTTCTGGTTCTTCCAATTACTATGATGGCTGAATTTATCTTTTTAGAGACAGAGGCAGGTTGTTGTTTTATGATTATCACGGGTGAGTGGTAACAGGAAGATCATTTACTGGATTTGCAATTAAAAAAGGCTCTTCCAGGAGAAATGATTATGGTGTTGATGAAGTGATAGTGTTTTCGGGAAAACCAATAAAGACAGGCCTGTTCTGTATTGTGCTGCTCTCTTTTTTGTCAGGTAGCAGGGATTTACAGGCTGGAGACGGGGGAGAAACAGCAGTGCATGGTGAGAGAATAGTTGCGCTTGGTGACAGCCTGACGGAGGGGTATGGCGTAAGAGAAGGAGAGAGTTATCCTGCTCTTTTACAAAAAAGGCTGAACGAAGATGGCTATGACTGTACGGTTATCAACGCTGGTATCAGCGGCGAGTTGAGTATCGGTGCCGCTGGACGTCTTGACGGTATATTGCAGACGCTGCAGCCGGATATTGTTATTCTTGAGACCGGGGTAAATGATGCCTTTTATGCTATCGACCTGCAGCAGACGGAGGCGGTTATTGACGGGATGCTGCAAAGGCTTGCGGCCGCAGGAGTTACCGTTCTGCTGGCCGGGATGAAGATGGTCTGGGATTATGGTGCTGATTCTGCCGATACCTTTAATGCCATCTATCCCCGCCTT